>Ga0228535_1002476_pt1 | contig 17542 bp, 16 predicted proteins | sample SJ1metagenome_FD_168457 | JGI IMG/M metagenome (GOLD analysis project Ga0228535, IMG submission 168457) | Enriched culture of PCE-dechlorinating microbial communities from Ithaca, New York, USA - SJ1 | ecosystem: Engineered > Modeled > Simulated communities (microbial... > Unclassified | place... | reverse complement strand
ACCTTCCTTGGTAGTTTGTTGGTTTTGGTCGACTTTCATTTTACCAAAGAAGAGAAGTCTCTTTATATTTTTTTCCTACAATTATTTTACACTAAGTTAAGGGATGGGGGATAAGATGTATTTAAGGAATAATATGGTCTGGCTAGCATTATTATCTACGGCGGTACTGCTTAGCCTGCTTTATCTCTGGTATACTGTCTTCCCGGGCACCATTTCGGGTGAAAGCGTCAAATACTTCACTGTCGAACAGGTTTCCCAGGGCCGCCAGTATCACCGTATCCTGCGGCTGGTCTACATTCTCAATTTTCTTATACAGGGAGCATTCCTGTTCTGGCTGGTCTTTGGCGGCAGGGCTGCCGCGCTTTCTTCGTGGAGTATGCGGTTTATGGGAGGCAGTTACTGGGGCGGTGTACTGCTCTTTTCTTTGATCCTTTGGATATTTTTAAGCATATTAAACCTTCCTTTCTCCTATTTCAGCAGTTATTACTGGCAGCACCGCTGGGGCTTTTCCACCCAGTCCACGGGAGGCTGGTGGCTGGATTATGCAAAAGGTTCGGCGATTGAACTGTTTTTATTCACTGCTGGCGTAATCCTGCTGTTCTGGGTGATGTCCAGGTTCCCCAAAGTGTGGTGGCTGATAGGAGCAGTCTTGTTTTCAGTCTGGCTGGTTGTCCAAATGCTTATCTGGCCGGTCGTGGTGTCCCCGCTGTTTAATAAATTTACCCCGGCCAAAGACCCCGGTGTAATCAACATGGTGCAGGAACTGGCTTACAAGGCCGAAATACCGGTAGACCAGGTTCTGGTGATGGATGCGAGCAGCCGGACTACCCAGGCTAACGCTTATTTCACCGGGCTGGGTCGGACGAAACGTATTGTACTGTACGATACCCTTTTGGAACAGTATCCTCCGGATGAAGTCAGGGCTGTGGTCGCCCATGAAATGGCGCACTGGCGTCAGGGCCATATTTTAAAGGGCTTGGGCTGGGGAATAATTGCAGTCTTCATTATCTGGGGTGTTTTGCACCTGGTTTTAGCCCAACACATTTCGCGGGGCATGCCAATTGGTCCCCCAATCCTGCCTGCCGTTTTACTGCTCATTTTACTGGTTTCTTTTATCAGCAGCCCGCTGCAGAACTATATATCCCGCAAGATGGAGAAAGAGGCGGACCGGGTCGCCGTAATGCTCACAGGGGATGCCGCTGCGGCAGTCCGCTTGCAGATAAGGTTAGCCGGCAAAAATTTATCGGATGTTTCCCCCGCCCCTTTTATAGAATGGTTCAGTTATTCACACCCCCCTGCTCTTTCACGTATAGCTGATATTGAAACTGAAGGAGCGGCTGATGATATAAAATAAAAAATCTTGTCAGATGCCCTGAAGGACCTGTTATACACTTGAAAAAGACAGGAGATTATGGTATATTTTAAGTAAGCACCATCCCTACAGTGACTGAAGCTTAAAGAATCACAAAGAAGTATCTTAGGGTTTAAGTAAGTGGTAAACTTAGGTCAGTCTTCGGGAAGAGTGTATCTTATCACTTGTAGACATCAAGGTAGTTTCAGGTAAAAACAAAACAAGGCAGTAAACCATAAGGAAAGGCAAATCTTAATTTAAGGAAGTGTGTATTAAGAATTTGAGTTTGACCCATCTCGGCACGACCACAGGTAAGTTGAGTTCCGATCCTATTTTGGTATGTTGTGAATTCAAGTCTGTTGCAGGAGTGACTGAACTGTAGGGATGGTTGCTTTAAAGGGAAGGCAAAGCCTTCCCTTTATTTTATTTATACTTTATGGTAAAACTTATGACATAGGGATTAACCGTTGTTCCATACTTGAGCGGGAGGAATTAAACATGGAGAACCTGGGCTTAAAACAGGTCTTTTTACAGTCGGAAAAATATATGAACAGCAGAATTAGGGTTGAAGGTTGGATTAGGACAATCAGGACCTCTAAGAATTTTGGTTTTATTGAACTAAATGACGGCTCTTATTTTCAAAATTTACAGGTGGTTTTTGATGAGCAGCTTCCAAACTTCCTGGAGACAGCAAGGTTGAACGTGGGGTCTGCTATCCGGGTGGAAGGGGAACTGGCCGAATCCCCGGGGGCGAAACAGCCTTTTGAGCTGAAGGCCCAAACTATCGTTATTGAAGGGTATTCTTCACCGGAGTATCCCCTGCAAAAGAAGAGGCATTCCTTTGAATTTTTGAGAACGATTGCCCACCTGCGGCCGCGTACCAATACCTTTTCCGCGGTATTCAGGGTAAGGTCCGTCCTGGCCTATGCCATCCATAAATTCTTCCAGGACAAGGGTTTTATCTATGTGCATACCCCCATTATTACAGGAAGCGATGCCGAGGGGGCCGGCGAGATGTTCCGGGTAACGACGCTCGACTTGTACAACCTGCCCCGGGATGAGCAGGGCAAGATAGATTTCAGGGAAGATTTCTTCGGCGGGGAGACTAACCTTACCGTCAGCGGACAATTGAATGTTGAAGCATACTGTCTTGCTTATAAAAACGTTTACACCTTCGGTCCGACGTTCAGGGCCGAAAATTCCAATACGGCCAGGCATGCGGCCGAGTTTTGGATGATCGAACCCGAAATAGCTTTTGCTGATCTTAAGGCTACTATGGAACTGGCTGAAGAAATGATGAAGTACCTGATAGGTTATGTGCTGGAAAATGCGCCGGAGGAGATGGCGTTTTTCAACGGTTTTATCGACAATGAGCTGCTAAAGCGGCTGGATAATGTATTTAATTCTTCCTTCGGACATATTAGCTATACTGACGCGATTAATCTTTTAAAGAAAGCGGACGTTAAATTCGATTTCCCGGTAAGATGGGGCAGTGATCTGCAGACGGAACACGAGAGGTACCTGACAGAACAAATTTTTCAAAAACCGGTTTTTGTAACCGGATATCCTAAGGAGATAAAGGCCTTTTATATGAGAATGAATGATGACAAGAAGACTGTGGCTGCAATGGACCTGCTGGTCCCGGGTGTGGGAGAGATCATTGGCGGCAGTCAGAGGGAAGAGCGGCTGGATTACCTGGAAAAAAGAATGGAGGAACAGGGTCTTAATAAGGAAGAATACCGGTGGTACCTGGACCTCAGGAAGTACGGAGGCGCCAAGCATTCCGGTTTTGGGCTGGGCTTCGAAAGACTCATCATGTATTTAACCGGCATGTCCAATATCCGTGATGTCATACCCTTCCCGCGGACCGTGAAAAACGCGGAATTTTAGCCCGAGCTGCATAAAGCTGTTCACAGTATTTTACTTAAAAAAGATATAGTACGTGGATTTTGGGCATTCATGAAGATATCTTCCGGTGAACCGGTCTCTACTATATTGCCTTCATCCATAAAAATGACAAGGTCGGCAACTTCCCTGGCAAAGCCCATTTCATGAGTTACCACAAGCATGGTTATCCCTTCGTTGGCCAGCTCTTTCATGACGTCAAGCACTTCTTTGATCATCTCCGGGTCGAGGGCGGAAGTGGGCTCGTCAAAAAACAGCATTTTAGGCTGCATAGCCAGGGCCCTGGCGATAGCGACACGCTGCTGCTGGCCGCCGGAAAGCTGCGCAGGGTAAGCAAAAGCTTTGTCGGCCAGCCCTACCTTTTCCAGAAGAGACAGGGCTCTGCCCTTTACAACTGCATGGGTTTCCTTGCGTACATTGACGGGCGCCAGCATGATATTTTCCAATGCGTTCATGTGCGGGAAAAGGTTAAACTTTTGAAAAACCATGCCTATTTCAGTTCTTATCTCGTTGATATCAGTTTTGGTGTCGGTTATTTTCACTCCATCTATGTATATTTCTCCACCGGACGGTTCCTCCAACCGGTTGAGGCAGCGGAGCAGGGTGCTTTTTCCCGAACCGGAGGGGCCGATAATGCATACTACTTTCCCTTTTTCAACAGAAAAATCGATCCCCTTGAGGACATGATTGTTCTTAAATTTCTTGTGCAGTCCTGTGACCTTAATCACTGACGGCCAGCCTCCTTTCTACGGCGTCTGCAAACCGGGAGATCAGGAAGGTCAGGCAGAGGTAGATTACGGCTGCGCCCACTAGAAACTCGACCCAGTTGTAATATTTTGTGCCCATCACTTTGGCTGAATGCATCAGTTCACCGGCGCCAAGTACAGAAACAAGTGAAGAGTCCTTTAACAGGACAATGAATTCATTGACTAAAGGCGGGATGATCCTGCGAAAGGCCTGGGGCAGGATTACCAGCTTCATGGACTGCCAATGGGTAAGTCCCAAAGAACGTGCAGCTTCCATCTGACCCTTGTCTATCGACTGGATACCGGAACGGACGATTTCCGCCACATACGCGCCGCTGTTAATACCAAGGGCTAAGACACCGGCGACGATGGGTTCAAAAAGCAGACTGTTTCCGGTCAGGCCATAATATATTTGCGGAATACCGAAGAAAACAAAATAGATTTGAAGCAGCATAGGGGTACCGCGCAGTACCTGCACATAGATATCGGCCACTATTCTTACAGCAAAATTTTGAGAGATTCGGGCCATTCCGAAGATTAAACCCAAAAATAAACCTAAAATCACGGCCAAAACAGTAATTTCAACAGTTAAGATTGCGCCCGTCAGTATAAAGTTTTTATGATACCAGACCAGAGAATACGCACCCAAAATAATCACTCCCGACTCATCAACCCAAGTTCTGCGGCTAATTAATAATTAATTATATTATACATAAAAAATGCAGGGACAACAGTTTTGTTGTCCCTGCCGGACCAAATATCTTATTGCATTTTCCATTTTTTCGCCAGCTCGGTGATTGTACCGTTGTCTTTGAGCTTGGTCAGCGCTTTGTTGAGGGCGTCTACCAGATCGGGATTCCCTTTTTTAACTACAATTGCATTCTCTTCGTAATTAAGCGGCTCTCCTAAAGCTGTAAAACCCTCTTTTTTAATATACTCATTGGCTACGGCCAGGTCGGCCACAACTGCTTTGGCAGATCCGTTTTTCAGCATCATGAAGGCCGTATTAAAGTCGTCCAGTTCCCTGATTTTGGCTCCTTCAATGTTCTCTTTAGCTACATCGGCGCAGGTGGTTCCCATTTGAACGGCCACAACCTGACCATTGAGGTCTTCAATTTTTTTAATGTTTGAATTAGGTGCTACCACAATAGTTTGCCCCCCCAAAAAATAGGGGATAGAGAAATCCACTTCCTTTTTGCGGTCCTCGGAGATAGAAAAACCGGACATCCCGATATCTAACTGGCTGTTTTGCACGGCTGTGATAATTACCGCAAAATCCATTTTCTTAAATTCGGCTTTTACCCCTAGCTCTGCCGCAATGGCGTTCATCAGATCGATGTCAAAACCAATGGGATTCCCGTTGTCATCTACTGTCTCAAAAGGTGGATAATCAGGACTGTTGCCGACTGTGATGACCCCGGCTTCCTTGATTTTTTCCAGGGCTGTTTTTTCCTTGGGCTGAGGCGCAGGCTGCGAACTGCCGCAGCCGATTGCCAGAAACATTACTGCTACTAAAAACAAGCTGACAAAGAGTATAAGTCTTTTTTTAAGCATTGTAAAAATCCCCCCATTTTTCTTAATTAATACAAGTAAATAGTATACCTTTAAAGAGCGATATGCAATATTCTCGTAATTTATATCACAAACTAATCTCGATTTGACCATATCTGATTATAGTTGTTTTGGCAAAGAGGTAATGTTTACATACCGGGACATACAACTTGACAACAAATTAATATTAAAGTATCATCATTGAGTAGACCAAGAATGCAAACAGGATAAACAAAAAAGCAGACCACGGAGAGATGACCGAGTGGTTGAAGGTGCACGCCTGGAAAGCGTGTGTAGGGGCAACTCTACCGAGGGTTCGAATCCCTCTCTCTCCGCCATTAAACTAACAGACAGTAAACGGGGCCTGTCCCCGTTTTTAAATACTATGTGAGGGTGCGCAATAAACATAAAATAACAGGTTTATATAGTATTAAGGCATATAATTTAAACTTTGGCCGTGCTAGACGGGGAGGTAGCGGTGCCCTGTAACCTGCAAACCGCTGCAGCAGGGTTGAATTCCTGCACTGAGGAGTAGTCTTGTGAGGTCTGGCTTTGGCAAGTGGTGATGAAAATTGGGTCCCGCGCAACGGAAATTTGTGAACCCCGTCAGGTCCGGAAGGAAGCAGCGGTAAGCAAAACCTTTCGTGTGCCGTGGGAAGGCCTGGTTAGAGCTAACTACCAGAGTATCGCTCGGAAGGTTATATTCGAGGTCAGGTGCACGGTCATATAATATAAAAATTAATTTATAAATGAGATGAAAAGCGGCTTGCTTTGCGGGACGCTTTTTGTGTATTCTTAATAGGAAAGGAGAGGGGTAAATTTGGTGTACAGAGTACTATACCGGGAATGGCGACCCCAGGACTTTCACAGACTGGTAGGTCAGGACCATATAAGCCAGACTTTGCAGAATGCCGTTATAAAGGGCCGGATTGCCCATGCCTATTTATTTGCCGGACCGCGGGGCACCGGTAAAACCAGCACGGCCAAAATAATGGCCAAGGCTGTAAACTGCCTTAGTCTTGAGGACGGCCAGCCCTGCAATACATGTATGAATTGTGAAAGCATTAACAACGGACGTTCCCTGGACGTGATAGAGATAGATGCGGCCTCCAACCGTGGTATTGATGAAATCAGGGAGCTGCGGGAACGGGTTAACTTTGTCCCCAGTCAGGGTAAATACAAGGTATATATCATTGACGAAGTCCATATGCTGACAACGGAAGCGTTTAACGCGCTGCTCAAGACCCTGGAAGAACCGCCCGCTCATGTTATTTTTATTCTTGCCACAACCGAACCCCAGAAAATTCCCGCTACCATCCTTTCACGCTGCCAGCGCTTTGATTTTCGCAAGATATCCCCCCGTGAGATGGAAGGCCGGCTTCGGGAGATCCTGGAGGCATCAGGTTTTACAGCCGAGGAGGGGGCTTTGGCTTTAATTATTAAAAAGGCTGAAGGCGGGCTTCGTGATGCCATCAGCATTTTGGACCAGTGCATGTCATTCAGCAGTTCAAACATTTCTCTTCAGACCGCACACGAGGTGCTCGGTCTGGTTAAAAGTGAAGCGCTTATTTCCCTGACGGATTCATTCATAGAAAAAGATGCTGCCACACTGCTTATACAGTTGAACGCAATGCTGAAAGAGGGTATTGAACCTGCCCAGATTATCAGGGACTTGATAGAACACCTGCGCAACATGATCCTGCTTTTGGTGTGCGGAAGCGAATCTTCCCTGGTCTTAGTCAATAATGAAGAAAAAGAAATACTTCTCAATCAGGCCAGGCAGATGGGTCTTTCCTGGTTATCAGGCGCTGTCGCTCTTCTTTCCAAGATAGACAGCGAAAGCCGGTGGCGTCAAAATATGCGGATAGTAGTAGAAACCACCCTGCTCAGCCTCCTTTTTAAAGAAGAAAGAGAGGCAGAGCCGGTGACTGTAATCAAGGGAGGAAAAAAGATCGCTCCGGAAAAAACAAAGACCGGGATAAAACCCGCTCTGCCAGAAGCCGAAAAGAGAAGCATGAAAGATACGGCTCAAGACAATGATAGGAATAATGATAAGAATAATGATAGTAATAATGAACAGATGAAGCCGCATGAAGTTTCATCCGTACCGCCGGGTGAAATAAAAGAAAAATGGCAGCAGGTAATGGATACAGTTAAAAACCGTAAAAAAACGATGCATGCCTTTTTGACGGAATGCGAACCGGGTGATTTAAAAGGCGGGGAACTGGCGCTCATATTTAAAAGCGGGTATACTTTTCATAAGGAGAAGGTGGAAGAACCGGGCAATAAAAAACTTCTGGAGGAAGTACTGGAGCAGGTGTTTGGCTTCAAGCTTTATCCCGTATGTGTAATGGAAAACGAAAGCGCGGCCTGTCAAGAGGACCCGGTTCAAAAAGCTCTTGATTTATTCGGCTCGGGGATAGTCCAATTTAAAGAATAAACCGTAGATATAAAGTTATTATTAAAATATTTGAGGGGGTAAAACAATGGGTTTCGGTGGAATGGGTAATATGCAGAAAATGATGAAGCAGGTACAGAAAATGCAGGCTGACATGGCCAAGCTGCAGGAGGAACTGGGCGAACGCACGGTAGAGGTCAGCGCCGGTGGGGGCGCCGTAAAAATAGTTATGAGCGGTAAGCAGGAAGTTAAAGAAATAGTTATTGATCCGGAAGTTCTCAACCCTGAGGATACGGAAATGGTTCAGGACCTCTTGATGGCAGCCTTTAATGAGGCAGTGCGCAAGTCCCAGGACATGGTTTCACAGGAAATGAACAAAATTACGGGCGGCATGAAACTGCCGGGGTTATTCTAAAATGGCAGTTTACCAGTATGCAGCTTCTTTGACCAAACTGATTGAACAGTTTGCCCGTTTACCGGGTATTGGGCCCAAAACAGCCCAGCGCTTAGCCTTTCATGTTTTAAATCTTCCCCAGTCCCAGGTGGAGGATTTTGCGCGCGCCCTGGTCGACGTCAAAAACAGCATTACTGTGTGTCCCCGGTGCTGTAATCTGACTGATGTCGTACCATGCAGGATATGTGAAGATGAGACCCGGGACAGCACTATCATCTGCGTGGTAGAGGAAGCCCAGGACGTTGTAGCCATTGAAAAAACCAGGGAATTTAAAGGGCATTATCATGTCTTGCAAGGTGTAATTTCACCTATGGAAGGGAAAGGTCCCGACGACCTGAAAATCAAAGAATTGCTTGAACGCCTGGCCGGCCCCGGTGTTTTGGAAATAATTCTTGCAACCAACCCTGACATAGAGGGGGAGACTACTGCCTTATACCTTACCAAACTGTTAAAACCCCTGGGGTTGAGGATAACCAGGATAGCTCACGGGCTGCCGGTGGGAGGAGACCTGGAATATGCCGATACCGCTACCCTCACCAGAGCACTGGCAGGACGGCGCGAAATGAATTAAAATGCAGAATTCCCTGCAGTAAGACAGGGAATTTTTGTTTTTTATTATCACATATCCTGTGATTGACACATATAAATTATGGAAAGAATATAGAAAAGACAATTTACAGGATGTGGTAAAATGGTCCCGCTAGGTGAAAGTCTTAAAAATGTGAATATATTAGGCAAAAAGCTGCTGCTCTATTTACACGAAGAATTATGGCTAAAAGGAATAGGCTCTGAGGAAGCAAGGATATGTCCGGAGAAAGATTTGTCGCTGGTCGAACTTGTAAATAAAGCTCACCAGGAATGGGAGCAGGCTAAAGCGCTTTTTAACGAAGTTGCAGAACCGGAACTGGTAGACCATGCCATTTATGCTATGGAAGCGGCTGAGAGGAAGTATATCTACCTGTTAAGGCAGGCAAAAAAAGAAAATATTATTGATGAAAGCATATACAGGATTCAACAAAACGGACTGGCTTAAGCCGTCCTTTTTTTTATGCTAAAAAGTGCGCGAGCAATTTGATTTTTGTTCTAAAAATAAAATTGGACAATAAGTATATTTAAAGGAAAGAACACAAGAACGAAAGGAAAGAACGGAGGGATAACATATGGAAATAGGTGTAATACTAGCTACTTTATTATTGCTGGCAGTTCTTTACATTATTATCCGTCTAGTCTTGGGCCCGCTCAAAATAATCACGCGGTTCTTTATTAACTGCGGAATTGCCTTAATCGCGCTGATAGTAGTTAATTTTATTGGCAGGTATACCGGTTTCCATCTCCCTGTTAATCCGGTGAGCGTAATGAGTGTGGGAATATTGGGAGTACCGGGGTTTATTCTGATTGCCTTTTTAAGTTTTCTGTTTGTATAGGATAAAAAATAGGACAAAAATTTTTGGCCATATTTAAATATAAGTTTTTACCGGGAGAGAATTAATTTTAGTATTAGCACTTGAAGGCAGGGTGATAATTAAATATAATTATCACAATGGACTGTCTATTGTTTTAGGTAAGGCAGACAGCTCTTTTTTTTATCTTTCTACATATCTTGTATTAGGGTAGACAAGCATTTTTTACGCTGTCAGAAAGTATAATAATCTTTCTACAATATCAAAGAATAAGGAGTGTCAATCAAATGGGAAAAAAAATGAAAACCATGGATGGCAACTCGGCAGCGGCATACGTAGCATACGCATTTACCGATGTTGCCGCAATCTATCCAATCACGCCCTCGTCAACAATGGCAGAAATAGTTGATGAGTGGAGCGCTCACGGCGAGAAGAACATTTTTGGCCAGACTGTGAAAGTTGCCGAACTGCAGTCAGAAGCCGGGGCAGCCGGAGCAGTGCACGGTTCCCTATCCGCCGGGGCTCTCACTACTACTTTTACCGCTTCTCAGGGTCTGCTGCTCATGGTTCCAAACATGTACAAGATTGCGGGTGAACTTTTGCCAGGTGTATTTCACGTGACCGCCCGGGCCGTAGCAGGTCACGCCTTGTCCATTTTTGGCGACCATTCCGATGTAATGGCCTGCCGGCAGACGGGGTTTGCTATGTTAGCCTCCGGAAGCGTCCAGGAAGCGATGGATCTTGGCGGTATTGCCCATTTAGCGGCGATTAAGTCGAGAGTGCCTTTTATGCATTTTTTTGATGGGTTCAGGACTTCTCATGAGATCCAAAAGATAGAGACCATTGATTATAAAGATCTTGCCAGGCTCGTGGATTATCAGGCTGTTAAAGAGTTCCGCGACAGGGCCTTATCACCGGAACACCCTTACACTAAGGGAACAGCCCAAAACCCGGATATTTTCTTCCAGGCGAAAGAAGCCGCGAACCGTTTTTACCAGGCTGTGCCAGACATTGTTGAGACTTATATGGCCGAAATCAGCAAATTAACCGGCCGTAATTACCTTCCCTTTAATTATTACGGCGCGCCTGATGCCGAAAGGGTTATTATTGCCATGGGTTCGGTCTGCGAAACTATTGAGGAGACTATTGACTACCTCGCTGCCAGAGGCGAAAAAGTAGGTGTAATCAAAGTCCACCTTTACAGACCGTTTTCATGCAAGCATTTCTTCAATGTACTGCCAAAAACCGTCAAAAAGATTGCCGTTTTAGACAGGACAAAGGAAGCCGGAGCGCTGGGAGAACCTCTTTTCCTGGATGTCTGTTCGCTGTTCTATGGAAAACAAGATGCCCCGGTGATTGTAGGAGGTCGCTACGGACTGGGGTCTAAGGATACGACGCCTGTGCAAATCAAGGCTGTCTTTGACAATCTTAAAAATCAACCGCCCAAAAACGGATTTACCATAGGTATTACCGATGATGTTACTTTTACCAGTCTGCCGCTTAGTGAAAAAATCAACGTGGCTCCTGAAGGAACAACCCGCTGTAAGTTCTGGGGATTCGGTTCCGACGGCACCGTAGGGGCTAACAAAGACGCCATTAAGATTATCGGCGACAATACAAACCTCTATGCGCAGGCCTATTTTGCCTACGACTCCAAAAAGTCAGGTGGGGTAACCATATCGCACCTGCGTTTTGGAAAACAGCCGATCAGATCCACCTACCTGCTTGATGAGGCTGATTTCATCGCCTGCCACAAACAGTCTTATGTTTACCAGTATAATATTCTGGAAGGTTTGAAGCCGGGGGGAACTTTCCTTTTGAACTGCAGCTGGAAACCACAGGAGCTTTCAGAGAAACTGCCCGCCGAAATGAAAAAGTACCTGGCTGAGAATAAAATAAACTTCTATATTATTGATGCCGTTGAAATCGCCGGTGAAATCGGACTGGGCGGAAGGATCAACATGATTATGCAATCGGCCTTCTTTAAACTGGCCAATGTCATACCTATTGAAGATGCCGTAACATACCAGAAAGATGCTATCGAAAAGACATATGGCAAAAAAGGCGATAGCATTGTTGAGATGAACCAGCAAGCAGTGGATAAAGGGATCGAAGCATTGATCAAAGTTGAAGTGCCCGACGACTGGTCTGACGCACGCAGGGATGAGGCAGCAGCTGCCGGCGACATTCCCGGGTTTATAAAAAATGTTGTTATGCCTATTAATGCCCAGCAGGGTGATAAGCTCCCGGTAAGCGCTTTTGTGGGCAGAGAGGACGGAAGCTTTCCCCATGGCACCGCAGCCTATGAAAAACGCTGTATTGCCATTGATGTGCCCGAATGGCAGATGGATAACTGTATTCAATGTAACCAGTGTTCTTATGTGTGCCCTCATGCGGCTATCAGGCCGGTGCTCTTAACTGAAGAAGAACTGGCTTATGCTCCTGCGGGATTTGCTGCGAAGAAAGCTATCGGAAAGCAGTTGGAAGGACTGTCCTATCGTATTCAGGTTAGTCCGCTTGACTGCACAGGCTGCGGAAGTTGCGCGCAAATTTGCCCAGCCAGGCAGAAAGCGCTTGTTATGAAACCTGTGGCAGAACAGGTGGAGAAAGAAGCTGACAACTGGAACTTTGCGACAACAGTTTCGGTAAAAGAAGGGCTGTGGAACCTGCACAGTGTCAAAGGAAGCCAGTTTGCCCAGCCTTTGTTTGAGTTCTCGGGCGCCTGCGCCGGATGCGGAGAAACGCCTTATGTGAAGCTGGTTACACAGCTTTTTGGGGACAGGATGATTATTGCCAATGCTACCGGTTGTTCCTCTATCTGGGGAGCCTCTGCTCCCAGCATGCCGTATTGCAAAAATGCCAAAGGACAGGGACCCGCCTGGGCCAATTCACTCTTTGAGGACAATGCGGAATATGGTTATGGTATGGTCCTGGCCTACAACCAGATCAGGCAGAAAATTGCGGATCTTATGCAGGAGGCGCTGAAAACTCAAATCCCGGCTGAATTGGAGGAAGCATTCCGGTTTTGGTTAGAGGCAAAAGATGAGGGCAACGCTTCCAAGGAAGCTAAATCAAAACTGCTGCCGCTGCTGGAGAAATATAAAGATGTTCCTGCTGTCATAGAAATCAGCGAAAAGAAAGACTACCTGGTCAAACCGTCTCACTGGGTCTTTGGCGGCGACGGCTGGGCCTATGATATCGGCTACGGCGGACTCGACCACGTGCTGGCCTCGGGAGAAGACGTCAACATCCTGGTCTTGGATACCGAAGTATATTCCAACACCGGCGGACAGTCCTCCAAATCAACCCCGGCTGCTGCGGTTGCCAAATTTGCCGCGTCCGGTAAAAAAATTAAGAAAAAAGACCTGGGCATGATTGCTGCCACCTATGGCTATGTTTATGTGGCGCAGGTAGCCATGGGCGCCGATCAGAGCCAGTTGATCAAGGCGATTACTGAAGCCGAAGCCTATAAAGGACCCTCCCTGATTATTGCTTACGCTCCCTGTATCAATCACGGACTAAAGCTTGGTATGGGCTGTGTTCAGGAAGAGGAAAAGCGCGCTGTTGAGTGCGGATACTGGCATCTCTGGCGTTATAACCCCGAGTTGAAGAAAGAAGGCAAAAACCCGTTTGTTCTTGACTCCAAAGAACCTGCAGGGTCGTTCAAAGAGTTCTTGATGGGGGAAGTGCGCTATTCTTCACTTTTGACAACATTCCCCGAAATTGCGGAAGACCTCTTTAAAAAAGCGGAGGAAGATGCCAAAGAAAGACTGGAGACGTATAAGAAAAAAGCCCAGGGGTGTTGATTACCCGTAAATAAGTACTATAATTAGAATAGATAGAGATATAAATTGAGGGTATGATAGTTTGTTTTGTCATGCCCTTTTTTCTTTAATGCTATTTCCATATATTTCTTGACTTTAAGAGAAAGTAATAACTAAAATAAAACTAATACAGCATACGATGTTAAGTTTTTCCGGAGGTGGAAAAAATAGCGGACAGAATAGTGGAAGCATACATCGGAGAATACGCGAGCGGCAAAAGCGAAGTCTCACTGAACAGGGCGTTATCACTTCTTGAAAGCGGGCGAAGCCCGGTTACCCTGGTGGACTTTGACTTGGTAGAACCATTTTATACTTTGCGTCCCATTAAAAAAGAATTGGAAAAAAAGGGTTTACAGGTTATAGCATGGGAAACCAAAAAAACCATGGGACTGGGAGAGGCGGGAACCCTTCTTAAGCCTGAAATGCGCTGGGCGCTCAGAAGGGCCGGGGATGTCATTTTTGATGTTGGGTACGGTATCGGCGGCGCTGTTAAGCTGAGACTGGTGGAAGACGGACTGGACGGCGGCGAAATGAAAATATTTGTTGTGACCAACATTGCCCGTCCTATCACGGGAAGTGTGGAAGATATCGTAGAGTACGTCGGGACACTGGGACCTGTCGATGGATTAATAAACAACTCTCACTTGGGTGATGATACTGATGTGGAGATTATCCAGGAAGGCGCCAGGGTTGTTGCGGAAGCAGCAAAGAGAATGGGTCTTCCCGTGATCCGGACAACCGTGGATATACGCTTGTCCGATAAAATCGGGCGGACAGACACCATGGGCAATCCTGTTTCTTATCTTAAACGCCATATGAACCGTAGTTTTTGGTAAATCAGGTTAAAAGGCGAGCCTTTTATATAATTACAACCGGGAGGTGTATTAATTTTATGGCAGACAAGCCTATTCAGGGAGAAAAGAGAGTATTTATGACAGGAAATGAGGTAGTCGCATGGGCGGCGCTGGCTGCTGAGGCCGATATTATGTACGGCTATCCGATTACTCCTCAAAACGAGGTCATGCACTACTGGACCCGTTTGGCTCCTAAATACGGGAAGAGGTTTTTGCAGACGGAAGACGAGATTTCTGCAGGTTTTACCACCTGCGGCGGGGTTCTTGCGGGTAAAAGAGCCTTTACGGCAACGGCCGGACCCGGCAACACCCTGATGCAGGAATCCATGTCCATGGCGGAAATGATGAGGATTCCCACCGTGTTGGTAGTACAGCAGAGGGGCGGACCGTCCACGGCTACGGTTATTTATTCCCAGCAGGAAGTCACCATGACCTGTTACGGCGGCAACGGAGAAGGACTGCGTATCGTCTATTCGACCGGTTCGCACCAGGAATTGTACGATTACACCATCAAGGCCTTCAATACGGCCTGGAAATACCGTTTCCCCACATTTGTGCTGGGTGACGGTTACCAGGCTAAGATGAGGGAATCCCTTTATTTATATGATCCTGCCCTTAAGGGTATTAAAATGGAGACTACCACCCCGTATCTGGGTCTGGAAGGAATGCCCGGGGTCGACCGTGACCCCAGTCACCTCAGAAATACATACAACACCGAAGAAGAGCTTTACGAAGTAGTATCAGACCTGGTGGCCGCTTATGAAAAAATAGCGCCCGAGGTCGTGGAATACCAGACATTTAATACAGATGATGCAGAAGTAATCATCATTGCTCACGGTGTGGTTACCCGTGCGGCCCAGGCTGCGGTCAAAACCTTGCGAAGCCAGGGACTAAAGGTAGGCCATTTCCGCCCTGTCACCTTAAGGCCTTTTGCCGCGCAGCAATTGCGGGATATTGTCAAAAAGGCGAAAAAGCTGGTCGTAGTCGAGTCCGCACAGGGTCAGCTGATGAAGCTGGTTAAAGATGCGATATATGGTGAGACAGTACCTATCGAAGGGTATCTTAAACCCGGACAGGGTATAACCGGAGAAGAAATAGTCGAGTACATCAAAAAAGGGATGTAAGTTGAGGAAGGGGGTTAAATAATGACAAAAGTTCCAAACATGCCGAAATCCTGGCGCGTGGAAACAAAACCGCATAAATTCTGCCCTGGCTGCGGGCATGGGCTGGTTTTAAAAGCTCTTGGCGAAGCCATAGATGAATTGGGGATACAAGACCGGGTCGTCTTTGGCTGCGATATCGGTTGTTCCCTGTTATCCTGGGATTTTTTCAACGTTGATTCCGTACAAACACACCATGGTCGTACCACACCTGTAGTCACAGGAGTTAAGCGGGCGCGCCCCGAGCTGATATGTATAGCATATATGGGTGACGGAGGCGGGTATGCCATCGGTTCCCAGCACCTGGTCAATGCAGCTGCCCGTAATGAGAAGGTAACAGCAATACTTGTCAACAATTGCAACTATGGCATGACCGGAGGCCAGATGGCCCCGACGACCCTGCCGCAGATGAAGACCGAGACAACTCCCTATGGCCGTGACCCTGAACAGACCGGATATCCCACCCAGGGACCGGAAATGGTGGCTGCTATCACAAGAGAAGGATCTTATGTGGCCCGGGGTACTGTAGCCAATGTCCGCCAGTTAAAAGGGTTTATCAAAAAGGCGTTACAAAATCAAATTGAAGGAAACGGCTTTTCCTTCGTGGAAGCATTATCGGGATGTCCAACCAACTGGAGTACCAACGCCAAGGATACCTGGGCATTTATTGAGGAAACCATGCCCAAGTACTTCAAAGTGGGCGAAATAAAAGCTCCTGCGAAAAAGGAGGAATAGGTGATGGCTAAAACCGTTAAAATCGCACTGGCCGGGGAAGGCGGACAAGGTGTTCAGTCCGTAGCGGCAATCATGGTGGATGCTGCCAATGACGCGGGGAGAGAAGCCCTCTACATACCCAATTTCGGGGTCGAGCAAAGGGGCGGCGTCTCCGTGGCTTACTGCCAGATTTCCGATGAAAAGATAGGCTCTCCCAAGTTTAAATATGCGGATCTGATTATAGCGCTTTCCGACAGGGCGGTCCGGCGTACCAAACAGTATGTCAATCAGGACACGGTGTTTCTCTATGATACTTCTATAGAAAATATTGAACAGGACCTGCCGACCAACGCCAAAAAAGTATTTGCCATTCCCGCCCTGGAAATTGCGAAAAAGGAACTTCATCCACGGGTCTTTAACGTTATCATTATGGGCGCAGCCATTGCCGCCACAAATGTAATTGAAATGGAAGCCGCCAAAAAAGCTATAGAAAAGAAATTAGGCTATAAATTTGAACAGGATGCCAAGTTAAGGGACCTCAATTTTAAAGCCCTGGAAAAAGGTGCAGAACTGGTTCAAGGGTTGCTATAGATTTGATAAGGAGGAGATAGGATGACCACCAGTGCATATAAAATGAAACAAGTGGACACCAAAAAAGCCGTATTCACAATCTTTACCGGCTTATGCAAAGGCTGCGGTCTCTGCATGCAAAAATGTCCCGTGAAAACTCTGGCCTGGTCTGATGACCTGGGTGTTTACGGTACTCCCGCCGTACAGCCGAGAAATGCCGAAGAATGTACCGGCTGCGGGATGTGCGCCCTGGTTTGCCCGGATTGCGCAATAGTAATAGAGAGGAAGAAATAGAGCCGATTTCAAAGCCATGAAAAAATCATGGCTTTTTTTATTTTTCTACTCAAAAACCACGTTGACACAAGCACGAGGGGTATGATAATATATAAAAGTCGCTGTAGCGACAAGAAACAAAATTACTTATCACATTTTCCAAAAAGAACCTGGTTGACAGGGATGGGGATAAGGTGGTAAGATAGGTTTCCTGTCGCGAAGAACGCCGGTGACCTGAAAGGGAGCCGGATTGTTTATGCAAAAGGCAAAGTGGTCTTTGAAAACTGAACAGTTGAAAGCGAGCGCAAGTCAATTCTAATTGATTAAAGAAGTAAAAACGAG
>Ga0228535_1002475_pt1 | contig 17554 bp, 19 predicted proteins | sample SJ1metagenome_FD_168457 | JGI IMG/M metagenome (GOLD analysis project Ga0228535, IMG submission 168457) | Enriched culture of PCE-dechlorinating microbial communities from Ithaca, New York, USA - SJ1 | ecosystem: Engineered > Modeled > Simulated communities (microbial... > Unclassified | place... | reverse complement strand
TTGCTCATTGTAGTATTATATTGTCGAAAATACAAAACTACAAAAAAAAGTGCATAGGATGAAAATCCGATTTTTGTCCTTGCACTTTTACTTTATCTAATGATTTTTATCGGACAACAATGATTTTAAAAAGAAATACTTTCCTTTACATAAATTAAATGTACTTGAAACACAACAAAAAGCGTTTGAAAAAATGAACATATGAAACTAATTGATGATACCTTACTAAATTCACTGACTCAACAAGCAAAAGAAAATCAGCGACTCCGTATTAATCATAATTTGCACTTGTCTTTGGATGAGAATGTGCAAAGACTTTTGAATGCTATGGAGCCGGGTACTGTTCTTCCGATACATCGTCATCGTAATACTGCCGAGACTTACATCATTCTACGAGGGAAATTAGATGTGCATGTATATAGCGATGATAAACAGCTCATTGAAACTCATCGTCTTGATCCACTTGAAGGAAAGTTTGGAATACATATGCCTGCAGGCAGTTGGCATAATGTGGAAGTCCTTGAATCCGGAACTTCTATTTTTGAAGTGAAGGAAGGTCCGTATGCACCTTTTGATGAAGATGATATTATGGAGGTATCTTAATAGTACGCGGATGACGCTGATTTTACTCAACTTTCTCCTTCTTACTGAACACACCTTTTATTAAATCCCAGTAATACACAAACATTTCCGGAATTGTATTAAAGTCCTCACGATAAATCAAACCTACACCCTGAGTTGTTTTTGCTTCACGAAGTTGAGCTCTGTCTATAGTGTGATTGTATGCAGTAAATCGTAAACGTCCCGATTCAATTAGTTTATATTCCAAGTCGAAGTCACCGATAAATTTATTCTCACTGATATTATCATTTCTATAACCTATATTTCCATTTATCACCAATCTGTTGTTAGGTTGAATAAGAATTTGTGCTTTTACCTCATCAGATTCTATATCTGATTTCTGCCAATCAAAGCCTACAGAAAGGATATTTGAGTTCAAAGTGTTTTGCAAATAATTATTTATCTGAGAACTTACTGAAGCAACAGCAAAAGAAATCCCTTCGTTCAGTCCGGTATTAGTAGCTCGCATATTTTCTGGAGTAAAGAATTTATGAAACAGCATTAAATACAAAATCTGCCTGTTCATCATTTCTTCTGTGTTCACTATACTTTTCACTCTACTTTTTACACTTTCGTCGCTCGATGGTAAATCGATATCGAACTGTATAGCCGGTGCCATAAGATCTTCTGTCAGGTGAAGTAAACAGTGTACAGGAACAGTGGATCGACTTGTTATTTGTTTAAGCTCATCACTTTCGATTAGGTCTGCAAGTGAAGCTGTGAGAGGATAATATCCCGAAATATTTACTTGTGCCCCAAATGGATCGCCGGTCCAAGCTATTGTACTACCTTCATTTATCTTAAATTCCTTTCTGATAACAGTTTGTAGAGTAAATAAATAATAACCTTGCTCAAGCTCGACAGTGCCATAGAGTTCTGTATCTGAGAATGAATCGAATTTAATTCTGAGATCTCCTCTGCCCTGACCTGTAATTTTATCTCCGGCTTTCGGGTCGACAAGTATTTCTATTTCAGCTTCAGGTGTTACCTCAATTTGCATGTCAACTTTAACATTAAAAGGAGTCTGATTTATAAATTCCTTTTTTTCTTCTTTATCATCTTTATAAAAATCGTATACCTTCTTGTCGGCAAAATGTATAAAATCCGACTCCATAACAGACGAAGCGTTACCCATTGTCATATAACATTTTGTCCTTGGTCGCGAAGTTCCATTTACAACAATATTTGCTTCTTTATCATGTCCGAATATATTAACTAATCCTCCAACAAATGCTCTACCGTAGAAGAAACTCTCGCTTTGTGCAGTTGTGTTCAGAGCAAGAATATTATTAGAATTGATAGAAACATCATATTTCATATTGAGAAATGTGCCATTGTGATCGATGAAGCCATTTAAATCAGCAGTGTTATTATATTCATCTTTAAGACTTATATGGTTGAGATGAATTCTGTATGGAGTTAATATTACTTTATCATTAAAACTATATGTAGTATTTAGTATGTCTATCGAAGCTTGTCCATTGGAAACATCTAAATCACCTTCAAAAAGTATGGTTTTAGTTGGACCGAATATCCTAAGATTACCGCTTGCAAAGCCTTTGAAATCACTTGCAACTCCATCAAAATAAGTATTTAGAAAATCTAAAGGAAATTTTTTTGCATCAATTGATATATCTAAAGAGTCGTTTTTCGGTACATATACACCATATGCTAAAGCTACTTTCTCATCTTGCTTATTAGTGAAATCACCATTTATCAACAAACGATTATTGTCTTTATCCCATGTTGAAGTTAAAATAGCATCTGATATTATTTTATCATTTAATAAGAAATCTTGTACTTTCAAATCGGCTAAATAAATCGGATTTTTCAGCAAACTGAACAGTTTCATCTCTCCTGTGATTATACCGCTAAACTGTATACCTCGCAAACGAATTAACCTCATAATGAAGTCTAAGTCTAAGTCATTCATTGACACTACTAAGCTGTCGTTGTTGTCTTTTGAAGCAATGCCATCTATATGAATAAATTGTTTGTTATTTTCAAATAAAAAGTTTTTTACTTCAATTACACTATCATTATGAAAATATAAGTCCGATTTACGTATATTCCATTCAGCATCAGATATAATAACCTGACTTGGTTGAATAACAGTATGTGCCTCAAGAGAATTGTTTTTCTTATAAAGCGATGTTAAGGTAACAATTTCACCGGCATTTGTAATTTCCTGGTTATTTTGCCATACAAGTTTCAGGTCTACATTATCTTTATATGCTTCTGATGATAAAAAAACATTTAGCATATCAGAATTTTTATCATGTAATTGAGTGCGACCGGTAAAAACAACCTTATTAGCAATGTTTTCTAAACTTAATGATATTTTTTCTAAAATTTGTTTTTCAGTTTTTAGAGCATCTATTTTAATATTGACATCTATTTTATTTGTATTCTCGTCAATAGTACCTCTTAAAGTTGAATTTCCGTCAATCTCATAGGGTATGTTCAGTATTTGTGAAATTTCTTTTGTGTTATCAATATCTAAATTTATATTTATAGTGTTTGGAAGATGCTTTGTGTTATTATTGTTCTCAGATAGAGTCGGCAAGTAATTCGACAAAATCCTTTGGAATGTGTTTCCAATTGTACTGTATTTGAAATCCCCTGAAAATGAGCCGTTAATATAATCTGATTTAATACTGAAGTGCGTAAAATTCATGTCTGTTCTGGAGTTAAAAATAATGTCGTTGATATTTAAAGTCTTGTTTTCATTACTCAACACTATATCATTAATCACTAAATTTCCATTTAGATTATCAAAATTACTACCGCTAATATTCGTTTTTCCGTGAAAGGATAATTTAGAATCAGGATATTTATCAATTAAATGTAAAGCATATAGATTTGTATTGTTCACATTTAAATCAAAATCAAATATTGGGATTTTCGAATCTTTAAAATCAATAATACCCAAGAAATCAGCATCGATATTTTCATCCTGAATGTTTATTTTTCCATTAAATCCTGTACCGTCATAAGAACCATCAAATAAGGCATTTTTATAGTTATATGATTTAAAAAGCAAGGAAACTAAACTGCCCTTTATTGTGCCTTTTATAGCTTGGTCATGCTTTTTTACACCTTTAGTATTCAGTGTGATAGATATTTTTCCGAAAGTTGTGTCGTTGAGTAATTTACCTAATAGAAATCCATTAGTTTTCAGTTTACCGTTATACGATAAATCCATTAAGTTGTTTTCAAACTGTAAAGCAATATCAGAAGATATACTTCCTAAGTTACTATTAATATTACCATATGCGACTAAATCACTTAGAAATCCTGTTATATTACCTCGATAAAATATTGTTCCAAGTCGATGAACTTCTTTAGGCAAAACAAAGGGTTTTTTGTTTATTTTCGAGATTAAATCCTGAACCTCATAACTGGATGCCTGTAACTTATTTATTTGGGTATAAATGAAAGACTCCTGAAGATTAGGTAGTCCACTGATGTCCATATTTGCATCTAATAAGATTGATTTACCCAAAGCAATATTCAAATCAGTAAAGCGCAAATTAGATAGTTTTCCTGAAATCTGAGTTCTGATATTTACTTGCTCATGAACTTCAGATAATTCTGGTATGAAACTACTTAAATCAGACAATGTAATATGTGAGTTTTTTATAGGTATGTTGATATATATATTATCGATAGGGTGTTCAGCCTTTTCTGCAGTATCAAAAGTTATATATAATTTATCTAAATTAATTGCTGATTCCGGCAGACTTATATTAAGCTTTGGCAAGTCAATTCTTTCTGTATTACCAATGATTTCCGTACTGAAGTTGTTAAGGGTAAAATCATTATCAGTTTTTGCACTCAGATTTTTTATCGATAAATTTATAGAATCATTAGATACAACAGGAATTGATATTTCAGAATTTATATCTTTTATGAAAATATTTGTTAGAGAGTCGGTCTTTTTATTCTGCTGTGTAAATTTAATATCTGAATTTTTAATTTTCAGACTCCTGAGTTGCAATTCAAAATGCGTAGTATCTTTAGTGTGTTCTTTTTTACTGAATAGAAAATCTAAGTTTGAGTTACCAATTGAGTCGACATAAATATATGTATACATTTTGTCGATGCTAACATTAGAAAAAACAATCTGTTTTTTTATTAACTTTCTTATAACCAAACCTATATTAACTTCATCAGCAAATAGCAAAGTATCCTTCTGTTGATCCTCGATATATACATCTGTCATTTGTAATTTGTTGAAAAATCTATAATCGACTCTACCTATACTAATGGTTGTGTTTAGCTTTTCAGATAGATTATCAGTTATAATATTTGCAACAAAATTTTGTACCTTGTTGATTTTTAGCAAGATGAATGGAGATGCAGTAAGAACAACTAATGCAACTGCACAAATAATAAGTATTTTAATTGATTTTTTTATACCTTTGGGGTTTATTTTAATTTGCACAAAAATAAAGAAATGTTTGTAAACGACAAAGGGTTTTATGTCTGATATTTGTATTTTAGGAATTGAATCGTCTTGTGACGATACTTCAGCATCCGTTATTAAAAATGGCGTTTTGCTGTCAAATGTCATTGCAAGCCAGGATGTCCACGAACGCTATGGAGGAGTAGTTCCGGAATTAGCTTCAAGGGCACATCAGCAGCATATTATTCCGGTTGTGTACGATGCTTTAAATAGTGCGGGTGTTGAGAAGTCTGATTTATCAGCAGTTGCTTTTACAAGAGGTCCCGGTTTACTTGGCTCGTTGATGGTTGGAGTGGCTTTTGCAAAAGGAGTGTCGCAAGCATTAAAAATACCAATGATTGAAGTTAACCACTTGCAAGCACACGTTTTAGCACATTTTATCAGTGAAGGAAAACCTAATGAAAAGATGCCTTCATTTCCTTTTTTATGCCTTTTAGTTTCAGGAGGAAATTCGCAAATAATTGTAGTAAATTCCTATGAAGATATGGAGATTGTGGGGCAGACTATTGATGATGCTGCCGGAGAGGCATTTGATAAGTGTGCAAAAGTTATGGGTTTACCATATCCGGGCGGACCGCATGTAGATAAGTTAGCACAAAAGGGAGATCCACATAAGTTTACTTTTTCCAAGCCAAAGCTTGATAAATATGATTATAGTTTCAGTGGATTGAAGACCTCGTTTTTGTATTTAGTGCGTGATGAAATTAAAGAAAATCCAAACTTTATTAAGGAAAATATAAATGATTTATGTGCATCCTTACAATATACGGTTGTTAATATTTTGATGAACAAATTGACACAAGCTTCAAAAGACTTGAAAATCAATCAAATTGCTGTAGCCGGTGGTGTTTCGGCAAATTCAGAATTACGAAAGACTTTGATTGAAACAGGAAAAAAATTGAAATGGGATGTTTTTATTCCTCATTTGTCGTATACAACCGACAATGCAGCTATGATTGCAATAACAGGTTACTTAAAATATTTAAATAATGACTTTTGTTCATTTGATGTTGTACCATATGCAAGAATAATCCCCGAATTAAAATGAGAAAGACAACTTTAAAACTTAAAATTCCGGCTAAACTCGCTCCCTATCAAGGAGTGTTTATATTTTTTGTAACATTGTTTGTAGCCAATTATTTTTGGAAATTTACAATGATAGGGGATGAATCAGATGATGTAGTTACATTTTTTGGAATAGATTTGTCATCGGCTTTTAATTTTATGTCGGCACATGTTGCTAAAGTGGTATTCGGCTTTTTGAAATTTGTCGGATACAACATTCAACTTGATGAGTTGTCAAATATTGTAAGTCATGATAATAATATTGCTGTACGAATAGTTTGGGCTTGTACAGGATATAAGCAAGCATATATATTCACAGTCATAATGTTATTCGCAAAAGGAAGTTTTGTAAGAAAGTTGTGGTATATTCCTTCAGGTTTGGTTGTTGTATATCTATTCAATATATTCAGAATAATAATGATAGTTGCAGCAATAAAAGAAAACCCAAACAGTTTTGAATTTTTACACGAGAGATTATACAAATACTTGTTTTATGGTGTGATTTTTTTAATGTGGGTGCTGTGGGAAGAGAAATTTAGTGGAAGAAAAAAGACTGATTAGAGTTTAGAGTTTGGAGTTTGGAGTTTGGAGTTTTGAGTGTCAATTGTCAATTTAACACATTAACATATTATTTACAGATGAAAATATTAATTCTCGGTGCCGGAAAAATGGGCACATTTCTAACCGATGTTTTATGCTTTCAGCATGAAGTTGCATTGTTTGATGTCGATGCAAAGCGCTTGCGTTTTGTGTTCAATACATTAAGAATGACTAAATACGAAGAAATTCAAGAGTTTCAGCCCGAATTGGTTATTAACTGTGTTACTCTAAAATATACCATAGAAGCTTTTCAAAATACGATTAAATATCTTCCGAAAAACTGTATTTTATCAGATATTGCTTCAGTAAAAACAGGGATTAAAGAATACTACGAGTCTACAGGTATGAGATATGTGTCGACACACCCGATGTTCGGACCAACCTTTGCCACGCTTGATAATTTAAGTACACAAAGTGCGATTATAATTTCAGAATCCGACCATATGGGTAAAGCGTTTTTTAAAGATATGTATGGTTCATTACGTCTGAAAATTTTTGAATATAGTTTTGAGGAGCACGACCAGACTATTGCTTATTCGCTATCGATACCTTTCGCTTCAACCTTAGTATTTGCATCAGTAATGAAACATCAAGAAGCACCGGGTACAACTTTCAAGAAACATATGGATATTGCCAAAGGACTGCTTTCGGAAGATGATTATTTGTTGTCCGAGATTTTATTTAATCCTTATACGCCTGAGCAGTTAAACAATATTCGAGGCGAGTTGAAAGCACTTTTAGAAATAATTGATCATAAAAATTCTGATGCTATGCAGAAATATCTACAAAAAGTCAGAAAGAATTTAGAATAATACATTTTACTAATAATTTTTAAAATATAAATTATGGAAACAAAGAACAAAGTTTTAGAAGCAATGAAACAATTAGGTGTACCGGTAAATGCAGGTAAAATTGTTGAATTTACAGGATTAGATAAAAAAGAAGTTGACAAAGCCATGCAACAATTAAAAACTGATGGCTCTATAGAATCACCTAAAAGATGCTATTGGCAACCAAAAGCATAATATATAATTAGGAAAAAACAATCTACCATACTACTTTATCGACTTAAAGTATTAAATTATTTAAAAAAATAGTTTTTTACTTCTAAAAACATTAATTTTGTCATATTAAACATGTCAAAATTACAGTTACGATAACTTTTAAACATGGAATATTCAGAAATTCAATCTGTTAAGCAACGTTATGGTATCATTGGAAATTCAGAGTTGCTTAACAGAGCTATTGATATTGCTGTTCAAGTCGCAGCAACCGATTTATCAGTATTGATAACGGGTGAGAGTGGGGTAGGGAAAGAGAATTTTCCTCAAATAATTCATCAGTATAGTCACAGAAAACACGGACCTTATATTCCGGTCAACTGCGGAGCAATACCTGAAGGTACTATTGATTCCGAGTTGTTTGGACATGAGAAAGGTTCTTTTACCGGAGCTACTGCCGATAGAAAAGGATATTTTGAAGTGGCAGACGGCGGTACTATTTTCCTTGATGAAGTAGGGGAATTACCACTTTCAACGCAGGTCAGATTGCTCAGAGTATTAGAGGCAGGCGAGTTTATAAAAGTAGGTTCGTCTAAAATACTGAAAACTAATGTCAGGGTAGTGGCTGCAACAAATCGCGAAATGTCTCAGGCAATTAAAGAAGGCAAATTTCGAGAAGATTTGTTTTACAGACTAAACACAGTGCCTATTTATGTACCGCCTTTAAGAGAACGAAAAGAAGATATTGCGCTGTTATTTAGGAAGTTTGCATCAGACTTTGCAGATAAATACAGAATGCCTGCAATAAAATTATCAGATGATGCTAAAAAAATGCTTTCTAATTATTATTGGAAAGGCAATGTCAGACAATTAAAAAATATTACAGAACAAATTTCAGTAATAGAACAACAGCGCGAAATTTCTGCTAATATCTTGAAGAACTATCTTCCAAATGAGGATATGGAACTTCTGCCAGCATTATTTTTAGGACATAAAAATATAGATCACAAGACATTTAACAGCGAGCGAGAAATTTTATATCAGGTGCTTTTTGATATGAAAAAAGATATGAATGATTTGAAAAAACTTGTTCATGATATTATGAGTGGTCAGGCATCAGGTGCACCTATATATGATGTTGATTTTTCAACGCAAATGAGTGATAAAGATGTTATTATAAAAAGTCCTGAAAGGGATATGAATAATGATATCAAGTTCAAAATAAATCCAATTTCACACTCTGATACAGATAGTTCTGATTTTGTGGATACTGAGGTCTATCAAGATGTTGAGGCTGTGCATGAACCGGTTAGTTTGGTTGATATGGAAAAACAAATGATTAAAAAGACTTTGGATAAACATAGAGGAAGAAGAAAACCGGCTGCTGAAGAATTGAAGATTTCAGAACGAACACTTTATAGAAAAATTAAAGAATATGGTTTGGATTGAGAGGCAAGATAAGAAAATGATATTAAGCAGATTGATTAATGTGTTTGTCAAATCGGCATCATTGATTGCTATAGTTGTATTCTTAAATTCATGTTTAATATCATACACATTCAACGGAGCTTCAATTGATTACGCTAAGACTAAGTCAATATCAATTTCCGATTTCAATAATGTTGCCGAACTTGTACATCCACCTTTAGCACAAGAATTTTCAGAAAAATTAAGAGATAAATATGCAAAGCAAACACGTTTGCAGATATTGAAAAACAATGGAGATTTACAACTCGAAGGTGAGATAGTAGGGTATCAACTCACACCTATGTCGATCGGGCAGGACTCTTATTCAGCTGAAACCAAACTTACACTTACCGTGAATGTCAGATTTACAAACAGAGCTAATTCAGAAGATGATTTTGAGAAAAAATACAGTGCTTTTCAGTCGTTCGACAGCAACAAAATGATTACAGATGTGCAGGATGAGTTGCTGGCAATTATAACCGAAGATATTATTGATAATATATATAATGATACTGTAGCTAAGTGGTAGACTGCATTTGAGAGTTTTCATGAATACAAAAGTTTTTTTCGATCTAATATCTAATCCATCAGAAGTTCAGATAGAACAAACAGATGATTTAAAGCAATTGATAGAACTATATCCATATTTTTATCAAGCCAGATTGTTGTATCTTAAAACTTTGCAGAAGGCTGAAAGTATTCATTTTGAAACTCAATTGGAACAAACCGTTCTGTATACCTCTGATAAACAATGGCTTTATTTCTATTTATATCCTGAAATGGACAATAGCAATATGCAAACTCATCAAAGAGAAGCCCGTTTTACAGGTAGTTATTTCGATTTACTGTCAATTGCAGAGAAAAAAGAAGGAGGTGCTCTTTTAACATTAAAAGAAATTGCTGAAAATCTTAAAGCATCGAGGGTAATGTTGGCTGCAAAAGAGGAAGCATCAAAACAATCACAGCAAATAGAAAAGAAAAAAGATGATTCGAAATCGAATTATTCTCCGCCAGATTATTTTGTAATAGAAGAAAAAAAACCGGTTGAAGATTTAAATATTTCATTGGAAGATAAATATAAAAAGCATATTCAAATAAAAGAGTACTCAAAAGCCATTGAAATATTGAAACAATTATGTTTGATTTATCCGAAAAAAAGTATTTACTTTGCAGACCAAATTAGATTTTTAGAAAAAGTTGTAGAAAATTCAAAATAAACACATATATGTATACTCTTTTCATAATATTAATTGTTATCGTTTCTTTGTTACTAACTCTACTCGTATTAGTCCAAAATTCAAAAGGAGGCGGTTTAGCAGCAGGCTTTTCATCATCTAATCAGATAATGGGTGTTCGCAAAACTACCGATTTTTTGGAGAAGGCAACCTGGACTTTAGTTGCGGCTTTGGTTATATTTTCTATTGTGTCTGTGGGTTTTATAGCAACAGATAAAGGTGCGCACGAATCAGAAATCAAAGAGCATTATCAGGAAGCTCAACAGTCAGTACCTACAACAGCCAATCCCGGCTTTGGAGAGGAAGGTAATTCCCAAGAATAATTCTATATAAAAGGTTTCTTTTATTTATTAAATGTTGTGATACAGATAGAAGATACCATAATCAGTTTTGATTTGTTTGATGAACACTTTGTGTGTGACTTAAACAACTGTAAAGGAATGTGTTGCGTAGAAGGTGACGCAGGTGCACCTCTTGAGTTGGAAGAGATCGAAGAAATAAGAGCTGTCTTGCCATTAATATGGGACGATTTACCTGAATCTTCTCAAGAAGTTATATTGAAACAAGGGGTGTTTTATATAGACGAAGAAGATGAACCTGTAACTTCAATTGTAAATGGTAGAGAATGTGTTTTTGCATATAAGGATGAACATGGTATATATAAATGTGCAATAGAAAAAGCTTTTAATGAAGGTAAAACTAATTTCAAAAAACCTGTATCTTGTCATTTATATCCTGTAAGAGTTCAAAAATACGATGAATTTCAGGCGGTTAATTATCATAGGTGGAGTTTGTGTAATTGTGCAGTCAAACTTGGAAATAAATTGAAAGTACCGTTGTATAAGTTTTTAAAAGAGCCATTAATAAGAAGATTTGGAGAAGATTGGTATGAACAATTAGAAATTGCAGCTAAAGAACTTCAATCACAAACATAAATTTAGACCTATGAAGGTTGAAATAATTACTATTGGAGATGAGATTCTGATTGGACAGATAGTAGATACTAATTCTGCATGGATATCTAAAGAATTAAATAAAGCCGGATTTGAAGTTGAACGTATTACTTCAATTCATGACGATGAGAAGCAAATTACGGAAACCATTACCCAGTCACTATTACGTGTAGATGTTGTTCTTATAACAGGTGGTATAGGACCAACAAATGATGATATTACCAAAAATACATTGTGTAAGTTATTTAACTCGACATTAGTATTCGACGAATATACTTTCAAGCAAATTGAAAAATTACTTGCGGATCGTCCTTTGGCTTTAAATGAACTGACCAAAACGCAGGCAATGGTACCGGATAAAGCTACGATTATTACGAATACCGTTGGTACTGCACCGATTACTTGGTTTGATGTTGATAATAATAAAGTGGTAGTTTCGATGCCGGGTGTTCCTTTTGAGATGAAAAAAGTGATGTCGGAAGAAATAATTCCAAGATTAAAAAAGAAATATAAGCCAAACTCTATTATTCATAAAACTGTTTTAGTCAGCGGATATCCTGAATCAGCCCTCGCCATCAAGATTGCAGAATGGGAAAGAAATTTACCCAAAATCATCAAATTAGCATATCTACCTCAGTTTGGGATAGTTAAACTAAGGCTTAGTGCAGTGGTTGATTGCGATTACAATACAATCGTCAATGAAATAGATATTGAAATTGATAAGTTAAAAACACTTTTAGGTAATTCAATAGTATCAGATGAAGATATTTCTCTCGAAGCTTTAATAGGAAAAATCCTTGCTTCAAAATTAAAAACCCTTTCTATAGCAGAAAGCTGTACCGGTGGAGATATTTCTAAACGTATAACCTCAATTTCAGGTAGTTCAAGATATTTCAAAGGTTCGGTAGTTGCATACGACAATTCAGTGAAGACAAATATATTAGATGTAAATATTGAAGATTTACAAACAGAAGGTGCAGTAAGTGAATCAGTTGTTAGGCAAATGGCAGAAGGAGTAAGGAAATTGCTGAACACAGATTATGCAATAGCTACCTCCGGAATTGCCGGACCAATGGGCGGTACTGATGATAAACCTGTTGGTACAATATGGATTGCAGTGTGCTCAGAATCAGAGTGTATTGCGAAGAAATTCCATTTTAAATACGAACGAAATGTGAATATTGAACGCACGACGCAGACAGCATTACTGATGTTGTTGGAAGTAATAAATCAAAATTAATTCAATTAAAGTAAAAATATTGATTTTTTGTTTGTCTGTTAAAAAAAAATAGTGTACTTTTGCACTCTATTTTGAGAAGTTGAAAATAACAAAAGAAAATAATAATGTCAAAGATTTGTCAGATTACAGGTAAGAAAGCTATGGTGGGAAACAATGTTTCGCACTCAAAACGCCGTACCAAAAGGACTTTTGATGTAAATTTATTTACTAAAAAGTTTTATTGGGTAGAACAGGATATGTGGATTAACCTCAGAATTTCAGCCGCAGGATTGCGTACAATAAACAAGGTGGGGTTAGATGCTGCTATTAAAAAGGCTGCTGAAAAAGGATATTTGTATGCATAATAATTAAGAGGAATTTATCATGGCAAAAAAAACAAAAGAAGCAAGAGTTCAAGTCATTTTAGAATGTACAGAACATAAGGAAAGTGGAATGCCCGGCACATCTCGTTATATAACGATGAAAAACAGAAAGAACACACCGGGACGTATGGAGTTGAAAAAATACAACCCAATATTAAAGAAAGTTACAGTTCATAAAGAAATTAAATAAGTTTGAATCATGGCAAAAAAAGCGGTTGCAACGTTACAGAAGGGTGAAGGACGTTCATTTGCAAAAGTTATAAAAATGGTAAAATCACCGAAAACAGGTGCTTACATTTTTCAAGAAGAAATGGTACATAACGATAAAGTAAAAGAGTTTTTAGCTAAATAAGCTTTATCAAGAAAGAATTTAGATATTTAAAAAATCCTCTCGTTCTACAAATGAGAGGATTTTTTATTTATAATTGACAAAAAAATTCTTAACTTTGTAATCAATAGCATAATAGAAAGAAATAATATATCAAAATATCTTTTAATGGGAATATTTAAGTTTTTTAATAAAGAAAAAAAAGACAATTTAGATCAAGGTTTATCTAAGACTAAAGAAAGTGTATTTTCAAAGATTACCAGAGCAGTAGCAGGAAAATCAAAAGTAGATGATGAAGTTTTAGATAATTTGGAAGAAGTTCTGATTACATCAGATGTTGGAGTTGATACAACTATACGTATAATAGAACGGATTGAAAGGCGCGTTGCAAAAGATAAATATATCAATACAGAAGAATTAAATAAAATTCTGAAGGAAGAGATAGTTGAATTACTGTCAGAAAATGAAACATTATTAGTTCCTGATTTTGAATCTGAGTTGCCGACTACTCCATATGTGATTATGGTTGTGGGAGTTAACGGAGTAGGTAAAACAACAACTATAGGAAAATTAGCTTATCATTTTAAAAAGGCGGGCAAGCAAGTGTATTTAGGTGCTGCCGATACATTCCGAGCAGCAGCAGTAGAGCAATTAGTTGTATGGGGAGAGAGAGTCGGTGTGCCGGTTATAAAACAAAAGATGGGTGCTGATCCTGCATCTGTTGCATTTGATACAATATCCTCAGCTAAGGCTAATAATGCTGATGTAGTAATAATAGATACAGCAGGCAGATTACATAATAAAGTCAATTTAATGAACGAATTAACGAAAATTCGAAATGTGATGCAAAAGATTGTACCCGATGCTCCACATGAAGTGCTGTTGGTTTTAGATGGTTCAACCGGTCAGAATGCATTTGAGCAAGCAAAACAATTTACTAAAGCTACTGATGTTAACTCGTTGGCAATTACTAAATTAGACGGAACAGCTAAAGGTGGTGTAGTAATCGGTATTTCTGATCAATTTAAGATACCGGTGAAATATATTGGCTTGGGCGAGGGAGTTGAACATCTTCAAATCTTCGATAGAAATGTATTTGTTGAATCATTATTTTCATGATGGTAAAAAGGAAGGTAGACATAATAACATTGGGTTGTTCTAAGAACTTGGTTGATTCCGAACAATTGATTCGTCAATTTGATGCTTTAGGATATAAAATTAGTCATGATTCTGATAAACCCGATGGAGAAATAGTGGTGGTCAACACCTGTGGATTTATTGGAGATGCAAAAGAAGAAAGCATAAATACAATTTTGCAATTAGCAAATCTTAAAAAACAAAAACAGATAGACAAACTGTTTGTAATGGGCTGTTTATCTGAAAGATATAAAAATGAGTTAGAAAAAGAAATTCCTGAAGTTGATAGATATTTTGGGAAGTTTAATTATAATGAAATTCTGACAGAAATTGGTCAGGAATATCGTGCCGATCTTCGTCTTGAGAGAACATTAACAACTCCATCACATTATGCATATGTCAAAATATCAGAAGGTTGTGACAGAACATGTTCATATTGTGCAATACCTTTAATTACCGGCAAACATCGTTCTCGATCTATTGAAGATTTGGAAAAGGAAGTTAGAATTTTGGTTGACAAAGGTGTAAAAGAATTTCAATTAATTGCACAAGACCTGTCATATTATGGTATCGACCGATATAAAAAGAGTCAATTAGCTGAATTGCTCCGTCGTCTTTCGGATATAAAAGGAGTTGAGTGGTTGCGACTTCATTATGCTTATCCCGCAAATTTTCCTTTTGAAATTTTGAAAGTGATGCAAGAAAGGGAAAATATCTGCAAATATATTGATATAGCACTCCAACATATAAGTGATAATATGCTTTCTTTAATGCGAAGAAATATCTCTAAGGAGCGGACTTATAACTTAATACGCCGTATTAGAGATGAAGTGCCAGGAATTCACATACGTACAACTATGATAATTGGTCATCCCGGTGAAACAGAACAAGATAATGAAGAGTTAAAAGAATTCTTATCGGATATGCGTTTTGAGAGAATGGGTGCGTTTATTTATTCACACGAAGAAAGTACGTATGCTTATAATCATTACAAAGACAATATTCCTTTAGATATCAAGCAACAAAGGATGAATGAGATAATGAGTCTGCAAGAAAAAATTTCTACTGAGATTAATTCAAGTAAAATTGGTAGTCAGATGAAAGTTATTATCGATAGACAAGAACAGGAATACTATATAGGAAGGTCGGAGTTTGATTCCCCTGAAGTAGATCCTGAAGTGCTGATACCAATTTCAACTCCAAATATTCAGATAGGAAAATTTTATAATACAAAAATTGTTGATGCTACTGCTTTTGATTTATATGGTATATAATCTTTTAAATATAAAACAATGAAACACAAAGAATTGATTAATTCCATTGCATTGAAGTTAAATCAGGATGAAAATGAGATAAGCTTGATGACAAAAGCTTTTACTGAATTGGTCATCAAAAAAATGCAAGAAGGTAATACTGTTAACATACAAGGCTTTGGAGCTTTTGAGTTTAAAAGAAGAGATGAAAGATTGTCTGTTCATCCTGCAACACAAATGAGAACACTAATTCCACCGAAACAAGTAGTTAGTTTTAGACCGAGCACTGTTTTGAAAAATAAATTAAAAGATATAGAAAGCCATGAGTAAAGAAAAGATAAATGCTGTGGATATTGTTGAAATCCTTGCTCAACAATTATCTTTCAGCAAGAAAAATATCGATGAATTTCTTAAAGCTTTTGCATATACCATTGAAGAAGAGCTTTTAAAGAAAGAAAGTGTAAAAATTCATGAATTGGGTACCTTCAAACTACAATGGAATGAACCTCGTAAAAGTGTAGACGTAAACACAGGTGAAGATATTATTATTGATGGGTATCATAAAGTTGTGTTTATACCCGATATTTATCTAAAAGAACTTGCTAATGAACCATTTGCCCATTTACAACCAATAGAGCTTGATTCTGATAATATAGCAGAAAAAGACAGTAAAGATACAGAAGAACATTCTGTATCAACAACAGATTCTTTAAAATATATGGATGAACAAGCAAGTGAAATTAAAGATCTCTTGTCAGAAATAAAGGCTTTGAATGAAACTCATAGTGAAACTGATGAAGTTAAAACTGATGAAGTTAAAACTGATGAAGTTGAAATTGACGAAGTTGAAGTTAAAATTAACGAAGTTGAAATTGATATTCCGGATAATATAGAAGAAACAAATGAAAATGATACTAACAAACCGGATTCTATTGAAGATACAAATCATAATAAAATAAAATCTCATTCAGTAGATACAGACAAACGAAGTGTACATCAAGCGGATAGAAAAAAGAAATCACCAATAAAATACAAGAAGGTAAAATTTGATTTGTTATTTATTATTGCATTAGTTACAGGGTTATTAGTATACATTGTAATAGATCTGGATGTTGCAGCTATTTTGAAAGGTATTATTGAAAACAAATTGGATCATCAAGAAATTGTAGAAGAAAGAGACAATTTAACAAATGCACATCAACCTGAAATAACTGATTTTAATAGTGACTCTGAAACTACCACTACAGTTGTTTCAGATGAAATTCCTGAAAACAATAAAGCAACCATCAAAAAAGAAGATGATTTAGAGAGATTATTTAATCAAGCTCGTGAATATAAGGAATTTATTGCTGTAGAAAAAGTTATTCCCGGTAGTAGGTTGACTCGAATAGCAGAAAGACATTATGGTGTAAAAGAATTTTGGGTGTATATTTATGAAGCAAATAGAGATATTTTGCAAACGCCAAATGATATTTCGCCTGGTATGGAGATTAAAATTCCAAAACTTAATCCTAAGATTGCTGATGTGAATAATCCCAAATGTATAGATTATGCAATAAAACTTCATGATTTGTATGTTAAGTAATGAAAGTTAATACAGATATATAAAATTCATTGTGTTTTATGCAGTTATATCCTTAATTTTGTTTATTTTTGTGAAAAAATATTTGTATCAAGCAATTTAATATAATCAAATTTTTTGGTATAGGCGTTTAGACCTCCCTATTTAATTTTCTGTTATTTAGTCTTTTAGGTTCACTTAAAACCATCTTTTCTATAAGCAAATCGAAGATTGACCCCATAAATGCCCGTCTGTTGTACCTG
>Ga0228535_1002473_pt1 | contig 17560 bp, 15 predicted proteins | sample SJ1metagenome_FD_168457 | JGI IMG/M metagenome (GOLD analysis project Ga0228535, IMG submission 168457) | Enriched culture of PCE-dechlorinating microbial communities from Ithaca, New York, USA - SJ1 | ecosystem: Engineered > Modeled > Simulated communities (microbial... > Unclassified | place... | reverse complement strand
GACATCCGCCTTTGCATCGCCTGCAATCAGGGGTGCATCGAGCGGGAAATCCTCGGCGAGGGCAACATCCGCTGCTCCATCAATCCTGAAACCGGCCAGGAAACGCTGTATCCCCGGGAAAAAACAGCCCGGCCGAAAAACGTCTGGATCGTGGGAGCGGGCCCCGCGGGTCTTACGGCGGCCGCCGAGGCGAACCGTCTCGGACACCGCGTTACGCTTTTTGAAAAAAAGAACATCCTGGGCGGCCAGATCCGCTACGCGCAGATTCCGCCGCACAAGGAAATTTACGGCCAGTGGATCGACTGGCTGATCGGCCAGGTCCGCAAAACGGGCGTCGCCATTAAAAGCGAAACGGAAGTGGACGAAGCACTGCTCAAAGAAGGGAAACCGGACGTTGTGATTCTGGCCACCGGTGGAGAAAAGCTGGTTCCGCCGATTCCGGGGATTGACGGCGCAAAGGTTTGCGACGCCTGGCAGATCCTCGACGGCCGGATCGCTCCCGGAGAAAACATCGTCATTATCGGCGGAGCGCTGATCGGCATGGAAACGGCCGATTTCCTGACCGAGCGGGGCAAAACCGTCACGATCCTGGAAATGCTCAAACGCTCGCCCGTCCTCAAGATCACCTCCCACGGCTACATGCTGCACAAACGCCTGCGGGACCGCGCCTGCAAGCTTCTCTTCGGCGCCCGCGTGACGGCGATCGACGAGGCGGGCGTCACGTTCAGCGCTGAAGGACAGACCTCCGTTATCTCCCCCGTGGATCAGGTGGTCGTCGCCGCCGGCATGAAACCCTCAAACGCCCTGGAAACCGTTTGTACAAAACTCGGCATTGCGTTCAAAACGGTGGGCGACGCGAGCTCACCCCGCCGGATCATCGAAGCCACGGATGAAGGCGCGCGGGCCGCCTGGGAGCTGTGATTTCCCGAACCGCCTCATAAAAAAGGGGGACGGGAAGCAACAGACTTCCCGTCCCCTTCTTGTTTCATCGTTCAGTGACCGTTTAAGCCAGGAATTTCTTTTCCACACCGCGGAGAATCTCTTCCGCCTCTTTCACGACCTTCTGCACCATGTCGTCGACTTTGGGCATGTCGCCGATGCGCTGTGCGCATTCGCCGGCGGCCATCATCGCCTTTTCCCGATCGCCGTCATAAACCGCCTTGATCGATTCGAGTTCATACTGAATCAGTTTCATGTCGATGGTGGTATAATCATCGGGCGTTCCCAGAAACACGCCCGGGGATTTTTGGAGCGTGTTGACCGCATGCTCTTCGCTGCGCTTGTTTTTAATCCAGCGCGCGGGGCCGACAAAGCCGCGGGCCACCAGCGTGCCCCGGTCTCCGGCCGCCACGACGCCTTCCTTCCAGATCTGGTGAAAATCGCTCTCCTGGGTGGACAGGAAACGCGTGCCCATCTGCACGCCGTCTGCGCCCAGAACCAGAGCGGCCGCCAGCGTTTTGCCGTCGCAGAAACCACCGGCGCCGCATACCAGCGTCTTGTCGTCGGAAACCGCTTCCACCACGGCCGGCAGCAGAATCATCGAGTGCACCGGCTCCCAGGAGGTGTGGAATCCACCCTCGTGGCCGGAAGCGACGATGACATCCACGCCCGCCTTCTTGCAGCGCTGCGCGCCCTTCACGGACGGAACCACGTGCATCCAGGTAAATCCCGCGCCTTTGATCTTGTCGCGCCAGGGAACGGGATCGCCCGCCGATGTGAAGATCACCTTGAAGTGTTTTTTCATGTCGGGATTTTTCTCCCGCACTTCAATCGCCTTGCTGATAATGATATCCGCTTCCTTGGCCATTTCCGCGGACACCATCACGTTGATGCCGAACACGCCGTTCTTGTCCTTCGTCAGACGGTATGTCCGCTGCAGGACCTTCTCCATCGCGGTTTCCATATCGTCATCCGGATTCGCCTCGGCGCTCTTGATCCAGGCGTCATACACAAACGGCTGCATGTCCCTGCCGGTCAAACCGCTTGTGGACAAGAGCCCCAGCGCGCCGGCATTGGCCGCCGCAACGCCGAGGTTATTGTTGGAAAACGGGCCCATTCCCGCCTGGATGATCGGGTATCTCGTTCCGATCAGGTCGCAAAGTCTTGATTTAATCATGAAACGCCTCCTTTAAATTGATTTTAAAATGATTCCTCCGTGCGCATTGCGCGCAGCGATAAAACGGACGTTCATTTTGCTTTTTAAATTATCGTCGTTATTTTGTCAAGAATTTTATATTGTTAAACATATAGTTTATTTAAATCATCGATAATTTTATCGAATATCCACAGAAAGGATGCTTAAGAAAGCATCGATCCGCTCTCTGGCTCGAGCACCTTCTGCCCGGCGGTTTGCCGCGAGGATATAAGCAAAAAAGCCATCCGGTCTTTCGGCTCCGCTCCGGGGCGGCCGGAAGGAAAATAAACATACGTCCGTTTTACAATATTTTCAGATAGTTCAATATGTAATTGATATTACGAATTATTTTTAAGCTCATATCTCGTTGACTTTAATTAAACATTAGTATAAATAAAAAGACGTTAAGCAGTACTTAAACGCCGTTTTATTTTTTTGACCGGATTTCAAAGCAATTGCCGGCCGGTTTTCCGGCCGCCCGGAGGTACAATAATATGAAACCGTAAACGCGACCCGGTATTCCGGCACCGACGACACTTCCGGGAAACGTGACCACTGCCGTGCCCGCCATGCCGCCTCCGGAAAAGACCGAACGCCAACGTCTTGCGGGATCATCAATTTTGTCATCAGGAGGAAAGTAAAATGAAGCAGATGGGTAAGTATTTTGCAGTCGTTTTTCTCACGCTCTTCGTCTGGTCCGTGGCTGCCGCGAGTCCGACCGCCGTGTTTGCGGCGAAAGCGGACAAGGCCGCCAAGGCGCCTAAAGCCGCCGCCACGGTGAACGTGGCTAAAATGGGGGACATGTCGGACTTCGATCCGGGCAACCCCGTCACGCCTACCGGCGACACGATCAAAATCGCCGTCGTCGCGGCCTTCTCCGGACCCAGCGCCTACAACGGACAGATTTACTATGCCATGGTGCAGTGGGTGGCCCATGACATCAACAAACGCGGCGGCCTTCTGGTGGACGGCAAGAAAAAACTGATCGAAGTCATCAAAGCCGATCACCAGTCCAAAGTGGATCAGTGCAAAAAGGTCACCGAGCGGATGGCTCTGCAGGAGAAAGTTCACTTCTTCTGGGGAACGGACGGCAGCCACTTCATGAAAGTCATCAACGACACCGCCCGCAAGTACAAGATCATCGCCATCAACGCCACCTGCATGTCCGACGACCTTCAGGACGCGGTGAACTTCTCGCCCTACGCTTTCCACGCGACCTTCTCCACCGCTTCCGTCGCGCGCGGCCTGGCTTACTACTACGGCCAGATCCGCAAAAAGGAGAAAAAATTCTACATCCTCAATCAGGATTACGCCTTCGGCCGCCAGTTCGCGGAAGATTTCAAACAGGGCCTGAAGGAATACTACCCCGAAGCGCAGGTGGTGGGTGAAGATTACCATAAGCTGTTCCTCACCGACTACGCTCCCTACCTCACCAAAATCAAGGCTTCCGGCGCCGAAGTCATTTTCACGGGCGACTGGCTTCCGGATGCGGGCAACCTGCTGAAACAGGCTCGCCAGATGGGCATCACCCTGCCTTTCGCCAACGTCTACGTGGACGAACCCAACTATCTCAACGAAACGGGCGTCGAAGGCACCAAGGGTCTGGTGAATATCAGCGCTTACTATGACACCACTCCCTTCTTCAAAACCAAGGAGCACATCAAACTCTACACGACCTGGAAGGAGCAGCAGAAAAAATGGAAGACGCTTCCTTACAGCAGCATCGCCTTCCAGCACTTCACGGCCAACGCCGCCGGCTGGGTCATGACGACCTACTGGGCGATGAGCGTTCTGGAACGGGCGCAGAGCACCGATCCGGAAAAGATCATCAAAATCTGGGAAAACGACAGTTTCGAGTATATCAACGGCAAGGTCGTTAAAATGCGGGCCTGCGATCACAAGGCGATCATGGATCTCGGCGTCACCGAGTACGTGCCGCCTCAAGAGCAGAAAGTCGCAATGAATATTCCTCCCTACTTCTGGTTTAAAAACGCCTCCTACACGGGGCCGGTTTACAAAGTCCCGGCCGCCAAGGTTCTTCCCCAGATGGATCAGAAACTGGATCGCTGCAAGGGAAAGAATGAATGGGGTGAGTAAGTCCTAAAGGTACCCCCTTGTGGAACAATCGCCGGAGCGAGGCCATGGAACACGGCTTTGCTCCGGCGATGCTTTTAAAGCGCGCCCCAATCCCCCGCGGCATGCGCTCTCCCGCCGCCGGCTCCACCGCCTGAATGAAAAAAGCAAAACCTGCCTGCCTCCTTCGGGGCATTTTTTACAATCGCCTTACTGTCCTTGTTGTTTTTTGCCCCCAAATCCGTTAAATACGGCTCAGCAAATCGGCAAACGCCGCTGTGGTCCGGTCGCTTGATGAAAGGAAAGCATCATGAAGGCAAAAAACGCAAACCCCCTCCTCGCATACCTGAAAAAAGTGATCCCCATCTGGACACTTTTGTTTCTGCTCCTCATTTCGTCCTGCTCGCCCACCGATTCGGTGCGGCCGGCGCTCAAAATTTTCACGCTGGCCGTACCCAGTGCAACGGAGCTGTATTTCGGAGAAAAGAGGGATTTTTACGTGGTCGCCTATTTTGAGCAGGGCGCTCCCGTGTTGAGCAACGTCCGGATCGAGCTTTTCCGCGGCGAAATTCCGCTCGGAGCGCCGGTGCGCCTCCTCGAAAGCCGGCTGGATGAAAACGGCGTGACGCCGGATGCGGCCATTTTGCAACACTACGCCGAAGGCCAGGGCTGGAACCTGGACAAGGCGCCTGATCTCGTCCTCGCTCCCGGAGGATTCCGTTATCCCGGAAACAAGCTCCTGGTCACCCAGAAATATTTTGCGGGCATCATTCTGGGCGGCGCCACGAAAGATTTCGACACCGACTACGTGGATGCATCCGGTGCGCCGCTCGAAGATCTCACGGAAGGCGTTTATACGCTGCGGGTGACGGTCTTCTCGCAGGGATTCATCCTGCAGGCCGAAACGCTCAAGCTGTATTTCAAACCCGTCTTCAAGCTGTTCGGCGCCTTCCAGCCCGCCAACCACGAAAGCAAGTTGAAAGCGTACGCGGCGGCAAACGGCTACCGGGTTTTCCTGGATCCCTTCGCCGGCTATTTCTTTCCCGAAGGCTACTCCGTCGGAAACTACAAAATCAACAAACGCTGGCGGCCGCAAAATTCCCTGGAAGTCGTCAATACCGTTAATGGAACATCTTACGGCACGCCGGAAAACGCGCGGATCGGCTTCATCCTGTATAACCTGGTCGAATCCGGCACCACGTCCCGCCTGGAAATCGGCAAAGCCCTGCTGACAGGCGTCATCGACAGCCCCAACACTTTTTTCTTCCGCTATGACATCGGCGAGCCGGAAATCGTCTATGTCAACAGAGCCTCCGAGGAGAAAACCCTCGCAGGCGCGATCGTCGCCTTTGCTTCCGCCGACCGCCTCGCGCTCACGCGTGCCGAAATCCGGGCGCGCGGCACGGGCGACGGCGACAACCGCTACAACCTCTACGACAGAACACCCAAAACGCAGGACCTCAATCTGGCCGACGGCCTCCGGATAGCCGACGGCGAGGAATTCAGCGTTTACGGCGTCGTCAAACCGATCGCGACATCCGTGACCGAGACGTCTTACCTTTACTACGCGGCCGACAACCGGATCGCCCGCATCCGCTACCGCATCCGCAACGCACAGGGTGAAGAAGTCGCCGCAACCGTCCGCGAGATCAATCTGGGAAGGATCTACCTTGCCGACGAACCGGAACGGCTGTTTTATTCGATATTCGAATTCGAGCATGAATTTGATTTTGGCGCCCTTCGCCTCGCCCCCGGAACGTACACGCTGGAAACAACGGCCCTGGACGTGCCGGGCGACGAGGTGGCGGGAACGTTCAAGGCGATCACCGTACAATACGCTCTGCACTGAACCATCCGTCATGCGCCGATTGAGCCTTTTAACGGCAAAGCGCAAACGACGCGAACAGACAGCAGGCAAGCAAGGAGGCAGGCAATGGATGAAAAGATTCGGGCGGCCCTTTTTCAAAAAATCGCACAGGAACCCTTCAGTCGGAAATTCGGAATTTCGCTTACGGAAGTGAGACCGGGCTTTGCCCGGGTGGAAATGACGTTCACCGACGACATGGAGAACATGTTCGGCATGGCGCACGGCGGCGCAATTTTTTCGCTGCTGGACGCGGCTTTCGAAATCGCCTCCAACTCGCACGGCACGATGGCCGTCGCCCTCAGCATGAACATCACGTATCTGGCCTCCCCCGCCAGGGGAGCCAGACTGACGGCGGAAGCAAAAGAAATCAATAAAACGCGCCGGACCGCGGCCTACGATCTTCGCGCCGCCGACGAAGCGGGAAAGCTTTTGGCAACCTGTCAGGCGCTCGTGTACCGGCTGGAAAAGCCCCTGCCGTTTTTAGACGATTAACGCCGTTGCATCCCCCGGCCGTTTCGGCTACAATGCCGCCCACTGCATCGAAAAAAAAAGGAGAAATGAAACGTGAATCAAACGCCTGTCCGGATCCTGCGCCTCTCCGTTGTTTTGCTGCTTGCCTTTGCCGTGGCGGCCTGCACGCCGTCCAACAAGACGCTCACCCCCGACACGGCGAGCCTGATCGTCCCGCTGACCCTCAGCGACTACACGCCGCAATTCGGCGGCACCCTGCCCGCCTACAAGGGAAAGACACTGTGCCTGTCGAATATCCGCAACGACGCGCGCAACACGACCAATTTCTCCTATTACAGCAAAGACAACCGCGTGAAATATTCCCTTTCCAACAAGGCCAACACGCCCATGCAGCTCATCCCCAGCTTTTTCTGGTACGCCTATCGGAAAGGTTTCGGTCACGCGGGGCTGACGGTTGTGGAGCGCTGCACGCCGGACGTGCCTGAGCTGTGGATCATCTTCCGATCCTTCAATGACGAAGAGCTCAAATTTACTGTGACGCTGCTGGAAAACGGAGAGACGATCTTTCATAAGGATCTGACCATCATTGCAGGCCCGGCCGCCGAGCGCAGTCCGGAAAAACTGCAGGCCCGGGCCTATCGCATGATCGATCTCACGGTGAAAACGATTCTCGGCACGCCGGAGTTTCAGGCGGGATTTCTGTAGACCGGCGCCGGTGTATTTGCCTGATCCATCGTCTGCGGCTTTTAATCCTGCAGGGTCACGATCAGATATTTTTTCTTTCCCTTGCGGATGCGCAGCTCGCCTTCGGTAAAATCAGCAGCGGACAGCTTTTCATCGACCGTCTTGACCTGGCGCAGGCCCAGATGGATGCCGCCCTGGTCGATCAGGCGCTTGGCCTCCGACATGGACTGCGTAAGCCCCGCCCTGGCGCAAAGCGAGGTAATGAGAAGCCCCGCGTCGATATCGGTGCGGGCGACGGTGAAGCGGGGAATGGCGGACGTGTCGGCCGCCGGCGCTTCGCGCGGAATGTCGCTGGCCGGAAACAAATCGGCGTCCACCGGCCGCGCATGAAACGCTTCCAGAGACGCGCGCCAGGCGGCGCGCGCCGCCTCGGTCCCGTGCGTGACCTTGGTGGCTTCATACGCCAGAACGGTCTTGGCCATATTGAGCCGTGCGTCCGCCAGCGTTTTCACGACGGCGATGTCCGACAGCGGCAGAAAAGTGAAGAGCTTCAAAAAACGCTCCACGTCGGCATCGTCGCAGTTGACCCAGTACTGGTAATACTCGTAGGGGGTGGTGAGCCCGGCGTCGAGCCAGACCGTTCCCTTTTCCGTCTTGCCCATCTTCTGGCCCAGCGACGTCGTGATGAGCGGAAACGTCAGCGCGTGGGCATCCTTGGCTTCGACCTTGCGGATGAGTTCGGTCCCGGCCAGCATGTTGCCCCACTGGTCGTTGCCGCCCATCTGCAGCGCGCAGCCGTGATGCTGAAACAGATACAAAAAGTCGTATCCCTGGAGCAGCATGTAGTTGAACTCGATGAAGTTGAGACCCTTCTCCAGGCGGATTTTATAGCTTTCCGCCGCCAGCATCCGGTTGACGCTGAAATGGCGGCCGATGTCGCGGAGAAACTCAATGTAGTTGATCTTGGTAAGCCAGTCCGCGTTGTTGAGCAGCAGGGCCCGGCCATCCGAAAAGTCGATATATTTGGAAAGCTGCTTTCCCAGACAACCCGCGTTGTAGTCGATTTGTTCGCGGGTCAGCACCTGGCGCATTTCCGTCTTGCCGCTGGGATCGCCGATGAGGCCCGTGCCGCCGCCCACCAGCGCGATGGGCCGGTTGCCGGTCTGCTGCATGTGCGCCAGCGCCATGATGGGCACAAGGCTGCCGATGTGCAGGCTGGTGGCCGTGGGATCGAATCCGATATAGCAGGTGACCGGTCCGCGGGCGAATTGCCCGGTGATCAGTCCCTCGTCCGTGAACTGTTCAATAAATCCTCTTTCCTTCAATACGTCAAAGCCGCTTTTCATGACGCCTCCGCTGGGCTTACTCGTTCAATCTGACACTGATCCGCTCGATGGCGCGGGCCTTTCCGCTTTCCGGATCGATGTCCAGAAGCGCGCCCTGCAGCCGGATGTCGTGTTTGGCCACATCGAACCGGTTGGGAATCTGCGTTAAGAATCTTTCAATAATGGTTTCTTTCCTGATGCCGATGACGGAATCGAAGGGTCCCGTCATGCCCGCGTCGCTCAGATACGCCGTGCCTCCCGGCAGTATCTCATCGTCCGCCGTCTGGACATGCGTGTGCGTGCCGAGCACTGCGGAAACCTGCCCGTCGAGATACCAGCCCAGCGCCTTTTTTTCGGAGGTCGCCTCGGCGTGGATGTCCACGATGACGACTTTCGTCTGGGCCCGCAGACGGGCGATTTCCTCGTCGGCCCGCACAAACGGACAGTCGAGCGGTTGCATGAAGACGCGGCCGGCCAGATTGAGCACGCCGACATGGTCGCCGCCCGGCGTGGGATAAAGGACGCTGCCGCGGCCGGGTACCGTTTCCGGATAGTTTGCGGGACGCAGAAGCGTTTCATAGTCGGCAATGAACTCGAGGGCCTCTTTTTTGTCCCAGACGTGGTTGCCGGAGGTCAGAATATCGATGTGCGACGCATAGAGCTCTTCGATGATGTCGCGCGTGACGCCGAAGCCGGCGGCGGCGTTTTCGCAGTTGGCGATCACCAGGTCGATGCCGTGCCCGTTGACCAGGCCGGGCAGCAGTTCCCGGACCGCCCTGCGGCCCGGTTTGCCGACGATATCGCCGATAAATAATATCTTCATGCCCTCTTCCGTTTTGCGCGCCTATTTGGCGAAATTGGAAACCCGTGTTTCCCGAATCACCGTGACTTTGATCTGGCCGGGATAGGTCAGCTCGGTTTCGATCTTTTTCACAATGTCGCCGCACAGCATTGCGGCATCGTTGTCGGAAATCTTTTCGTTTTCCACCATGATGCGGATTTCTCGCCCCGCCTGGATGGCAAAGCACTTATCGACGCCGGTGAAGGAATGGGCGATCTTCTCCAACTCCTCCAGACGCTGCACGTAGGTTTCCAGCATTTCGCGGCGGGCGCCGGGGCGGGCCGCCGACAGCGTGTCCGCCGCCTGGACCAGGACGCCCAGGAGCGTATTGTTGCGGCCGTCGTCGTGGTGCGTGGCGATCGCCTGGACAATGCGCGGATTTTCACCGAAGCGTTTGGCGAAATCGGCGCCGATGGCGGCGTGCGTGCCCTCGATCTTGTGATCCACGGCCTTGCCGATGTCATGCAGCAGGCCCGCGCGTTTGGCTTCCTTGATGTTCATCTTCAGTTCGGCGGCCATGAGCCCCGTCAGGTAGGCCACGTCGATGGAATGCTGCAGAACGTTTTGCGAATAGCTGGTGCGGTATTTGAGCGCACCCAGCATATTGATGATTTCCGGATGGATGTCGTGGACGCCGCAGTCGAACGAGGCCTTTTCGCCCGTCTCCCGGATGATCTGTTCGACTTCCTTTTCCACTTTCTTCACGATGTCTTCGATCCGACCCGGATGGATGCGGCCGTCCTGAATCAGGCGCTCGAGCGATATCCGCGCGATTTCGCGCCGTACCGGGTCGAAGCTGGAAAGCACCACCGCCTCGGGCGTGTCGTCCACGATCAGGTCGATGCCGGTCGCCGCTTCAATGGCCCGGATGTTGCGGCCCTCGCGGCCGATGATGCGCCCCTTCATTTCCTCGCTGGGCAGATTGACGACGGAAACGGTATGCTCCGCGACATAATCCCCCGCATAGCGCTGAATGGCGTAGGCGATCACTTCCCTGGCCTTGCGGTCTGCGGTGAGCTTGGCTTCCTCCTCCGCCTTGCGCACCAGCGCCGCCGCGTCCCGTCTGGCATCCGCCTCCATGGAGGCGATCAGAATATTTTTGGCTTCGTCCTGCGTGATGCCGGCGATTTTTTCCAGCTTATCCTTCTGTTCCGCCACCAGGGTGTCCAGCCGCTTGTGTTTTTCCTCCAGGGCGTGTTCTTTCTGGCTTAAGTTCTTTTCCCGCCCCTCGATATTGTTTTCCTTTTGCGACAGGCTGTCGACGCGCTTGTCCAGATTTTCTTCCTTCGTCCGGATGCGCCGCTCCAGCCCCTCCAGTTCGCCTTTGACTTCCTTGGTTTCCCGGTCGAAATCCGCCTTCATTTTCAGCAGATTTTCCTTGGCCTGAATAATCGCCTCTTTTTTTATCGTTTCGGCTTCTTTTTTCGATTCTTCGACTATCCGCGCCGCCAGACTTTCGGAGGCCTTGATTTTTTTGGCCGTAAAGATCTGTTTGAGCACATAACCGGCTATCGCTCCCGCCAGAGCCGCCACGATGATAAACAGCACATATAAACCGCCGTTGAGCATGGTCCTTCCCTCCTCCTTGCCCCGCTGAAAGCCGCCCCTGCCAAAGCCGGACGCCGTCTGCGGGATTATATTCAAACCTTCCGACACAGAACAACCGCGCCGAAGGATTCATGGTTGATCGCCGCTAAAAAAGCATTTCTTTACAGGATTGGATTTAAAAAGGGGGCGGGAAAATAAAAAAACCCCCGCCTATGCCGTGTTAATCACGATTTTGAACCTTTTCAACAAGTGGGTGCCCGGTGTTGTTTGTTTCAGGCTTTCTGCCACCCGACCAGCGGAAAAAGGCGGACATGCACACCGCAAACAAGAATAGGCCCCAGGTTCAAAGTGTTGGCTCAAAAACAAATGACAATCACGCGCATCGCAGGGGTAAACATTTTTTCAATTAACTTGCGTTTTCAATCAGTTGGATCAAAGTTTCGGACCGTTTCTGCAACTGATCACACAGGTCCTCGTTAACTCCCTTTAATTTTAAAAAATCTTCTGTAATGTTCAAAGCCGCCAGGATGGCCACATCGACTGTCCTCAGTCCGTCGTTGGTGCGAAGGATGTCTTCCATCTTATCATTGACGTACCGGACAACGTTGGCCACTTGTTCATCTTCCGCATCACTCAAAACCGCAAGCTCTTGACCTAAAATTTCGATGTCGTAACGCTTTTTCAAAATTCCGCCCTGGAAGCTTATTTGGCTACCTCTATATCTGCAAGTAAATCGAGCAGTGAATCCACCCTTGCGCGTACGCTGTTCCTTTCCTCGTCCAATACCGTGAGTTTGCTTTTGTACCCTTCTATCTCCAATTCTTTATTTTTTAACGCTTCCTCCAATACAGAAATCTGTTTTTTTAAAAAAACCTGTTCACTGACAATATGCTTAATCTTTTCTTCAAGCTCTGTAAATTTGCTTATTTCCACGGCTTTCCTTCATCCTTTGCAAAGAATTTAACGCCAGTGACCCTGCTTTCCTTTTGATTCTTTTATGCCAATTCACCAATCAAATGTCAAGTCATTATTTCGGGTTGCACTCGTTCCAGGAACCGGAAATACTCCTCTAATTCCGCAATCATCCGGTTAGCGTCCGTCATTTTCCCCATTGTTTCCCGAAGGCGCCCGGAGGCCGGCAGTCCCTTCGTGTACCATAACAGATGCTTGCGAAACGAGCGGTCGGCCTGCCGCGGGCCCAGATGTTGCAATTCCATTTCCCAATGTTTGCGGATGACGGCGCAGCGTCCGGCCAGGGAGGGACGGTCCGCGCCGGCCGCGCCGGTGAGGAGATCGGATATTCCCTGAAAGAGCCAGGGATGGCCCAGGGCGCCCCGGCCCACCATGACTGCGTCACACCCTGTTTGTTTGAGCATGGCCTGCGCGTCGGACGGCTGCCGGATATCCCCGTTGCCGACAACCGGAATGCCGACGGCTCTTTTAACGTCCGCAATGACCGACCAGTCGGCAAAACCGGAAAATCCCTGATCGGCCGTCCGGCCGTGCACGATCACGGCCGCCGCGCCGGCATCCTCGGCGATCCGGGCCAGTTGTACGGCATTTTGTGTCGCCCGGCTCCAGCCGGCCCGCATTTTCACGGTCACCGGCTTTTTGACCGCGCGGACCACGGCGGCAATGATCCGGCCGGCCAGCGGAAGGTCTTTCATCAGCATGGCGCCGGCGCCCGTTTTGACGACCTTACGGACCGGGCACCCCATGTTGAGATCCAGAATATCGGGATCATGCTCCCCGACAATTCGCGCCGCCTCCGCCATGACGGCGGGGTCCGCCCCGAAAATCTGCACGCCCAGGGGCCGGTCCTCCGGGCAGGTTTTCAGATACTCCAGGGTTTTGGCTGTTTCGCGGACCAGGCCGTTGGCGCTCACCATCTCCGTGAAACACAGGCCGCAGCCGAATCCGCGGGCGATCAGGCGAAACGGCAGATCCGTCACTCCCGCAAGCGGCGCGAGCATCGCTGTGTTTTTGCAAAGATCGTTTATTGCGGACACAGATCAAACCTGACCGCCGGCCCGCCGGCGCAGGTAATCGCCGGCTTTCCGCAGCTCTTCAAGCGTGTTGATGCCCATCACTTCGACGTAGTCTGCCGTCAGGCAGGCCTGCACTTTCCGGCCATCCTTCCGGGCGATTTCCACGATGTCCGTAAGATAGTACTCCTTCTGGCGGTTGTCGTTTTTCACCTGGTTTAGCGCGGCAAACAGAAAAGGCGTATCCACGCAGTAGATGCCCGTGTTGATTTCCAGAATTTCCTTTTCCCGGTCGGTGGCGTCGCGGTGCTCAACGATTTTCAGTACTTCGCCTCGGTCGTTTTTCACAATGCGGCCGTACGCGTGAGGTCCGGGCGGCTCGGTGGTGAGCACCGTGACCGCCGCTCCGGCGGCCTGATGGCTGGCGACAAGCGTGCGGACCGTATCCGAAAGCAAGAGCGGAACGTCGCCGCAGAGAATCACCGTCAGCCCCGGATAGTCCGCAAGAAGGCTCCTGGCCTGCATCACTGCGTGCCCCGTCCCCAGCTGCGGATTTTGCAGCGCAAATTCCAGATCGGCATCGGGAAAGGCTTCCCGGACCTTGTCCGCCTGATGGCCGACGATCACAACGATTTTTTCGGCTCCCGCCGTCCGGGCCGTCGCGAGCACATAGGACAAAAGCGGCCGGTCATTCATCTTGTGCAGCACCTTGGCCAGATCGGATTGCATGCGGGTGCCTTTTCCCGCCGCCAGAATAAGCGCGCAGAACTTTGAACTTTTCATTTGTCGTTTTACCTCGCCGGAGAAGAAATTTGCGGCGCCTCAAATTGCGGGGGAAAGATGACCAGCACATCGCGGACGGATTTCGCATCGGCATTTTCCACGATAAAGGTCACGCCCGAGTGTTCCAGCCTCTCCCGGCGCAGGGGAATTCGGCCCGCCTGCTGCATCAGAAAGCCGCCAAGCGTCTCATAATTGCCCTCGGGCAGGTTTGTCAACAGGATTTGATTGAGATCGTCGATTTTCATCCGGCCATTCACCAGGTAGCGGCCCGGCGCCACACGCCGGTACAGCTTTTCGCCCGTATTGTACGCGTCGTCCATACTGCCCGTGATTTCCTCCCCGATGTCTTCCAGGGTGACGATGCCGACGGCGCCGCCGTACTCATCAACGACGACGGCCATGGTTTCATGCCGCCGGTGCATGTCCATCAGGAGCGGACCGGCTTTTTTCGTTTCGGGAACGTAAAAGACGTCGGTGCGCATGCAGTCGGCCACCGTCGCTGCGTCCGCGTCCGTTTCCGCGCGCTTGCGCTTCCAGAGAATTTCCAGCAGGTCGAAGTAATGCAGAATGCCGACGATATTGTACACCGTGTCCGCGTACACCGGCACGCGCATGTATTTCTTGGCGCCGACGATGGCTGCCGCCTCGCCAAGCGTCATGGTCTGCGGCAGGGCCGTCAGCGCTGAGATCGGCACCATGATTTCCTCCGCCGTCAGTTCGGAAAAATCGAACACGCGGCTGATCATCTCCTTTTCCGTTTCTTCAATGTCGCTGCCCAGCGTTTTTTCATCGAGGATATACTTCAGCCCCTCTTTGGTAATGTAAGACGGCTGGCGGTTCTTGGCCTCGCGCGAAATATTCACGGTTCGGCGCGACACGACGGCGATCAGGTAGGCGACCGGATAAAAAACGAAAGAGGAGATGCGGATGAAATGGGCGACCCGGATCGCCATGGCTTCCGCATAATGCTGAAAAATGCTGCGGATGATGATGATCACGAAGAGCGTCGGCAGCATGATGTAAAAGGCGATCTGCTCGCCCCGGCTCGGGCCGAAGGAGTGGATGAGCAGTCCCGTCGCCAGCGTGGAGGCGACAATAAGAGCCAGATTCGTACCGATGAGCGCCGTGGAAATGAACCATTCCGGATTTTCCTTGAGCCGGACCGCCTGCTTCGCGCCGGACGAGCCTTTGCCGGCGTAGTATTTGATCTTGTTGATGTCCGCGGAAAAGAGCGCCACCTCGCCGCCGGAATACAGGGCTTCCAGAACCAGACACAGAAAGATCACAGCCAGGATCAGATAGACGGTCATGTCCGTTCCTCCCGGGGCTCGTTTTCGTCGACCTTCTCGATGCGGATCTTGAGAATTCTGGTGCGGCCGACGCTTTCCACGCAAAACCGGTAGGGCGCAAAGGCCGCGATCTCGCCGCGTTCGGGCATCTTGCCGAAGAGATGGAGGACAAAACCGCCGATCGTATCGAACTCGTCCTGCGGCAGGGCCGCGTGCAAAAGTTCGTTTACCTCTTCAATCGCCATGCCGCCCGGCACGATCATGGTTTTGTCGTCCATGATCTCGCAGCCGCTGCACGCCGGTTCGTCCTCGCCGTAGGCTTCCTCAAAAAGATTCTCCAGAATATCCTCCAGAGTGACCAGCCCCGACACGCCGCCGTATTCATCGACGACGATGGCCATTTGCACCGACTGGTTCTGAAAATCGCCCAGGAGGGCGTTGATGGTTTTCGTCTCCGGAACGAAATAAGGGCGGGCCAGGAGCTTTTCGATGGAGGCGGGCGCGCCCAGGCGCAGCGCGTCCGTGAGCAGATCGCGGGCGAACAGGATGCCGATCACGTCGTCGCGGTCTTCCCGGTACACCGGCACCCGCTCGTAGCGTCCGGAGATCACCGCCGAGACAATCTCGGCGGGCGGCCTGTCCGCCGGCAGACAAAACATCTCGACGCGGGGAATCATGATGTCCGTCACCGGCCGGTCGCCGGAGGCAAAGATGGTTTTGATGAGTTCCCGCTGCGACTCGTCCACCACGCCGTCGCGGCTGCCGGCGTCGATGAGATGTTTGAATTCATCCTCCATGAGGACATCCTGGCGCCTGGCCCGGCGCCGGCCCAGCCGCCGCAAAATGAAGCCCGGCGTTTTCTCCAGCGCCGCCACCAGGGGAAATTCGAGCCGCGAGATCAAAAGCAGGAGCGGCGAAACGGCGGACGCGATCTGCATGGGATACGTCACGCCGAACGTCTTGGGAATGGCTTCGCCGGCGAAAAAAAGGACGAGCGAGGTGACGATAATCGATATCCACTGCCCGGGCGCGCCGAAGAGGCCGATAAACAGGGAAGCGGCCAGGATGGAGATGCTGATGTTCACCGCTTCATTGCTGGTCACGACCGTGATGAGCAGGCGCCGCGGATTTTCCAGAAGTTTGAGAACGGACGTGAAGAACGGGTAGTTGTCCGATTTCATCTTGTGCAGGTGCAGATCCGACAGAGACAAAAGCGCCGCCTCCGCCGACGAAAAAAAGCCGGAGAACAGAAAAAGGATCAAAAGAATGACGATATCCGAACCTGAAACCAAGGATGCTTTGCGACCTCGCTTGCCTGCTTGATGATTTTCAATGTAACAGATTCCGGAAAAAAAAGATACCGCGCTTTGGAAAAGCCGGGCGGCCGATTGCCGAGGCCGAGATTATTCGATTGACTTCACTGTCCATCCTTTCTATACTTTTGTAAAAGTCGGTTCCGACAGAACCCTGCAATCCGGACAGACATTCCAAGACCGTCCAACGACGGCCGAAAGGAGACCATCATGATAAAAAAAATCCTGGGAGGCATTTTGCTGATCCTGCTTGTTGTCTGGCCGGGCCACGCCTCTTTTCTGGACAGCCTTAAAGACACGCTGGGCACCGTCGCCCCCGCCAAAACCGACGGCGGCCAGGTGGAGAAAGGGCTCAAGGAAGCGCTTTCCATCGGCGCGAAAAACGCCGTCAAATACCTGGGGAAAAACGACGGCTATTTCGGCAACCAGGCCGTCAAGATCCTGCTGCCGGAGGAGGTCCGCCAGGTGGACGCCGTTTTGCGCGGCGCCGGCTTCGGCCCCGAGCTCGACGCCTTCACCCTCAGCATGAACCGCGCCGCGGAGAAGGCCGCGCCGCTCGCGGCGGACATCTTTACCCAGGCCGTGAAGGACATGTCGTTTGACGACGCCAATCGAATTCTGCGCGGCGGGAACACCGCGGCGACGGACTATCTGAAGGGGAAAACCTACGACAGGCTGCTTGCGCTTTTCGAACCGTCCGTCCGCAAAACCATGGACCAGTACAAAGTCACCCAGCAGTACAACGCCATCGCCGGCAAGGTGCAGAACCTGCCCCTGGTCGGCAAGTCGCTGAACCTCGACGTCAACCGCTACGTTTCAGCCAAAGCGCTCGACGGACTGTTTACCATGCTGGCCCGCGAGGAAACCGACATCCGCACCAATCCCCAGGCGCGGGTGACCTCTTTGCTCAAGGAAGTTTTCAAATAACGTTCACAGGAGATTTCGAACCATGCCCAACATTCTGCTGGTCGGCAACGGCGCACGCGAACACGCGCTGGCCGAAGCCATTGTACGCTCGGCGCGGCAACCGCGCCTGTTTTCCTTCATGAAGGCCAACAATCCCGGCATCGCGGCGCTGTCGGAAAAAATCCGGCAGGGCGGCTATGCCGATCTGGCGGCCATCACCGGCTTCGCCCGGGAACAGCAAATCGATTTCGCCGTGATCGGCCCGGAAGATCCGCTCAACCATGGCGTGGTCGATGCCCTTGCGCAGATCGGCATTCCCTCCGTCGGGCCGAATCAAAGCC
>Ga0228535_1002472_pt1 | contig 17573 bp, 17 predicted proteins | sample SJ1metagenome_FD_168457 | JGI IMG/M metagenome (GOLD analysis project Ga0228535, IMG submission 168457) | Enriched culture of PCE-dechlorinating microbial communities from Ithaca, New York, USA - SJ1 | ecosystem: Engineered > Modeled > Simulated communities (microbial... > Unclassified | place... | reverse complement strand
CACTGCAGGCCCGAGAACGTTCATTTCGCACCGGCGAAACTTCTTTGCGTGGAAAACACCCATAATCTGTGCGGAGGGCTTGCCGTATCTCCCGGCCAGATGAAGGCCGCAACTGACATGGCCCGCAGACACGGGCTTTCAGTCCACATGGACGGTGCTCGGGTGTTCAACGCCGCCGCCGCGTGGGACTGCCCAGTGACGGAGTTTACATCCCAGGTTGATACCGTACAGTTCTGCTTGTCAAAAGGGCTTGGCGCCCCTGTCGGCAGCATGCTCTGCGGTTCCGCCGACTTCATAGCTAAGGCCCGGCACTGGAGAAAAAAAGTCGGCGGCGGCCTCAGGCAGTCAGGAATAATCGCTGCTGCAGGTCTGTATGCCCTTGAAAACAACGTGAACCGCCTTGCCGAGGACCACCGGAACGCGGCACTCCTGGCCTCCATTCTTTCTGAAGGCGGGCTTGAGGTCGAAAAAAATCCAAAGCCCACGAACATGGTGTATTTCCACGTACCTGAAGAAGCTGCGAAAGACCTGCATGTGCGGTGCGAAGCCAGGGGAGTTCTCTTCAACGCTGCCTCCGGGGGACGGATCCGCGTTGTCACCCATATTGATGTCTCGAGGGAACAGGTCGAAGCAGCAGCTGAAATTATCCTCGAGGAGGTATTTTCTTCGTGAAAAACGCTCCGGCCCGGGAGATGGTGGAGGATGCATCGGATTTCCTTATCCGGAGGGCTATAAAGAAAGGGGCCGCCTCTGCTGATGTTCTCTACAGTTTCGGGTGCGGAAATTCCCTGTCCCTCCGGGACGGTATTCCGGAAAAAAACACATCCGGGACATCACTGGGTATAGGGCTTCGTACAGTCGACCGGGATGGCCGCCAGGGAGTTGCCCACGTCAATTCCCTTGATGCTCCCCATCTCGAAGAAATTGTGGAATGGAGCCTTAAGAACTGTACCTTTGCGGAGCCGGATCCTTTTATCCGGCTCTCCGAAGAATCTCTTGAAGAAATGCCCCCCCTGGAACTTGAGGATAGTCACATTACCGAACTGACCCATGAGAAACGGATGGCTGTCTGCACCGAAATGTGGCAGATCGCCAGGGACGCAGATCCCAGGGTCATATCGGTTCGGAGCGCTTCCTGGGGAGATGGAGGAGGAGAAGTCCATTACAGGTCTTCTTCAGGAGTATCAGGGTGGTATTCAGGGGCGAGCGCGGGATGTTCCGTATCAGTGATCCTCCGGGAAGGGGAAATTATGGAGATGGGTGGGGCCGGCGACGACAGCAGGACCCTTTCCTGCCTGTCGCCTTCGGAGGTATCCCTTCAGGCAGTGAAACGGGCGGCCCTTGTCATCGGAGGTTCGCCGCTTCCCACGGGAAGGTACGATCTCGTGATCGACGGTGAATCCGCCGCGTCCCTCATCGATGTCATAGGTGAGCTCTTTCTCGCCTCGAACATCCACAAAAGCAGGTCTTTCCTGAAGGGAATGCTGGGAAGGCAGGCAGCCTCCCCGGCGCTTTCACTGGTGGACGACGGCGTCCTCAAAAAGGGACTCGCCTCGGCCCCATTTGACGGAGAGGGAGTCAGATGCGGTACAACCCGCATTCTTTCTGATGGAGTTGCTGTCTCCTGGCTTTATAATCTGAAATATGCCCTGATGGACGGCGTCCCCTCAACGGGCAACGCAAGCAGGTCCATTTCGGGAACGCCGGATGTCGGCTGTTCAAACCTTTCTCTCCGTCCCGGCCGCTGGTCCCGTGAAGACCTGTTTATCCAGGCCGGAAACGGAATCTATGTCACGGAGCTCCTTGGGCTGCACACCATCAACCCTGTAAGCGGAGAGTTCTCCATTGGAATAAAAGGAGCCCGGATATCAGGCGGTGAAACTGGAGGTGCAGTATCTGGAATGACAATAGCGGGAAACATGAAAGACTTTATGATGAATATCGACCTCATCGGCAATGATTTCAAGTATTACGGCAGCACCGGAGCGTGCTCCATCGTGGTTCGGGATGTTACGGCGGCTGGTTCTTAGCCTCCTGGCAATACTTCTCGCGGCGGCGGTACCGGCGCTTCCCGCGCAGGGGGCGGATGTACTGAGGCTCTACTCCGGGCAGTCTCCCCTCGGTGATGTCCCGGCGGAAAAGAGAGGCAACAGTGTATTCGTCTCGGCCGGAGAGATCGTAAAACTTCTCGGAATGCAGTCATCCTCAAAAAACGACACTCTCGTCGTCTCCACGGGGAAGGAAAAGCTGCAGCTCGTAGCTGACGCCGCTGCAGCGTGGCTTGGCGTAGAGCTTGTTCCCCTGGCGGCATCAACCGTGCAGGTACAAGACGACTGGTTCGTGGAGATGCGCTCCGCTCTCAAGCTTTTCAATGCCCTCCTTCAACGCTCGGGGAAAAGCGGGTCCCTGAGATGGGGACCCGGCGGGGCGCTGCCCCTTCCTGCCCCCCCGCTCTCTTCACCTGCTCCTTCTCCGGCACCTTTGCCTCCGGCTGTTCCGGATCCCCCTCAGCCTGTTTCAACCGCGCCCGCAGGCCCGGTGATCAATGGTCTCAGGTGGGGGATAGACGACGGAAAAATCCGCGCGGTCATTGATTTCGAAGGCCCCGGAAAGCCTGAAGTCCAACAGGCTGGAGGATCTGTCAAAACAACGTTCTTTCTTGGAAAAGACGGTTCTCCCGATATCTCTTCACCATACGGCGAGGTAAGGGTATCCTCCATCAACTACGGAAACAGGATCTCCCTCGAGTTTTCCTCGAACCTCCCGCTCAAGGAGATCATACCCCTTGAATCTCCAGACCGTCTCGTCATCGATTTTGCCCGCAGCGGTTCTCCAGCGGTTCTGAAAGAAACAAAGCCTGCGGCTGTTCCGGAGGGGCCGGCCCCGGCATCTCCCCGTACACGGAAGGGCTCCAGAATCGTTGTTATCGACGCCGGTCATGGGGGCAAGGATCCCGGTGCGGTTTCGAACGGAATTCGGGAAAAAGACGTAAACCTTGCCGTCTCACTCCTGATCGCCGAAAAAATAAGGAAAGCGGGATATGATGCCAGGCTTACCAGGGACAGGGACGTCTACCTTACCCTGCAGCAGCGCACAGACCTGGCGAACAAGTGGAATGCAGACGCCTTCATGAGCATTCACGCAAACGCCCTTCCGCCCGGAAAGCATGCGACAGGCATGGAAATCTATCTTATGGCTCTTCCCACCGACAAGGACGCCATGCAGCTCGCACTCATCGAGAACAGGGAAATTGCAGGAGGGAACGGTGAAACGGCAAAGGCTGCAGACAAGAAGACCAAAATGCTTTTGAACATTCTCGGCAACATGCAGCAGAATGCAAAGATCAATGAAAGTACGGGATTTGCGGAATACCTTTTCAAATACGGAAAGGCCGGAGGGATTAAAATGAGGCGGGTGGCCCAGGCTCCTTTCTTTGTCCTCAGGGGGGCTGCCATGCCTGCAGTTCTTATTGAGACAGGCTTTCTGACGGAAAGATCTGAGGCCCGCCTTCTCAACGACAGAAATTACCAGGAAAAGATCGCTGAATCCCTGACCAGGGGAATCGTCGATTACCTGAAAAACATCTGATGAGCTGAAGAAACCTGACCGAGGGAGGAGATTTCGGCATGGCCCGTAATTATGACGATTACGATGACGAATTCGAAATGAGAAAAAGAGAACCGGAAGAACAGGAATACCCGGTTCGCGATGAGCGGCGCATGACCCGGCGAAGAAGAACAGACGTGGAGGAAACGAAAAAAGCCCCCCTCATTCTTCGGCTCATTGCCTGGATCGCGGTTATCGCATTCTGTTTCGTGGCAGGATACGTAGGTACTTCCATGGCGCTCCGGTTCCTCGACAGAAAAGACATCCTCGAGAGAAAAGACGTGGTATCAGGCAGGGAAGAAGCCGGTGCTCTCCTGGAAAGGGAAAGCGGGAAAATCGAACTCAACGCCCGTAAAGTCACCTTTTCCGTCTACTATCCCCGTGGGGGAGGACTCGTCTCCGAGAACGAGGATTTTATTTCAGGGATCATGGAGGACGACATCCAGCTGGCGGTCAACAAAATCTTTTCCCTGATCCCCGGCAAGTTCCCCGGGGACGTGAAGCTGATCAACATCTTCAGGACAGGGGACACAGTGTTCCTGAATTTTAATTCCGCTTTTGTCTCCGGGCTCGCAAAACAGGGGGAGACTGAAAGCGCCCTTTTCATAACTGCGGTCGTCAGGACGATGAAGGAGAACTTCACCCCCATCACCAAGGTCCGTTTTCTTGTAAACGGCAAGGTGACGCGACAAGGATCCCCTGTGGACCTCACGGTTCCCTGGCAGCTTCCCCAGGGGTAGGACGGAATGAACCCGAGAATTGACGGAAGGGCCCCTGATGAGATCCGTGCGGTCTCCTTTCAGAGAAACTTCACCAGGTACGCTGAAGGATCTGTCCTTGCATCCTTCGGAGAGACCAGAGTCCTCTGTACTGCGACAGTGGACGAGAAGGTGCCTCCGTTCCTCAGGGGAACGGGCAGGGGATGGGTGACCGCTGAATATGCCATGCTCCCCCGGTCGACGCAGACCCGGGTATTGCGTTCCACTTCCCGGGGAGGACAGGACGGCCGCAGCACAGAAATACAGCGCCTCGTGGGAAGGTCCCTTCGTGCATGCGTGGATATGGAAGCGCTGGGAGAGCGGACGGTCATCATCGACTGCGATGTGCTCCAGGCCGACGGCGGTACTCGCACCGCAGCAGTCTCGGGAGGGTTTGTCGCCCTTGTGGACGGGCTCCGCTCACTTCGTGAAAAATCGGAATTCAGCTTTCTTCCGCTGAAATTCCTTCTTTCCGCCATAAGTGCCGGAAAGATAGGCGGTCATGGATTTCTCGACCTGTGCTACGAAGAGGACAGTACCGCAGAAGTGGACATGAACTTCGTCATGAACCACAGGGGGGAATATATAGAAATACAGGGGACAGGAGAGGGCGGCGTCTTTTCGGCCGGGGACCTCTCCGAACTTTTGGTCCTCGCCGGGAAAGGCACACTGGAAGTCATCGAAAAGCAAAAGGAGGCCCTCGACCTTGACGGGAGCGAACTCTCTTTTTCCTGAAGGCCTTGTTTTCGCAAGCGGGAACAGGAACAAATACGCGGAAGTTGTTGATCTCTTCGCTCCCCTCGGCATCGGGATCCTTTTCGGACCGGACCTTCTGACCCTGGATGTGGAGGAAACAGGGACCTCCTACATGTCCAACGCCAGGCTCAAGGCCAGGGAATGGGCTTTGAAGGCAGGAATTCCAGCCCTTGCGGACGACAGCGGTGTCGAGGTGCGGGCTCTCGGATGGAAACCGGGCATTTACTCCGCGAGAATGGCGCCCGATGACCCCGGGCGCGTCCATTGGATGCTTGACGCCATGAAAGGCATGGAAGACCGGTACGCAAAGTATGTCGCGTCCTTTGCCCTTTTTTTCCCCCGGGAATCCCTTTGCCTGGTCACCGAGGGAGAATGTCACGGGGAAATAGTGCAAAAACCCTCAGGAAGCCACGGATTCGGATACGACCCGATATTTGCTCCCTTCGGATTCAGCGCGACATTCGGCGAGATTCCGGATGTGATCAAAAGAAAAATTTCTCACAGGGCAGTCGCCGGGTATCGTTTACTGGATATCCTTTCCTGATCTTCTGTGATAGAATATCTTTTCGTCTGGATTTTGTTTCCTATTTTCTAGGAGGTGCGCAACGTGAAGACCTTTCTTGGTATTGTCCACATTCTGCTCTGCCTGGCCCTTTCGGGGGTCGTCCTGCTGCAGCAGAGAAAGCAGGGCGGATTTACCGGCATATTCGGAGGAGGCACCCAGGCCGATGCCGGAGGCAACCAGTGGCAGCGGTTTACAGGCCTTTCGAAGGTCACGGTGGTTTTGACCGGGATCTTCATGGTAACATCCATTATTCTTGTTCTTTATTAAGCTGACATGGATACATCCTGCTGCAGCCATGCACGAGAAAATGGCGGACAGATGGACTGCTTTGCCGATGTCCAGTCGTATACCGTAGAAACAAGGAGACTGCACTCGGCGACTCATGATGAAATTCTGCACGGATGTACCACCGATGTATATTTTGTAAAGACCAGGGATGTGCTCCGAAGTGCGGGAGTTCTTTCCGCACATGTAACTGCCGAGATTTTTGCCCGGAAAAACGGAATATTTGCAGGACTTGATGAGGCAATGGAGATCCTCGGCGGGAAGGGCCTGGAGATCGAGTCACTCAGGGAAGGCGACTGCTTCCATCCGAAAGAAGTGCTCATGAGGATAACCGGTCCATATGAGGCTTTCGGAATGTATGAGACCGTGCTTCTCGGAATGATCGCGTCTGCATCTTCCTGGGCCACTGCTGCGAGGGCGTGTGTCGACGCAGCTGACGGCAAACCGGTGCTCTGCTTCGGTGCAAGGCATGTCCATCCTGCAATAGCTCCCGTAATGGAGCGGACAGCCGTTAAAGTAGGCGGATGCAAGGGGGCCAGCTGCATCCTTGGAGCAAAACTCGCAGGAGTGGAGCCTACGGGCACCGTGCCTCATGCCGCAGTCCTTCTCGTGGGAGACACCGTGGAGCTCGCAAGGCACTATGACGCTGTAATGCCCCTCGGCGACCCGAGAATGGTTCTCGTTGACACATTCAAGGACGAGGCCGAGGAGACGCTCAGGGTTGCTGACGCTCTCGGCGAAAAGCTCGCGGGCATACGCCTTGATACTCCCGGCGAGCGGGGAGGCGTGTCCCCCGACCTGGTGCGCGAGATCCGCTTCCGTCTCGACCTTGCAGGATACGATCACGTGAAGATCATCGCTTCAGGGGGTCTGTATCCCGAAAGGATCAAAGAACTCGCCGCAGCCGGGGCCGATTCGTTCGGCGTGGGAAGCTACATATCGCACGCGAACCCCATCGACATGACCATGGACATCAAGGAGATCAAAGGGGTTCCCGTAGCAAAAAGAGGAAGACTTCCGGGGAGGATTGCCAATCCCCGGCTTGTTCGTGTAGAATAATCATTTGGAGAATAACCTGCATCATTTCGCAGTGCCGGCAGGACAGTTTGCCCGGGGGATCCCTGCCACGTCCCTTTAGATGCTTGGGCAGCGGCTGTAGGCCGTGTATGTGTGATGTTTTTAATAGAAAATGATGAAAATTGACCCGGAACAGATAATGAAGGAGGAAATTCCATGTCGGACAGTCGTTCCTTTATGGCCGTAAAAGAAAAGGTGGAGCACAAGTGGTACATCGTTGACGCCACCGACAAGCCCCTTGGCCGTATTGCATCCCAGGTGGCGAAGATTCTCATGGGGAAAAACAAGCCCACCTATACCCCTCACGTTGACTGCGGTGACTTCGTCATCATCATAAACGCGGAGAAAGCAAAACTCACAGGAAACAAGAGACTGAAGAGCACGGTCCATTACTACACCGGTTACCTTGGCGGATTCCGTTCCGCCACGTACGGCGAAATGATTGACAAGAAACCAGTTCAGCTCATGGAGCGGGTGGTAAAAGGCATGCTTCCCAGGACGCGCCTGAAGCTTCACAGGAAGCTCAAGGTATATGCGGGACCCGAGCATCCGCACGCGGCCCAGTGCCCCGTTGCCATAGAAGTGTAATTTTCGAAGAGGGGGAAAAAGACTCGATGCAGAATGCAGGTTACTTCTGGGGAACCGGAAGAAGAAAGTGCGCCCTTGCCCGCGTGCGGGTTCGTCCCGGCGACGGAGCTGTAAAAGTGAATGAAAGAACTGTGGAAGATTACTTCCCGAGAGTCTGCTGGCAGAACAGCGCCCTTCGGCCGCTGAAAACCGCCGGACTCGAGGGAAAAGTGGACGTGTTTGTCCGCGCTTCCGGCGGCGGCCTTACAGGCCAGGCCGGTGCCGTGCGTCTCGGAATTGCACGGGCTCTTATCAAGCTTAATCCTGATCTTCGGCCGGTCCTCAAGAAGGAAGGGCTTCTTACCCGCGATCCCCGCATGGTGGAGAGGAAGAAGTTCGGCCAGAAAGGCGCCCGCGGGCTTCGCCAGTTCTCCAAGCGTTAATTTCAGGACGATCATCTGCTGTATACAATACTTCAGGGGCAGGCCTTAACAGGCTTGCTCTTTTTTTTTTGCGAAATTGACCAACCATTCGGTTTGGAGTATAATGAATAAACCGAACAGTCGGGAGGTATAATTTTGTCGGAAGAACCCAGGGAACTGCAAAAGTCCATTCTGCGGGCTGCACGGGAAGGATTTGCCGTTAAAGGTTTTTACGGCACAAGCATGGAATTCATAACCAGGGGCGCCGGTGTCAGCAAAGGCGCCGTGTACTGGTACTACCCCGGGAAATGGGAAATTTACAAGGCCGTACTGTCAGAAGAGGCGGAAAAAATAAAGCGGATCGTAATACCTCCCGGTCTTCATCTGACGCTGGCTGATGCGCTGGATTTCTTTCTCGTCAGGGGAGAGGGGCTGATCGATATACTTGCTGAAGACCGCCTGTGCAGGCTTCTTTTCATCCATCTTCAGCTCGAGGCCATGAGGGGCAGGGAAGAAATGGCGGAATTTGTGGCGTCTCTCCATGAATCTATTACGGAGGATGTGATCCCTCTCCTCGAGCGGATATTTCCTGAAAATATCCTTTCCTGCAGGGGCCTTACGCACAAAAACCTGATGAATATGTTCATAAGCATCCTTTATGGGATCATTCTCAATATAGATCTTACGATCACAAGGGATGAAGCGAAAAAGAACTGGAGATTTTTCATACAGAACGTCATAGGAGGGATCACCGGTGAAGCGTAGGTTTCTCGGTTCACTCTTCTTTCTCCTGGTTTTTCCCCTCATGATGCCGGGAAAGGCTGAAACCCTGAAGGCTGAAAATCTTCCCGTTCTTGGCCTTGAGGAAGCAGTCAGGCAGGCACGTATGAATAACCCGGTGATCATCGCCGGAAAAAGCCGGATCCATCAGGCAGAGGCACAACTCGACCAGGCGTCTGCATCGGCACTTCCCCAGCTTGCCCTGTCCCTTTTATACCAGACTTCCGACAAAGACCCTATTCAGCCTGTTTACATAGGAGGCAAACAGGCCGGGTACTCCCGTGCCGGGTTCAAAACCACCTGGAAAGCCGCCCTCACCCTTTCCCATCTGCTGTACAGCGGCGGAACGGTCCATCATTCGGTGGAGTCGAAAAAACTGGCCCTGAGAGGCGTCATGGCGTCGGAGGAGCGAACCGTGCAGTCTGTTGAATGGGCGGTGACGTTTTCATGGTACGACCTGCTCCGCGCCCGGAGAAAACTGGAGGTTGCCGAAGAAACCCTCGCCCTGGCCCATGAACACCTGGCGCAGGTAGATGCCCTCTACCGGAGCGGTGTGGTAGCGAAGAACGAAGTTCTTCGAGTCCGGGTCTCTGTTTCCGAGGCGGAACTGAATCGGATCCAGGCCCTGAATGCAGTTGACGTGGCATGGAAGGGTCTTGAACGGTCTGTCGGAATTTCCCTCCGTGGGGCATGGAATCTTCCGGCCGATGAGAATTACCCCAAAGCCGAACCTCTTCCGGAACTGCCTCTTGAAACGGGACTTTCCTCCAGGCCTGAGATGAAAGCCCTGAAATATGCGATGAAGGCTTCGCTCAGTGCGGCGAGGGCGGCACGGGGACAGTACTCTCCCCAGGTGTATCTCAGAGGAGAGGTCTTGAGGGCGGATGAAGAATTTTTCCCCTCCGAGATGGATGACTGGAAGGTAAGCATCGTTGCAGAGTGGACATTTTTCGACGGAGGAAAGGCGGCAGCCCGGGCAAGGGAGGCTGACGCGGCTGCGGAAGAATTCCGCAGCCGCGCTGAAGATCTCAAACGGCAGATAGGGCTGGAAATATCAGTTGCTCAGCTGAACTATGAATCCGCCCTGAGGAGTATCGACGTAGGCAGGGCCATGGCGGCTGCAGCCGAAGAGGACCACAGGATGGCCATGAAGCGCTATGCCGCGGGAGTCGGAACAAATATCGATGTGCTCGATGCTGCTGTCGCGCTGACGAACTCCCGGAACAGGCTCGCTGAAAGCATATACGATACCCGCAAGGCCAGGGCCGAACTCGACTGGGCCATGGGAATCACCGGGAAAAAGCTCTCCGGGGAGGCAGTGAAATGAAAAAAGTGATCGCTCTTCTGATTTTTATCGTCATGTTCGGCGGACTCATCATATACAGGTGGAACCAGACGCTTGCGGGAGGCGGGGAACCTGATGCGTACATTATTCCGGTTGAGACCGTCACACTTTCTGATGTAAATTTCGAAGAAAAAATTTCATTTGCGGCCGGCATCGAACCGGAGGAAAAAGCTGCCGTGGTATGTAAAGTTCCCGGCAGGACCGTACTTCGTGTGCTTGTGAGCGAAGGGGACCAGGTAAAAAAAGACGCGCCTCTTGCCGTAGTGGATGACAGTCTTGTACGGCAGCAGGTCATCCAGGCGGAGGCAGCTCTCGGCAGGGCATCGAGCTATTCTTCAGTAGTCCAGTCTGACTACCGAAGAATAGAGGGCCTCTTCAAGGAGGACGTGGTCAGCCGCCAGCAGTACGAACGCATGGAAGGGGAGGCCAAGGCGTCATCACGTCAGGTCCAGGAAGCGAAGGCAGCCCTGGCACAGTTGAAGATCATGCTCGGCTACCATACTATCCGCGCTCCCATTTCGGGAACTGTCCTTGCGAGAAACATAGACCCCGGCGATACCGTATCCCAGGCTCCGGCCTTCCTCCTGTCGCGGCAGGAGAAGGTGAAAGTTTCCGGAGGAATTCCGGAGCGGGTGTTTCCGTCCGTCCGCGTCGGCCATGAAGCTGTCGTCACAGTGGACGCTTTCCCGTCCAAAACCTTCATGGCCGAGGTTTCCCGGGTGCACCCGTCACTTGACCCTGTCACACGGACAGGACAGGTGGAGGTGCTTCTGCCATCGAACGGAGAACTTTTGCCCGGCATGTACGCGAGGGTCACTATAAGCACCGGGCGCAGAAAAGCCGGCGCACTTCCCCTCGAGGCTGTGGGAACACTTGCCGGAACAGGTGAGTCCGTCTGTTACGTGATCTCAGGCGACAGGGCATTCCTGCGGAAAATTCGGGGAGGGGCCAGGCAGGGGAACTCCATGGAGGTTCTTTCCGGCATAGGGCCCGAGGAACAGGTCATATCTTCCAGGTCGGAGAAAATCTTCGATGGTGTTAGGGTGAGGGTGACCGGCAAATGAACCTTCCGGAGATCTCTGTAAAGCGCAGGGTAGCCATGTTCATGGTCTTTGTGGCGGTCTTATTGATAGGAGGCATAGTTCTGTTCAGCCTCAAACTCGACCTTCTGCCCGATATCGAGCCTCCCGTCGTCAACATACTGACCACCTGGCCCGGCGCATCGGCCAGCGACGTGGAGCAGCGGGTCACGAAGACCATTGAAGATTCCGTCGCGCTTATCGAGGGCGTGGATACCGTGACTTCCAAGTCCATGGACAATATTTCCGCTGTTTCCGTGAAGTTCAAATGGAGCGAAGACCTAGACGTCAAGATGGGGGAGATCAGGGACGCGGTAAACATGGCGAAACGCGATCTTCCCGACGATGCGGAGGAACCGGTTCTTCTGAGGGTAACATCGGGATCCGTTCCCATTCTTGTGATCGCACTCACCGCAGACAGGTCCTACGAAGGGCTCTATCACTTCGCCGACAGGGTCGTGGTGGAAACCATATCGAAGGTCCCGGGGGTGGGGCACGTGCTCCTCAACGGCGGGCTGAAAAGAGAAATACACGTTCTGGTCGACGCGGGGAAAATCGAAGCCTGCGGAATTCCCGTATCTGCCGTCATTGCGGCGGTGGAGCGGGAAAATCTCAACGTCCCGGCCGGGTCTCTGAAACAGGGGGGAACAGAATACTTCATCCGTATCCCGGGGAGGTTTACGTCCGTGGAGGAAATCGGCCGTACCGTAGTCGGCGTCTCCGGAGGCAGAACCGTTTCCCTTTCGGATGTTGCCGACGTTGAAGACACCTACAAAGACCAGGATGTGAAGGCGTACTTCATGGACCGGAAATCTGTCATTCTCGTGGTATTGAAAACAGGCGGGGCAAACACTGTGGAAGTATCGAACGCGGTACTCGGGAGACTGGAAGAGCTTAAAAAAGGCGCATTCCCCTCAGACGTGGAGTACAGCACTGTCATGAACACCTCCGAGTTCATACTGAACTCGATCCGGAATCTCTCCCGGTCACTTTTCGCAGGCATAGCACTTGTCTTTATTGTCACGTGGCTCTTCCTGAAGCGCCTCTCGGCGTCCATGATAGTATGCGGGTCCATTCCCTTTTCCCTCGTCATCACTTTTATCTTCATGGGAGAGCTCGGCTACACCATCAACATCTTCACCCTCTCCGCCCTCGCCATGGCCAGCGGGATGGTGGTGGACAACTGCATCGTATCCACAGACCAGATCGTCCATCACCTGGAGAACGGGGCGAGAAAATCAGTGGCGAGCGTGATCGGAACAGTTGAAGTCCAGTCGGCGATGACTGCTTCGACCCTGACGACCGTGGTCGTCCTTCTCCCCCTCGCCTTCATGTCCGGTCTCGTGGGCGTGTTTTTCTCCTCCCTTACCGTCGTCATGGTTGCGGCTGTGACAGCCTCACTTTTTGTCAGCCTCACCTTCGTTCCAATGATGGCCGGCATCTTTTTCCGGAAAGAGGAGGATCGTTTCCGTATCCATCGCTACAGCGACATGTTTATTTCGAAAATGGAAAGAGGATACCTGGAACTGCTCGGATGGGCCCTGGGCAACCGGGTAGCGGTTATCCTCATGGGTTTTCTATTGCTCGCTCTTACCGTAGTTTCATTCCGCATAATCGGAACGGAGCTGACCCCCGAACCGGATACCGGTGAAATAAGCATCACCATGACCATGCCCGAAGGGACCATGATCGACGTGACTGACACCCTTGTACGGAAGACCATGAAGTTTGTCCGTGAAAACGTCCCCGAGGCGGTCAAAGTATATGGATTCGAGGGCAGGGACGAAAAAGGCTTCGCCTCAGCGGTCGGCCAGGAGAGCGGACCCAATATCGGTTCGGTCGGATTAAAGCTGGTGGACAAAAAGGAGAGAAAACGGAGCGCACTCCAGGTGGGGGAGGATATCCGGAAATGGCTCCGCATCCAGCCCGGAATAGAAAAGAGCAACGTTCTCGTGACATCCCCCATAAAAAGCATGTTCCTCGGGTCCAAGCCGCTGAACCTCGAGGTCTTCGGGGACGACCTCGATGAGGTCCTCGCCGTATCCGAACGGCTGCGGGGAATACTCCGGTCCATACCCGGAACAGTAGACGTGAGCATAAGCCAGAAACAGAACCGTCCCGAGATATGGGTGGAGGCTGACCGGGAGAAGGCGTCCATGCTGGGTGTCAACACGGCCCTGATTGCACAGTCGCTGCGCACATACTTTTATGGTTATGAGACCTCTGAAAACTACTGGGAGGGCGAGGACGACTACCCGATACGATTCCGGCTCCGCGAAGAGCAGCGAAACTCCCGGGATATCTTCAACAGGCTGATGGTTCCCTCGGCATCCGGGAAAATGATCCGTCTTTCCACAGTCGCACAGCCGCGGGATACAATGGGACCCCCGGAAATACAGAGAAAAAACAAGCAGCGGTACGTGGTCGTGGAATCCAACGTTCACGGCAGATCCCTCGGCGACGTTACCAGGGACACGAGATACGCTGTGCAGAAACTGGAAATACCCCAAGGAGTATCCATTGAATTCGGAGGCCAGGTCAAGGAACAGGCTGATGCCTTCCGGCAAATGGCCCTGCTTGTACTGCTCGGTGTCATCCTCGTTTACATGGTAATGGCAGGACAGTATGAAGCCTATCTCGATCCCTTCGTCATCCTGTTCAGCATTCCCTTTTCCCTTACAGGCGTCGCACTGGCCTATCTTGTCACGGGGTTGTATATATCACTCCAGGCACTCCTTGGTATCGTCATGCTCGTTGGGATCGTAGTCAATAACGCCATTATCCTTGTTGACTACATAAACCTGCTCCGGGCACGGGGATCCTATATGGAGGAAGCCCTCATACAGGCCGGAGCCCGCCGCCTGCGCCCGGTCCTTATGACCTCCCTCACCACGTTCTCCGGCATGCTTCCCATGGCCCTCAGCCGTGCCATAGGTTCAGAAATATGGAAGCCGCTGGCCGTTTCAGTTATGGGCGGACTCTTAGTTTCCACTCTCGTCACTTTGGTCTTCGTTCCGGTCATGTACAGCATCTTCGAGGAAAAAGTCCGCAGAACAGGACGTTTCAGGGAAGGAGTGAACGGCAGATGAACCTGGTATGGATATTCTGCAGTGAGATCCTGTCCGATGAGGTGAGAGATATGCTGTACTTCTGCTCTGTTCCCTCATACACTGTCTGGAAGAATGTTCTCAACCGAAACATCGACGGAAATAAAACCCACTGGGACGATGCCGTTTTCCCGGGCAAGAACGTGGCATTCTGCCTTTCCTGCGATCAGGATCTCCTGGAAAAGCTCAGGGAAAAATTCCTGGAATTCACGGCCGGGGAGTCAACGCGCAGGGAATGGCTTGAAATCTATGTTCACGAAGCACGGAGACTGATCTGAACTTTTTGCAGGCATCAATTTGCCCGGAGATGCCGCTTTTTCATCCGGCGTGGGCCGAAAGGCTGTCCTGCAGGAGCAGGGCAGCCCGTATTATTTCATTATTCGTTGACAAACACGCAGAACTGAGAATACAATAAATAAATAATATTTGAAGGTAAATAGTGGAAAGCATTTGCAGCGCTTGGCGGAAGGGAACGACATATGCCTTTTCTTGAGTTTTTTTAAATGCCATTACACTAAACCAGCAATGAACATCCTCGTCCTTCAGCAGAAAAACCTTTTTCCCTAATTTCCAATCCGTATCCGCCATCAATAATGAGTCTCTTTTCATCAACTGAGACTGCAGGATTTTTTTATTGTGAAAATTCTGCAGCACTAATATGGGAGGTGATGCTCTGTGAAAGTGAATGACAGATACGTTTCTTTTTATTATGAACCTGATACTGACTGGGGAAAGATCGAGATTGAAAAACAAAGAACAGCCCTTTTGATTGTAGACCTTCAGAGAGTTTTTGTTGAAAGGCCATCCGGAGAAAATTTAACGGAAGAAAAACGGAAATTTGCTGAACGGTGGAAGCTTTTTTTTGACAAGATTGAAAATGTGGTACTTCCCAATAATCAGAAAATCCTGAAAGCATTCAGGGAGAAAAAGATGGAAGTAGTATTCGCAATGATCCAAAGCCGGAAAAAGGACGGCAGAGACAGGTCGCTGGTACAGAAAGCAACAGGCTTCAACGAACTTCTCCTGCCTCCGGGGTCAAAAGATGCAGAGATCATGCCGGAAATTTTCCCTATTGAAGATGAGATTGTAATATGCAAAACAACCGATAGTGCCGTAACAGGTACAACTCTGCGTTTAATTCTGAGTAACATGGGGATTGATACAGTCGTTGTAACAGGTGTTTTTACAGACCAGTGTGTATCGGGGACAGTGCGAAGCCTCGCTGACGAAAGTATCAAGGTGTGGTTGATTGAAGATGCCTGCATGGCAGCAACGGAGGAAATCCAAAACCATGAATTAACAGTACTCAATAATATCTACTGTCACGTCATCAACACGGAGGAATTACTGGAGGCAATAGGGTAAGCACATATAGCGTACTTCATAGAGGAGGCGGTAGAAATGGCTCAAGGGAAACTAAAACGAGAGTTAACTTTTGTTTCTATGGTGTCAATTGCTGCCGGTTCTGTTATTGGTGGGTGGCTTGCGGAAGCTCCCTACTGGTTTAGCGTAAGTGGTGCCGGATCAGCGTTTGTTTTCCCGATCCTTGCCATTTTATTGGTTCCTGTCGGACTTGCGTTCGCAGAATTGACCGCAATGCTTCCGTTTGCCTCGGCTGTTGATGTCTGGACCACAAACGCATTCGGACACAAGGCAGGCTGGAGTACCCAGTGGATGATGTTTTTAGTCCAGGTCGTTGAACCGCCCCTGATGGCGTTCATCTTTCTGACAGCGATAAACTACTTTATTCCCATTCCTGCCGGCATGGCGAAAACAGTCGCTATTGGGCTTGTGTTTCTCTGGTACGTCATCTCCAACTTTGACATCAAGCTCACAGGGACTTTGGCGAACATCTTTTTCTTTTCCATGGTTGCAATGTCACTGTTCGTAGCAACAGTTTTTTTCATGAACGATAGCTGGTCCATGTCCAATATTACAGGGCATGGAGGTTATTTTCCAAAAGGCGGATACGGGATTTTCATCGCAATGGCAGTTTTTTCCTTGAAATTCATAGGGTTTGAATTTACGCCTACACTCATTGAAGAAACCAATTTCCCCGCGGGCAAAATGTGGATCGTCGTTATGTCAGCACTGTTTATACCAGCCGTTTTATACCTTATCGTGGTACTTGCCATAGGAGGCTTAGCACCCTGGGGAGAGATAGCTCAAATGTCTATGCCCGAACCTGAACTGGTGGCCAAGTTAGGTCTGCCCGGTATAATCGGAATTATCGCAATTATTGCCGGCATTCTCCATGCGCTCACCACGTTGATGGGGTTTTGGGCATCTTCAGCCAGGGTTCTTTATGGCGCTGCGCAGCTCAACCAACTTCCCAAGCTTTTCATGGAAGTTAATAAGCACGGACAGCCCTGGTTTTCTAATCTGACAGTGCTTTTCTTTTCGGTGTTTTTCTGTATGTTCACAGAAACGAACTGGGTTCAGTACATATACGCTGTTTCTTGCATAGCTGCAGGGGTGGTCTATTTCGTCTGTTGCCTGAATGCTATGAAACTCCGCAAGACTCACCCTGAATGGGAGAGACCTTTCAAAGCACCCGGCGGTGATCCGCTTTTTATAGCCGGTATGGCGATTTCTGTCTGGATAATTATCGGGTCGGTGCTTGAACTGGAAATCGGAGGCTATGTTTCCCTTGCCATTTATTTCCTCATTGGTTATGGGCTTCACTTGCTCATGACAATTTTAAGAAGAAAATATCCTGAAAAATATCAGATGCTTGGGACATTGACTCCGGAAGACAAAGAAAAATTCGGAACGCTTTAGAACACGAAAGCGCTGTTTTACGGCCCCTTACGAGGGGCCTTTGTTTTTTCCGGTTTTTGTGCTTGTGATATGGAATTTTTCGTATGACTTAATTAGCCGTGTTATTGATGAAAGGTTTTTTAAAACCTGTAATTCTTTCACAGTGAAACTGAGAGAGTAGCGTTCTCAGTGGTGTGATTGCACTGATCTTTTGAAACAGAATAGTGCCGGACTCACGAATGGTTTGCGTTCCCCGGGGAAGGCGATGTATTCAAGGGCAGTTGGCTGCCATGGGGAAAAGGGATGAACTGGTTATGGAAAGAAAAAATCCCAATGAGAGCAAAATAAGGTTGACATCTCCGTTTGACCCGCTATAATATACCTTCGTTGAGCCGGTGTAGCTCAGCTGGTAGAGCAGCTGACTTGTAATCAGCAGGTCCCCGGTTCGAGTCCGGGTGCCGGCTCC
>Ga0228535_1002471_pt1 | contig 17597 bp, 13 predicted proteins | sample SJ1metagenome_FD_168457 | JGI IMG/M metagenome (GOLD analysis project Ga0228535, IMG submission 168457) | Enriched culture of PCE-dechlorinating microbial communities from Ithaca, New York, USA - SJ1 | ecosystem: Engineered > Modeled > Simulated communities (microbial... > Unclassified | place... | reverse complement strand
AGGTTCTTGAAGCTCGCTCTCTGCGGGAGGCATTGGGATACGCGCTGCTATCAGATGCTTTCACCCCTGAAATCAAGTCTGCTGCACGTAAGAAAAACCAGGAGTAAAAATGAAGCTATTAACGCCAGTATTAAACCAGCAAAAAGTGCTGGCAATTCGCCGTAACCACGCGGTTGAACATGCAACCATAAATATCCTTAGTAAACAGTTCCCGGCGAAAAGCATTTCCGGTTACTCAGATGTCAATGGTTTCTGGCTGATCGGAAAAATCCCTGCTGAAAGCGTCCGCCAGGCGGTGGATGAAGCTATACAACGGTTGGGTTCAGGTGAAAATTCACTGGCATTCCACCCGAACTGTGGGACAAATTTTGTGGTGATGGGTTCAGCAGCGGCATTGGCTTCCTGGATTGGTATGCTGGGTACAGGCAAAAAATGGAGCGATAAACTAGACAGGCTGCCTTTGATGATGGTATTCAGCACTCTAGCTTTGATTTTTACCCAGCCTGTTGCGCATGCTGTACAAGCGCAAATAACGACAGCTCCATCACTGGGGCAATATTCACTCCTCCGGATAGAAGATGTCAGCCGGGGAGATATGCAGGCATATCGCGTTTTCACCACCACTGTTTAGGAGAATGCTGCATGGATAGTTTTGAGAATCCTTTTTTCTCACAGGATAATATTCCTCAAATTCCATCACAGGAAGCCCCGCAAGAGATGGAATATGCCAGTATCATCCGTAGATTCGGAGCTTACCTGGTGGATTATGCGCTGTTATCTATTGCAGGTATGGTTATATCTCAGGTTATTTTTATGGTCATGGGTGGCAACCTCGCAGCGTTATTGGCAGATCCAACCTATGATCCCAATAATCCGCAAATTTCTCCAGAGATTATTTCCGAGTTTGGGGATATTCTGTTTGCCTTGTTGATTGTAAACTTCCTGATGAGTTGGTTGTACTTTGCCGGTTTCGAAGGTTCAGGGTTGCAGGCAACCCCAGGTAAGCGGATCTTCGGCATGCGAGTGGCGGACCTGGATGGTGATCCGATTAGCTTCGGCGCAGCCACCGGACGGTTTCTCGGCAAGGCTGTATCATCACTGATCTTTGGTATCGGTTATCTGATGGCGGCATTTACTTCAAAAAAACAGGCGCTCCACGATATGATCGCGGGGACAGTGGTACTTCTTAGATAAGGCAATATTCCAGTGATGACTAACCCTGAGAACAGGATCATTATTCTACGCGGAGACGATGAGACCGCGATCCATGCCCAAATTTCAGGCATCATTCAATCACTTGGATCTTCTGAAATGGCAGAGATGAACATCTCTCGTTTGGATGGAAAAACTTGCAGCTTTGATGAACTGGTTAATACAGTGATGGCAATTCCTTTTTTTGTGCCCCGGCGGTTGGTGATTTTAACCAATCCCCTGGCTAAACTGGAAAGTAAGCGTGGCGGAGCCTCAGAGGAGAGTGTTGATAAAAAGGGAGATGCTCGTGAAAAGTTCTTGAATTTTTTGTCAGAAATTCCTGAGACTACTCTGTTGGTGCTGGTAATTGAAGACCATCAGAAATGGAAAGCCGGTGGTTTGCGTTGGGAGGGATTGGGTGAGCGCCATTTTTTGACCAGGTGGCTTACCAGCCATCAGGATACCGCAAAGGTAATTGATGTATCGCTTCCGCAAGAACGGGAGATGCCGGGATGGATCACCAGCAAGGTTCAGGATATGGGCGGTAAAATTGCCCCAACCGCTGCCGTAGAACTGGCGCAGGCGGTAGGTAGAGATACGCTCTTAGCCGAGAAAGAGTTGGATAAATTAATCTTATATACCAATGGCAGGGAGATCACCGTGGAGGATGTAATGAAGCTGTCTACCTCGGTGGTTTCAGCGAAAATTTGGGATCTGACAGATGCTATAGGGGGAAAAGATTCCCGCAAGGCTTCGCTGATCTTTCACCAGCTCCTTGAAACCTTGGATGTTCGAACGGAAATCTTCCCGATGATCACCACCCATATCCGTACCATGCTTCAGGCGAAAGAAATCCTTGCCAGTGGTGGTTCAGTTACAGACCTCATTCGAGATCTGCGACTGATGGAATTTCAAGCCAGAAAAGTTCTCAATCAGGTGAGTTTGTTCAGCCTTGAAAGGCTGCTTCAGGCTTATCGCCGCCTGATGGAAATTGATGAAGAGAGCAAGGGTCAGGGGGGAAAATCTGTGTACGCTGATCCGGTTGTATTGATCGATCAATTCATTTTTGAATTTTCATCTTAATTGCTGCGCAATGGCTCTAGGTTTCTACCTCAGGTACGGTGGGATATGCCCATACACCGGATATATCTTTCTTACAACGCGGACAGGTTCCTTTACGGGTGATATGATATCCAGTGACGGTGTATCCTTTGCGCTCAATGAGCAGTGACTGGCAGCTCGGGCAATATGTGTTTTCAAGATTTCCCACCTTGCCGGGTAAATTACCTGCATAAACATAATGCAATCCGGCTTCCTGACCTATATCTGCTGCCAGTTGTAGTTCCCTGGGTTGTGTGGACCGGTTTGCGTACATTTTGTAATCAGGATGAAACCCTGTAACATGCCACGGAATATCAGCGGATACCTCCCTGATAGTCCGGGCCATATCCCACAATTCTTCCGGGCTGTTGTTGTAATCCGGAATAACCAGTGTGACCACCTCTACCCATAAACCGATCTGCCAGGCATAAGCGATGGAATCTATAACATGGGATAAAACCGCCCCCATTGCGCGGTAATTTGATTCACGCATGGATTTCAGATCGATTTTATATCCATCCATGACCGGTCTAAGGTAATCCAATACTTCGGTAGAGGCGTATCCATTTGATACCATGGCGGTGGACATCCCCCTGATTTTTGCCTGCTGAAAAATTTCCTTGGACCATTCCGCGGTTATGATCGGTTCATTGTATGAACTGGCAATGATGGGGGCATTGTAGTAAGCGGCTGTTTTCACCACGGTCTCTGCGGTTACTCGTTCTACCATATTACGGTTTTTCTCAATGACCGGATCGCGTAAAATCTGGCTGGTATGCCAGTTCTGGCAGAAGTCGCAGTGGAAGTTACAGCCCAGCATCCCAAAAGTGAGAACACGTGAACCGGGCATAAAATGAGCGAACGGTTTTTTCTCAATAGGGTCAACTGCCATCCCGGCGGTATAACCCCATGGTACCCGTAAGACTCCCTGCTGGTTGTAACGGACTCCGCAGATACCGTGCCTGCCCGGTCGTAGCAAACAACGATGGGCGCAGGCGAAACACCTGACACTTCCGTCACCCTGAAGACTGAAAAGGGTGCCTTCCGTAGTCAGCTCATCCAGTTCTATTTGAAGCTCTTTCACATCCATATTATATTCCCGAACCAGATCCGGATAACATCATCCCGTGGAATGCATTAAAATACCTGTATCATGGATACTCTTTTTGAAAAACCCTCAGAATTACCGACTGAAAAGAATGATAATAATTGGGGAATGCTCGGACACAACTGGGCGGTGAATATGCTGCGTGAACACCTGCGTAGCATGAGCTCACGGCACGCCTATCTATTTACCGGGACTGAGGGTGTTGGGAAACGCACGCTGGCAATACGGTTTATCCAGGCGGTAAATTGCCCACAAGCAATATCCAGAGGAGCACCCTGCATGCAATCCGATTGCCGGGTCTGTCGGCAGGTGGAAGCGTTGCAGCACGCAGACCTGAAAGTAATCGAAGTTCCGGAAGGAAAGAGTGAAATTCCTATCGATCTAATCCGCGAACTAACTGCATTTCTTTCTCTATCACCATATGAGAGCCCCTTCAAATTTGGATTGCTATTAAACTTCCAGCAGTCTACCGTGCAGGCACAAAACGCCCTGCTAAAAACATTGGAAGAATCGCCTGAGCGCGCAAAAATCATAATCACCGCTGATATCCCCGAAAATTTGCTGCCAACGATTGTCTCACGGTGTGAGCTCATCCGGCTGCGCCCCCTGGCTCCGGGGAGCATTGAAGATTATCTCATCCGTGAAATGGGTATAGATAAAAGCAGGGCTTTGGATACCGACAGAATATCTGGCGGGCGTCCTGGCTTTGCCTTCCGCTACCTTGAGGATGGCGACTTACAGGAGCGCAGGCGCCAGGATATTCAGGATCTGATTCGAGTGATGAACCAGAGAATAGTAGATAAGTTGCGTTTTGTTGAAGAAGAATATCCCCGTGGAAGGGATATGGCGCAACACCGGGCGAAGGCAAAAGCTGCCATCCAGACATGGCAGAGCTTTATCCGCGATGTGCTATTGCGGTCTGCCAACCCCAATGCACAGATTAGAAATGTAGATTTTATTGACCTGGTAGATAGCCTCTCCAATCGGATGACTCCCCGGCAGGCGGAAGGCTGGATATCTGCTTGCGACACGGCTATCCGCAGGATCGATGGTTATTGCAACCTGCGCCTGGTGATGGACAATCTATTACTGGATAATGAAAATTAACTTTTCATGACCTATGATAGAACACGAACGAATAAAAGCCGTAAGTGAGCAATTATCTCATCTGGGTATCCAGATGAGATACCTGTCAAGTACCGAATCTACCAATGATGATGCGCTGCTCTGGTTGGAGGAGGGTGCCCCGGAATATGCTGCAGTTGTTGCCGATGAACAGACAAAAGGTCGTGGCAGATTCCAACGCAGGTGGATTACCAATTCGGGCGCCGCGCTCGCTGTGAGTGTGGTTTTGTATCCCAAAGAAAAGGAAAGACAGCATATTGCTTTATTTGCCCCGCTGGCTGGCATTGCGTTGACTACAGCGCTGGAAGATTCATTTGGAATATCGCCTCAGATTAAATGGCCAAATGATGTGTTGTTGACTGAAAAGAAGGTGAGTGGAATTTTGACAGAAACCCACTGGGTGGGTACGGAATTGCGTGGGGTTGTGATCGGGACGGGAGTGAATATCTCAACCGACTCCATCCCGCCGCGAGAGGAACTCACTTTTCCCGCCACCTGTCTTGAAACCGAATTGGGGTATTTTGTGGATAGGTGGGAACTCCTCTCAGCCTACCTGGAGAACCTGGTCACCTGGCGGGATAATCTTGGCAAGGATTCTTTCATACAGTATTGGCAGGCGCATCTGGCTTTTGTGGATCGAGAGGTGGAAATACGAGGAACACAAGGCGCAGTCGTGGGGGGAATCTTGAAAGGAATTTCTCCAGATGGAGATCTGTTCATCCAGGATGGGGAAACACAGCATAGGATACAGGCAGGAGATGTCCATTTACGGTTGCGCGCAAGTTAACTTGTGGTATATTGATTAGGAATACCGTATGGGAGGTGCAGATTGTTCAATCAACCGCCAGATGATAATAGGGAATCGCAAGACGCATCACCATTCTTTTCTATGGATCAGCCAGTCTTCACCTCGGATGAATCAATATCCGATGAACCAGTTGGCAAGAAACTGCTTGGATTAACCCCCGTTCAAAGATTTGTGATTGCTTTACTTGTGTTTGTTTTAACATGTGTGCTGGGAAGTCTGTGCCTACTGCTGACCGGCAGGGTTGTTTTGCCACTGTAAAAATAACTATTAGATCGATGATATGACGGGAATGCTTTCCCGTCATTATTATTTAAAGCATGGAATCTATCTTGCCAGCCCAGGTTTCGATTTCCTTCCAGTCGCGGTGATCGCCTTCCTTCCAGATGCCCATAATCACACTCAACCTGAACTTGATTCGATCCGCCAGGGAGGGTACTCGTGAAATATCCAATCCACCGGCAAAGGAAGCTTCCGCCACCGGTTTGATGATTGCCCGAACTTCCTTCATGAAATTGTTGACATATCCCCGATAATTCTCGCCATCCCGCATGGCAAGAGTCATACAAACCTGGAAGGCTGCCAGAGACTTTGATGTAAGATCTGCTTGATGTTTTAGCAGGAACTGGATGGCTTCTGGTAGCCAGGTAGATCCCTGTATCGCACTTCCGATCACCACGGATGAATATGGGGTGGTGTCCTGAATCTCCTGAACAGGCGCAACCACTACCTGGCGCCCTCTTTCTTGAAAAACCTTAGCAATTTCTTCCGCCACCCCGATGGTGTACCCCGTCCTGCTGGCGTATGCGACTAGTATTTTTTCGCTCATTCATTCTCTCCCAAAGATAGGTAGTTGCTCAATCGACGGTCTTGTTAAATTTCTTGATCAATACACACTCCCATACATTATGACTCGAGGTACATGAACCGAAATAGGAAATGAACGAGTTCTGATTCATCCAGAATTGGCACACTGGCGTGACCTTCGTTTGTTCATATATGGTCTGAATAAGTTCGAATATTTCTCAAATGCAGCGGTAAATAAGTCTTTTGCTTCATCACAGTGGATATGTTTATATTGTTCAAAAATTCCGCGGTTCAAATCAGGTAGTTGACTCCACTTATACCCTCTTCCGGTCACGTCTGGAGTTCTACCCTCCGATCCTTCTATTTCATCCAGCAATGGTTGTTTTAATTTGTTTTTCGACATGGTAATTTCATGATTCGTTAATAAACCCGCCCTCAACAAACCTGATTATATATTAAAAATTCCGGCTGATAGATAAGTCAGCCGGAATAAGTATTATGAAATCGGGTGATTGTTAAATAGCTGTTCTACGGTTGGATCGCCACTTATAGACTTCCTGAACAACCAGAATTATTGTGCCCAACGCGGCGAAGATCAACCATTTTTCAATGGATAACGAACCGGTTCTGAGCAGGGACTGCAGGAAAGGAACCTCGGTTGCTGCCAGGTGCAATCCAAAGGCAATTAACATCCCGAATATGAGTATTGGATTATTTTTTAATGGCACACGGAATGCAGAATTGATCTCTGAACGACAGTTGAGTACGTGATAGAACTGCATCAGTACCATTAGGGTTAACAGCGCACTTCTTGCTTCGATTTCTGTCCAGCCCGCATTGATTAACCAGACCCACGCCCCAAAACCGATGAGTGACATGGTTAACCCGGTGATTACCACCTGTTCAATCATCTTGCGGTTGAATATGCCCTCAGATGGAGAACGCGGAGCTGCCTTCATCACACCCTTTTCTCCGGCTTCAAAGGCGAGTGCTACATCCTGGATGCCGTTGGTAACAAGGTTGAGCCACAGGATCTGAACAGCCAGCAGCGGGATGGGTAATCCGGCTGCGATGGATAACCCGATCAGGATTAATTCAGCCAGGCCGGTGGAAATGAGGAAGAGGGTTACCTTGCGTACATTGGCATATGCATGTCTTCCTTCTTCAATACCAGCCACAATGGATGCGAAGTTGTCATCCGTGACAATGAGTGACGCAGTGTCTTTGGCTACATCCGTACCGGAACCCATCGCCACACCAATATTTGCCTTTCGTAATGCAGGCGCGTCATTTACCCCGTCTCCGGTGACTGCCACATACTGACCCTGCGATGTAAGCGCATCAACGATGCATAGCTTCTGATTGGGCGAGACCCTTGCAAATACACTGGCGTGTTTGATACATTCAAAGAACTCAGGAACGTGTGAATCACCAATTTCCATTAATTGCTGACCGGTCACAACCTGATCCATCGATTCGGCAATACCGAGTTCACGAGCAATCGCCAGAGCAGTAGCAGGATGATCTCCGGTAATCATGATTACTTTGATACCGGCATTGTGCGCAGTGTCAACAGCATCGCGTACTTCAGGTCGCAGTGGATCAATAAAACCAATCAACGCCTGAAGTGTCATCCGTTTGAGATGTTTTTCCTCCAGCTTCGCAGGGAACTTATCCTCGGGTATGTCTAAAGTTGCAAGTGCCAAAACTCGGTATCCTTCTTCTGCCAGCTCAAGGGCTTGCTGATTTATCTTCTTTTCGTTGATGGATACCTGTCCAGAACCTGATTGCATGTGACTGCAAAATGACGTGATGGTCTCGACCGCACCTTTGGTTATGAGGATACCGCCGCCAGTGGTTTTTGCTAAAGTGGCAGCGTAGCGTTTTTCTGACTCAAATGGTATTTCCGTTATGACTGCATTTTGTTGGCGGATTTGTCCAGGATTAAGACCCAGTTTATATCCCATGGATAACAACGCAACATCCATGGCATCCCCGGTATGCGTCCAACCGGTTGATTTTTTATCGAGGACGGCTTCATTGCAAAGAAGCGAATTGCTTCCCAGTAGATCCAGCCTGGATTTCAATGCGGATGAGGGTTTTGCTCCATCCGGAAGGAGAGCCTCACCTTCATCGTTATATCCCTGCCCGCTGAAATTCACCCGACTGCCATCAGGGAAAACCACCGCGCGAACAGTCTGCTGGTTGACCGTAAGTGTACCGGTCTTGTCACTGGCGATCACAGTACAACTTCCTAAACTTTCTACTGCCGTTAATTTTCGGACAATTACATTGCGTTTAGCCATTCGCCCTGTAGAGAGAGAAAGGGCAACAGTCATGGCTACCGGCAAGCCTTCTGGAATGGCAGATACCGCCATCGCAATGACAAGCAGTAATACTTCATCAAAAACCATGCCCCGCCCGAAAGCCAGTAATCCAAGCACAGCCGCAAAAGCCAGTACGATGATGCTGATCTGGTGTGAGAATTTTTCCATTCTTTGTACCAGAGGTGGTTTGGCTCCGGCTTCTTCGGCTACGGTACGGGCAATTTTACCCACTTCGGTATACTTTCCGGTGGCAACAACCAGTCCTACGCCACGACCCGATACGACAGTGGAACCTGCGTATCCCATATTGTGGCGGTCATTTACAGGGACTTCACGTTTTTGTAATTCTAGGTTCTTGACAGATGCCAGTGATTCGCCTGTCAGGAAGGATTCATCAATGGTCAGGTTGTTTACCTGTACCAGACGTAAATCTGCGGGCACTTTATCACCCGATTCCAGAAGGACTACATCTCCTGGCACGAGTTCTTCTGCATCGACAAGATATTGTTGCCCTTCACGCCGTACGCGTCCCTGAACCTTTAGCAGTTTTTGCAACGCATGAGCACTCTGTTCGGCCTTCCATTCTTGCAGGGTGCCTATAGTTGCGTTTAACAAGATGACAAAGAGTATGAAAACAGCATCTTTGAAATCTCCCGATAAGATTGCAATTGCACCTGCAACTAACAAAATATAAATAAGTGGACTTTTGAACTGGTGAAGAACGACATCCCACAGGGTGGGTGGTTTTCTTTCTGGAAGCGTGTTTCTACCAAATTCTGCCAACCGCTCTTCCACCTGCTGGGGGTATAAACCACCGGAAGTTGTTGCCAGCTTTTTATAAACAATATCAATATCAGTTGCATGCCATGAAATTGGCTGGTTAGGCATCTCAATTAGTTCAACTTTATTCAGTTCGCTCGATTCTCTCATTTCTCACCCTCTCTATATTGTTGTCTATACATCACTATTGATATTTATTATACAAAAATATCATAGGTTTTTTCCAGGCTTAATAAAACCTGTCCACAAAAAAAAATAAAAACCTGTTCTTCGTGGCGGGGAGGGTCGCGCAGCACACCCGCAGGGTGTGAGGATTCGGACCCACGAAAAAACCTGCCCTTTGGCAGGTCTGATCTTCGTGGCGGGGAGGGTCGCGCAGCACACCCGCAGGGTGTGAGGATTCGGACCCACGAAAAAACCTGCCCTTCGGCAGGTCTGATCTTCGTGGCGAGAGGGTCGCGCAGCACACCCGCAGGGTGTGAGGATTCGGACCCACGAAAAAACCTGCCCTTCGGCAGGTCTGATCTTCGTGGCGGGGAGGGTGGGATTCGAACCCACGGCTGAGTTTCACCCCAGCACTCACTTAGCAGGCGAGCCCAATCGGCCTCTCTGGCACCTCCCCGGGTGCATTTGATGGCGGAGGAGGTGGGATTCGAACCCACGTTGGGTTGCCCCAAACCTGTTTTCAAGACAGGCGCCTTCAGCCGCTCGGCCACCCCTCCTCTTATTGCAATTCCTTACGAGTCGACAAATTTTACCACATCTGACCTCATTTGTTAAAGACTCTATTGCAGGCGGCATTTCTGGGGTGGTTCTATCAATCCTTCAATGATCACCGGGGACTCTCCCGGTTGAATGATCCATAATGCTTGTATGTATTCTATTGGCTTTCCCCGCACCAATGCCGATGCCCGCTTGCCAATGACCAGCGTATCCGCCCGGGAAGGGAAAACCTTTGGCGGACGGTCCAGCATCACCAACACCTGCTCCACACCTTGCGGTCCGGTGACAACAAAACCCATCCGGCAGAAGTCAAGCGGAGCGTAAGACGCCCAGGTGGAACCCGCTTCTCCAATACCTGGCTTATAAAATCGCGGATACAACTCCAGACCATAACGAATCACCATATCAGGTTCAGCAATGATTTTCTCAAGCTGATCCGGTTTCACACCCCAGGTTCTTAACAATGCAGGGAGTGTATCGCTCGTAATAATTTCATAGCGCTGTGGGAAGACTGCCTCAGTAATCGGGATCAAGCTGCCAATCAGCAGCAATCCAACTGCCAGAAGTACCCCCTTTGCGGGTGATATTTTCTGTGGAGAGAATTTTATTGTCTCCCCCTGCCCATCCACATTTTTTCGAATCCCCAGCATCACCCAGATGACGATCTGCAGCAGTCCGGCACACAAATAAAAATATCCCACCCAATCCACTGGCAGGTTATACCTGCCACTTGAATTGCGTGCCAGCGCGTTCGAAGCAGTGTAGGCGATATTGACCATCAAGGGAACCAGGCCCACACAGCGCCAACGGGCAACAAGCGCACCAAGACCCAACGCGATAAGCCCAAGAACAATAATCAATTGAATAGATTGCCCGAAATCCAGTCGGATCATATCATCACGCCAGAATGGATATTCCGTCATGAGCGTATCCACAGATTCTGAAAATCGTTGGGGTGGTGTCACAAACAGGGTGGCAATTTCATTCCGCAGAAAGTGGTTGCTGGCAAAGGATAAGACAACACCGGGGTTACGTAAAGCTATCTGCAATAAAGAGCCGTTTACATTCGGGTCACGTACATCCATTCCATAGCGCCCCTGCAGGAATTGAGTCTGGGTGACCGGGTCGTCGAATATCAACGCTCCCTTCAGGGAGAAATTACGTACCAGCCAGGGAGTAATGATCAGAATCATCCCGGCGCAGAAGATTGCTGTCCTTCCCAACCAGAAACGCCATCTGCGCGGGAACTGCAACACTAGCATCAATATTGTGAAAGGCAGTAATACAACCGTCTGGGTGCGGAAGAGCATCACCCAGCCGAGGGCACCGCCTACTGCCAGCGCCCACAGCAGATTCTCACTATGCTTCTTCCACCAAATGATCAGCAGCCATGTGAATACGAGTATGGCTAGCAGTGCGGGCAGGTCTGCCAGGATCATCTTTGAATTCGAAAGTTCAATATAGCGGGTGGATAAAATGCCGTTCAGTTCGCGGAACACACCCAGCAAGCCAACAGCAAACCCCAGCGGTCTGCTCATCAACTGCTTGCCAATCAGATAGAGAAAAACCGGGATCAGTACCAGCAGCAGGCTTTGCAGGTTGATGATCTGTGCGTAATCACCTTTGGCGGCGGCGGAGATGTAACTGAGCAGCGTCAGGTAGAAGGGTCTCGGGGTGACTTCCCCGCCGTACAAACCCTCCCCAATGGTCACGCTTTCAGCGGCGACGCTGTAATACAATGCATCGGAGTATGGGTAAATCTGGTGGTTTGGAGGGCGAGCCTCGGGGGAGAAATAGCTATTCTGGAGAGGTTGTGGCAACCAGAGCGCCAGCGCCAGCCCGTAAAGAATCACAATCAACCCGGCGTCGATGGCAACCTTAGCTCTTAGAGATATTTTTCCAGAATTATTTTCACCAACCAGAAGCAATATCATCCCGCCAACAATTGCGATGGCTATCTGCCAGGCGAGCAGCGGAGAACCCATCTTGCGCCATCCCTCCGTATCTGGAGTCAAACCCATCCGTGTGGCGAGAATAATAATGGTGCTGACGAGTAGAACTACGGCTGCGATCAGGGCAGCCTTCAGGACGGGCTTGTGATCGCGGATAGATTCACTACTCCAGCCGTATCGCAGCCAGGTGATAAAGAGAATCGTCTCCAGGCTGGTAATCCACACCCAGACCAGAATGGGATACAGCCTTTCGAAATAAGCGAAATACGCCTCGTCTACCAGGCTGATTGGGAGCTGTGTTATCGCAAGGCTGGCAAGGAAGCATCCGCCCAGCACCAGGAAGATGGGCAGATACCACTTGCCCTCCGCCAGCCGTTTCAGCCAACCTGTATTTTTCATCAGCGCGAAATAACCAATAACTGCTGCCGGCAGCAGCATGGCACCCATCAGCACCAGCCGTTGCAGCGAGTATCCCAGCAGGATACTGTTCTTGGGGTCGCGCGGCAGGCTGCCGATATACACCATAACCGCCAGGCTTTCGATGGCAATCACGATGAAAAATGCAAGAATGGTTTTACGTGTGGTTGCGGGAGAAGTGCGATCTATCATAGGTCCTGCCAGGTTTGCTTTTTTGATTATACTTTCACGGGTGGTTTATGTAAAAAGGATACCTGCCTAAGCAGATATCCTTTCTAAATGACATTTATCCGTTACTGGTTATTCCGGTTTCCAGGCGACGCCAAAGATCTCCAGGAAGATATTTGTCTTGATCGGCAGCAGGGGCAGCTCGGTGATCTGTCCCGCTATCTCCTCCCATTTGCGGGTAATTTCCGCATTTGCCAGGCTGATTTCCTGATCCACCTCGGCTATCTGTTTCTTGAACATTTCAATCGCTTTGACAGATTCCTCTACATCGGCTTTCGCGTTGGCGGTCATTCTTCGCTTCGTCAGATTGGTGTTGACGCTGCGTTTTCTGCCGCCCAGCAATCCCAGTACGGTTTGTAAGCCGGCGCCTACTTCTTCAGTGGTTCGGGCAGACAGTTCCCGCTGATCGGCAGCCAGTTCAGCTTCTTCCTTGGCAAGTTTCTGCTGCAGCGATTCCTTCTTGCGCCGTAATGCCGCACCTGTTTTTTCTACATCCAGGTCGCGTTGTTTTTGTGCCTCAGCCAGGCATTCGCGAACGAAATTTGCTTCGCTCACATCAGGCGCAGCGAATTTCTTCAAGGTAAGGTTTGCGCGGATGCGCAGCTCTCCGGTTCTGAATACCCAATCCTCAAAATCTCTTTGTAATCGCGTGATCAATCTGGGATCGGTCATGGTTCCCGGCAGGCTGCCAAAATTGGCACCGCTCGCGGGAGAGGAGTCCCATGTTCTGGGATCCATGGCTTCAACCGTAAAATCTTCCCAGTGGATGATACCGCGAGGGTCTGGTGCGGGCAGCAATACCATCCTGCGAACCAGTTGATCAACACCATATCGCCGGTCCAGATAGCGGATTTGCGCCTGCCCGATAACATGGGGTGTGTAGGTGGATGAACTGCTGCCGCCGGGCAGGAAGACTTCCTTAATGCCTCCGGGTACCTGCGGTTTGGTACGGCTGACTCCCCCGCTGGAAGAAGTGGCAGGTGCTTGTTTGATGGTATCCGCCGGAGCTGTGGATACATCAGCCACTCCTGCGGTTGAAGGAACTGCCGGCATGGAAGTAGCATTTTTCTGCTGCACGCCAGCCAGTTTATTCAGCAAGGGGATCTGGACCCGCGTGAGCGGACCAGCCAGGAAGTTCATAGCCCAACGGGAGGTCATGACAATGGGGGCAGAATTATGGATATTATGTAGCAGGAACACCCTCTTTCCAAGGGAGGAGATTAGTTTGTCAAATTCGCTGCGGTTCACCCCGCCGGTTACGCTCTCAAGCCCATCCAGCAATCGCTGCTTGTCCTGGTCGGTTTGCAGTTTGCCAATAAACCAGGTGCCGGCGTTTGAAAGTCCTTTGTAATCCACATCCACCGGGTTCTGGGTTGCCAGCAGCAAACCTACCCCGAAAGCGCGTGCCTGTTTCAGCATGCGCAAAATGATCATCTTGGAAGGCGGATTGCCAATCGGAGGCAGATAGCCGACAATTTCATCAAAATACACCAGTGCTCGCAACCCGGAGGTGCCAGTTTGGGTACGCATCCAGGTTTCGACGGCAGAATAGAGCAGGGTAATAAAAAACATCCTCTCGGCGTCAGGCAGGTGAGCCACATAGAAGATGGAATGGCGCGGCTTGCCTTCTTTTGTGTACAACATGCTCTGAATGTCAAGTGGTTCACCTGTCATCCAAATCTGGAACGGCGGGGATGCCAGGAAATTGTTGAGTGTCATCGCCAGTTCCATGCGGTCTCTCTCGGGGTAGAACTGCTCCACCGGGAAGACACCCAGCTTATCAAAAGGTGGGCTTTGTGTCTGCAAAATCAATTCCGAAAGGTCGAGATCATGTCCCTGACTCCAGGCATTCTGGAAGATATTGGATAAGAGTATGTGCTCGCGCGAACGGATGGGATCGAGATTGGTCATGCCGATCAACCCCAGCAGCGCTGATACGGTGCTCGAGATGCGCTCCATCAGAATCTCACGGTTGCCCTCCCAGGCGATTTCTGGAGCTTTGAGCGAAGCGATAATGCTTACCGGTATGCCGGAATCCGAGCCGGGTGTGTAGATGGCGAACTTTACTTTCTCATCGAGCGCGGCAATCCGCTCACGGGTGATGCCCCACCCATCCAACCCTTTTTTCCAATTGGCAGCTGTTTCTTCCGCCAGCTCTCCCACCGATTTGCCCATCTTGCGGGCAGCATCTGTATCCATCCACGGTTCAAAATCAGTCGGGCGCAGGTCGGGGAAGTGCAATATCAGGTTGGTCAGATCCCCTTTGGGATCGATGATAATTGCCGGTATATTCTTCAACGCCGCTTCTTCCAACAGCCCGATGCACAAACCGGTTTTTCCCGAACCGGTCATACCGGTGACCACCGCGTGCGTGGTTAGATCCGCCGGATCATAAGTAACAATTTCTTCAGTTGCCTTACCGGTTGCAGGGTCAACTTTCCGCCCTAGAAAGAACTCATCTTCTGTGCCCATGATCAACTCCATTAAACTGTTTTTGTCTATTTCATTATAGCAAACGCTGAAAAACCCGGCATGGCTTTGTGCCTGTCTGGGGAATTTAAGTTTTTATTTTGAAATTCAGATTATGGATTATGGAAGCCCGAAAATCAGCTTGACCCCGCCGGTGTACTCCATACCCGAATCAAGCTTGCAGTTGGGTGGGGAGATGCGCGTGGCGGAATCACCGCCGTTTGCCAGGCGCAGGTTGTAAAGCTCACCCGGCACCATGCTGAAATCAGCGTATCCTAAATCGACCTGCGGCTTAAGCCCGGTGAAGAAGTGATCTTCACCCCCCTGCCAGGTAACGATGATCTCCACGCCGGGAATGGGCTTGCCGGCTTTGTCGATCACGAACACCTGCAGCTGATTCATCATTTCGAGGTCGCACAGGCTCTTTCGATCTTTCAGCATGAACGGATCTGATGGGATCGGGCGCGGCTCAATGGTCGGAAAGACTACCTGCGGGATGGGCGTTTGCTCCGCTTCCGTCTCGGATGACTCTGTTTTCAGCGGCGGCAGGGTGGGAAAATCGGTGGGGGTCGATACCACCGCCATTTCTGTGGGGGTATCTTCTGCCTGTGTTTCGAGCAGAATCGGCTGCTCGTTCATTGCTGCCGCCAGCAGCGCCAGACCGCGCGCTTCCTGCGCCAGTCCGCCCTTGGCAATCGTCTGCTGCGCTTGCGCGGTGAGTGATTGCACGCTGTTTTCATCCTGCAGCAAGCCGATGCGTGCTTTTGCACGCCCCAGATCGCCGCGCAGATTATATGCTACCGCGATTAATCCGCGGTAGATATCCTTGTCTTCCTTCTTCAGCATGGCGGGAGAGACATTCACGTACTGCATCGGGCTGATCACAAACGAGACCAGCGCGCCCACCACCAGCCCAAGAATCAATCCGGTAAGAATAAACAGGCAGCCGCCCCGCTCCTTCATGGGGTGCCTCCTGAGGTTTTTGTATTGTATTCTTGCAGTGCCTGAATCAGGTTACTCATCAATTCCAGATCGTTGATGGAATACCCTGCTGAGCGGGCGTAGGTGATGGCAGTTGTGGCAACATCCAGCGCGGGTCCGCTTTCGAGTTCATTCAGTCTGTCCACCGCCAGCTTGATATCGCCGTCTCGGTCATACACTTCGGCGGTCATCAGCACATAATCTGTCTTGAAGTCCTCCCGTAGCGCCTTCAGCGGACTGCCCCCGGCGAGATTGGGCGCCAGCCCCCAGCCGAGGTACAACCCAATGCCGAGCCCCAGCGCGATCATCAGAAAGAAAATCAGCTTACGCGACATCCGGGTGCTCCAGGTCCATCATGGGGATTTTGACGCCGCGTTCGCGTGCGGCTTTAACCGCTTCGGGGTATCCGGCATCCACATGCCGGGCAACGCCCATACCGGGGTCGGAGGTCAGCACTCGTTGCAATCTTTTGGCTGCTTCGGGCGTGCCGTCGGCAACAATCACCTGCCCGGCGTGTTGGCTGAAACCGATGCCCACCCCGCCGCCGTGGTGAAAACTCACCCAGGTGGCGCCGTTCACGGCGTTGATCATGGCGTTCAAGATAGGCCAGTCGCTCACCGCGTCGGTGCCGTCGCGCATACCTTCCGTCTCACGGTTGGGAGAGGCGACCGAGCCCGAATCGAGGTGGTCGCGCCCAATCACAATCGGCGCTTTCAATTCGCCGCTGGCGACCATCTCGTTGAATTTCAATCCAGCTCTGGCGCGTTCCCCGTAGCCCAGCCAGCAGATGCGGGATGGCAGCCCCTGGAAAGGCACCTTTTCCCGCGCCATCTTTAACCAGCGCTGCAAATGGGCATCTTCGGGAAAGAGTTCCATAATCGCGCGGTCGGTTTTGTAAATATCTTCGGGGTCGCCTGATAGCGCCACCCACCGGAAGGGACCCTTGCCCTCGCAGAACAGCGGGCGGATATAAGCGGGCACAAAACCCGGGAAGTCGAAAGCGTTTTTTACGCCGTAGTCGAAGGCGCGCTGGCGCAGGTTGTTGCCGTAATCGAACACCTCCGCGCCGCGCTTCTGAAAATCGAGCATGGCTTGCACATGCGCCGCCATCGATTGGTTGGAGCGTTTTTCGTATGCTGCCGGGTCTGCTTTGCGCAGCTTTTCTGCTTCCTGCACGTTCATCCCGGCAGGGATGTACATCATCACATCATGCGCGGGTGTCTGGTCGGTCACCACATCGGGGGTGATGCCACGCGCTGACAGCTCGGGGTAGATCTCGGCGGCGTTGCCGATCAGCCCGATGGAGAGTGGTTCGCCGCGATGGGTGTACTCCTCCACCAGCGTCATTGCCTCTTCCAGCGTGTCCACCACCACATCCACGTAGCCGATCTCTTTGCGACGCTGCGCCCGCTCGGGGTCAACCTCCACCACCAGCCCCACCCCTTCATTCATGGTGATCGCCAGTGGTTGGGCGCCGCCCATCCCGCCCAGACCGGCGGTGAGGGTGAATTTTCCCTTGAGAGATCCCCAACCGCGCTGGACTGCCAGGGCAGCCAGTGTTTCGAAGGTGCCCTGCAAGATTC
>Ga0228535_1002469_pt1 | contig 17613 bp, 12 predicted proteins | sample SJ1metagenome_FD_168457 | JGI IMG/M metagenome (GOLD analysis project Ga0228535, IMG submission 168457) | Enriched culture of PCE-dechlorinating microbial communities from Ithaca, New York, USA - SJ1 | ecosystem: Engineered > Modeled > Simulated communities (microbial... > Unclassified | place... | reverse complement strand
ATCAGTGGCTCCTTTCTTTGATTGGTGTCAAAGTCTGCGGGATTTTCCCACAGAGGGAGCCACTTTTCAACTTTCAACTAAAAATTGTATATCACCATTTGTTCCTATCTATCATGTAAGCGTAACTCCTTCAGAATTTGCTTTTTTAGACCATTCTATTTTTATAAAAATAAGTACTTTTTTTTCTATATCAACTTTTGTTCCTTTGTTGATTGTTGCAATTATCCTTTATCTTATAGGATTAAAAGTCTCTTCAAGATGTTTCGTTGTTTTCTTATTATCGTGGATTACGCTCGCTGGTTTTTTATTTCCCTTGGTTCAATCGGATGGCATGGTCGAAGCTACAAAAGCACTAGTTAATAATCGACATTTCGTCTTAGTCTTATTACTTTCAGTAATTTTTTCTTTAGTAGCATTGACTAAACTATTTTACGTTCCTGTTGTATTTTGCACGGTAATAATATTCGCTTCCTTAATTCCGTCCTTGCCGACTTTTTTGAAGGTATGTTCAACCTCTGAAAGCGTTTCACCTTCTGGAGTTACTGAAGTGTCGACCGAAAAGAACATTTTTGTAATAAGTTTTGATGGTATCCCAGGGACTGTGGTAAGAAATGTATTTGAGGATTATCCAGAACTTTCTGAAGCATTTAAGGATTTTGCTTTTTTTACTAATGCCGTAAGTCAAGCTCCAGCAACACTTGCATCGATAAGAAGTGAACTTTTTGGCAATAGAAATTATCATTCTATTGCATCTACAAACAAGACGTTGGATGCATTGCTCGACCTTAATAGTCTACCCTTAAATAATATCCAAGATTCCTTTACCTATGGCTCTTATAATGGCCACAACCTCAATAGTAAAAACAAGATCGCTCCCTTAAGCTTTAGTCAAATTAGTCAACGAGAAAAAATTAAGCAGCATCTATACTGGATGGAACTTCTCTTGGCTAGAACTGGTACGCCTAGTTTTCCTATTGTATTAAAAGGAGTGGACCTTTTTGAGTCTATGAAGAGATGGCTATCTTCGTCAAACAATTTAGATAATGATTTATCACTCAAACTAGATAATTATGTAGGACCTAGTTGGAAGAGGGGTTTTATTCAACAAATACAAGACTACTTTTGGTTTGTAGATAATCTTAATGCAACAAAAAAAGGCTTGTCTATTAGATATATGCATTTTACTTATTCGCACTATCCTGTTGACTTTGATGAGGAAAGCACCTTTCGTGGCAATGATCTCTTATGGCATCGGGCTAACCAGAATTACCATGGGCTATACAATCAGTCCAAAGGAGTACTATTTCAATTCAAGAGATTCGTTGAAAAATTGAAGCGGCTAGGAATCTATGATAATTCTTTGATTGTATTTAAGAGTGATCATGGAGAACCATCCATTTATTATGAAACGTTCCCCAATGATATGCAAATAAATGGACATGAATTGTGGGGTGTTGATCGATACATGCCGCTCCTTATGGTTAAGGATTTCTCGCGTAACAAAAGCCATATAGAATACAAATCTGATCTGGTTACACTTCCCGATTTATCAAAAACGTTATGTATTGCCGCTCAGGTGAAAGGTGTTGACTGTAGCAATTTTCCTGGATTGAACTTATTAGGCGATTACGAGATTACTGACAGTCCGATATTCTATATTGAAACCGTTACCGGGCCGAAATCTACATTTGAATTTGATACCCACCAAACAATTCAACTTAAACGAAGCCAAAGAAAATTTCATGAAATCCTGATGTCGAGTGGTTTGGTTGATTTGAACTCACGTTCCCAAAGTATGCTTAATCGCAGATTGAAGTTTTCAGAGTCTATTTTATTCACAGTAGATGGAAACGTATCGGACTTCGTTCGTTTTGGCTGGAGCAATCAGGAACCAACTCACCGATGGACTGATGGTTCTCAGGCAAAGTTGGTTTTTAGACTCCAAGATCAACCCGATGAAAATTTACTTTTACGCCTCAAAGCCTCTGCCTATCTTGGTGGCGGTTTGCCTTACCAGACAATTGACGTTGCTGTAAATGGCCAAAAAACAGCCACCTGGAAGATGAAGGGGAAGTGGGGGAAGTGGGATTGGTACGAGGCGACTATTCCTTCAAATTTGGTCGGCAAAGATAGATTACTCGAAGTTTTATTCAATATCAGCAATCCTACTTCTCCTGCGGAAGTTGGGGAATCGAAAGATACCAGAAAACTAGGCATAGCCGCAAGAGAACTGATGATCGTTGAGAAAGGTAAGCGATGATAGACGGACATTCTATGCCTGATATATGTAATCCTCAAATTCGAAAAAGAAAACTCCATCCAATCGGATTGTTTTGCTATCAAGGCATAACTATAGGTGATCATTAATGAAAAAATGCATTTCTGCCGGCAGTTCTCGCGCTATTTTACCCTCCTCCTTTCGAGATCCTGATGGATGTCTTTTTGGGTCCGACGGTGATCTTTTCCGTGCCGTGAACGAATCATACCGTGAGGATTATGGACGCCTGCTGAAATCTGGGTTGTATGACGCCCTCATTGAACGGGGTTGGCTCATTCCGCACAAGGAGGTCGATGCAAAAAAGGATGTTCCCGCATGGCTTACTATCCAACCGGAACCCATAACCTTTATTTCTTATCCATACGAATGGTGTTTCAGCCAGTTGAAGGATGCGGCGCTCCTGACGCTGGATCTACAGCTTGCCGCATTGGAGCACGGCATGTCCCTGAAAGATGCCTCCGCATACAATATCCAATTTCACCAGGGGCGTCCCGTGATGATCGATACACTTTCTTTCGAGAAATATGTGGAAGGAACACCATGGGCGGCCTATCGCCAATTCTGTCAGCACTTTCTGGCGCCGCTCGCCCTGATGGCGAAAACGGATGTGGCACTCAATAAATTGCTGATTGCCCATATTGACGGTATCCCCCTGGATTTAGCCGGTAAGTTGCTACCCCGTTCCAGTTGGTTCAATATCGGTCTGCTGATGCACCTGCACCTTCACGCCATGACGCAGAAAAAATACAGCGACAACTCGGCCTCAAATAACGGGAGCAAGGGGCGTCCTGTCAGTAAAGCGGGCATGATCGGGATCATACAAAGTTTACGAAATGCCGTCCAAAAATTGGTTTGGCGGCCCGGGGGCACGGAATGGGGTGATTATTACAATATCACGAACTATTCCGATGATGCGTTCGGTGCAAAACAAAAACTTGTCCGCCGGTTCCTGGAAAAAGCGAATCCCGAACAAGTGTGGGATCTGGGCGCGAACAACGGCGTGTTCAGCCGCCTTGCCGCCGAGTTGAATGTACCGACGATTTCCTTCGATATCGATCCATCCGCCGTTGAGCTTAATTACAAAACCGTCAGGGATAAAAACGAAGAAAAACTTCTGCCGCTTCTCCTTGACCTGACCAATCCCAGTCCAAGCCTGGGGTGGAACGGCAATGAACGGGATTCATTTTTCCAAAGAGGGCCGACGGATTGTATCATGGCCCTGGCGCTTATCCATCATCTCGCCATCTCGAATAATGTGCCCTTCCACAAGATTGCCGAATTTTTCCACAATCTTTGTGAATACCTCATCATTGAATTTGTTCCGAAAGAAGACAGCCAGGTGCAAAAGCTGCTGAGTTCGAGGGTTGATATTTTTAACGAGTATGATCAGGCCCACTTTGAAAATGTGTTTTCAGAATATTTTACGATAGAGCGCGCTGAACCCATCACCCATTCGATGCGGACATTATACCTTATGCAAAAACGCGCAGGATGATGCAAACGGCTCTAATGATGTCTCGGTAAGTCGCCTTTCTTCATCTATCCCTTCCTGACATGGACGAGGAAGAATTGCGATGTATGATCTCATAAAGCTTGTGGATTCAACAATCAAAATAATTCATTTAAGGAGTGCTGTTGATGAAGTTGATGAAAAGTAAAGTCTGCGTGAAAGTGAGTTTTGTCCTCTGTCTTTTTTTAAGTTTGCTTTTTGCCAATCCGGCCCATGCCTACCTTGACCCCGGGGCCGGCAGCGCCATTTTGCAGGGCATTCTGGCCGCCGTCGTTGCAATCGGTTTGACCATCAAGATCTTCTGGCACAGGCTGCTCAAATTTTTGCGGATCAGAAAAGACGACGGTTTGAGCGGAAAAGGAATCAATGCCGACAAAAACTGACGGCTTCGCAAAAAGTCCGTTTTGGCCATTTTGGGAAGTGCAACAAAAAATCTTGGTTTTTGAAAATCAGGAGCCTTCACTTCGTTCAGGATGACAACAGGGGAAAGAGAACTGCTGTGATCTCGATAGGTATCTGAATTGATAGACTTTTTCCGGAATGTGTTTGCAGGTAGAATTATTGTCACGGTTTCGACAATAATGATGGTGCTGTTTCTTTTTACTTCCAATGCGTCAGCGCAGGCGGCTGCGCTTATTCAGACGGATAAACTGCATCTTGCCTTCCAATCCGGAAGAACTCCCATAGCCCTCTGGGCAGTGCATACCGGGGATTCTTCAGACAACAAACAGTGGAAATCGCTGTTAACCCGGGATGGTTCAGGCCATTTGTTGAGCAGGCATCTTTCTCTGGAAGGGATTGATGTCGGCAAGGGACGCTGGGAAAGATCCAAAAACAAGGATGAAATCGTTTATGCGGGGTCGGCCGACAACGGCCGTTTGACGGTCCGCAAAAAGATCAGAACGGCTGCTGATTATCGCCTTGTCTTGCAAATTGAAATCGAAAATGCCTCGGATGAGCCGGTTGAACTGCAGAACGATGTACGCCTTGTGCTTGGCCCGGGGCTTGGCGAATATCCGGTCAAAGGCTTCGGTGTCGCCGAATCCATGTATTCCTTCGTTGAACCGGTGGTATCGGTTGACGGCGAGATCGCCGGGCGAAGTGAAGATTTTCTTTCGCGGATATCGTCACCCTTTCAGTATGAATGGGTGGGTCTTCACAGCCGGTATTTTGCCCTTTTACTGTCGCCCCTGGGAAAATCCGCCGAAAGTCTCGCGGATATCGATTTGCGCCATCAGAAGCATGGCAACAGCACGACGATTCCCGATCGATATCTGCCATGGCTTTCGATAAACCTGGGTATTAAAAAATTGAATCCAGGGGAAACCGTTCATCGTGAATTCCTCGTTTTCTCAGGCCCTAAATCAACGGCAGCGTTAAAAGCGGATCGATCCGATTTCAGCGGCCTTCTCTTTTCCGGGCTCTGGACATGGATGGCTGCATTATGCTCCGGCATGCTCTGGATTTTAAAAATCATCCATGGCTTTGTCCCGAATTGGGGCTTGTCAATTATCCTGCTTGCCGTCCTGGTTCGTATCGTGATGTACCCCTTCGCACGTAAGGTGCTTTCCAGTCAAAAGGCGTTTGCCGAAGTTCAAAAGAAGATTGAGCCAGAACTGCGGGAAATTAAAAGAAATATCCGGGGCGGTGAGCAGAGTGAAAGAATACTGGAACTTTACAAACATCATGGTGTGAGTCCGTTTGCGGGCCTGAAACCACTACTAATTGTCCTGGTTCAGCTTCCGATATTTATCGCGCTTTTCCACGTCTTGGGAAGGGCTTTTGAATTAAGAGCGGCATCATTCCTGTGGATTGAAACCCTGGCTGAGCCCGACCGGTTCCTCAACATGGGGACAAACTTGCCCTTTTTGGGTGAATACTTTAATGTGCTTCCCGTTTTCATGGCGGTAACCACCCTGCTGACCATCAAGATGGCTCCAGCTCCCACGGCGGATAAATCCGGCAGATTAGGACAGAATATTTTTTTAATATTTGTCACCATCGCATTTTTTCTTCTTTTTTACACATTTCCCTCGGGGATGGTTCTGTACTGGACGATGGCGAATGTGCTGCATTTGCTGCAGCAGTTCATTGTTGAAAATAGAAGAACAAGCCTGGTGAAATGAATCATGAGAGGCTGTATTTACAAAAGTTTTCGTCTGGTTCGTAAAGATAATGGAGAGAAGATGAAATTCAGCATTGCAATTCCTGTATATGGACAGGAACAGTTTCTACGTTTTGCACTTGATAGTATTTGCATACAGACGCCTGATGTACAAATAGCCGTGATGGACGCAACTCCCGATGATCGTGCGCAGGCCGTTCTAGAAAAGTACCGGAAGCGATTGCATTATCAGAGGCATGGGCGGGATTCAGGTCAAACGGCAGCGATCCAGGAAGGCTGGGACCATACCGATGGTGAAATTATTGCCTGGCTTTGCGCTGACGATTATTTGTTCCCGGATGCGCTCGCTGCTGTTAAGAACGTTTTCTTAAGTCATCCTGACGTGGACGTCGTTTATGGCGATTCGGTTTTTGTGAACGAACATGATCACTTCATAGGTTATTTCCCGGCGATCAGCGATGATATGTCAAATATATTGAAAGGGTGTTGTATCTCCCAGCCTTCCTGTTTTGTGCGGCGAACAGCTTTTGATGCAATCGGTCGGCTGAATCCGGATTTGCACTACATTATGGATTGGGATTTATGGACAAGGCTTTATCATTCGGGTGCAAAATTTCACTATCTCAATAAGCCGCTCTCAGTTGTCAGAATGCATCAGATGACCAAAACGGCAAGCAGATCCAGGCGGCGCTACGTGGAAATTGCCAGGCATCTCTGGTCCAATACCACAAAATCTGCGATGGTTAAGTCGCTTATTGGCTTTTACCACCAGGATCTTTTATCTGTCCCGTCAACAGGATATGAGTCCATATTACTAAAATTCTTAAATTTCTATCGTCATCAAAAACACAAATATCAAAAAACGCGTGGTGTCAACGGGCGTTATAATTATGGATTGTCTTCGTATCGTAACGAAGCGAAGAACACGATAGACGTTTTTATGCCTTGGTACAACGAGCATGCTCCAGCTACGCTCAGGATCGGATGCGACCTGAGAACACCGCCCGAAGTTTATTTGAATACTTTGAGCCTGTCCGCTTCTTCTTCCGGCACCCGATTCAGCTATTCGGTGCCACAAATCGATCTTTCCTCCCACCTGTTACATCTTCAGGTATCGCCTCCGGTTGATCTTCCGTGGCATTTGCAGGTTGTGGAATTTCATGACGGTACTTCCAACAATCAGAAAGTGAAAAAAATATGAAAGTGTTTGGGAAAATCCAGAGGAAAATCGCATTTCTTAGAGAAGAGCTCTTTTGGAGATACTGGTTTACGACGAAGGGAATATCCAGTGCAGTGCCTCTTGATCAGTTATTGGATCCGAATCTTCCTTTTCCTGAATTACTTCGTCCCTTCGCTGAATCTCTCCCCCATGATGTTTTGAAAGTCCTTGATGTCGGTGCTGGTCCTTGCACGCATATTGGGAGAAAACATCCGTCGAAGACCATTGAAGTTACTGCTACCGATATTCTTGCATCTCGTTATCAGAAAATAATGGACGGCCGGAAAATTGTTCCGCCCGTGCAAACGGTTTATGCAGATGCAGAAGCACTTACAAAAACATTCCCGAAGAAATTCTTTGATATGGCTGTTGCAAACAATTCGCTAGATCATTGTGCCACTCCATTTAAAGCCATTCAGGAGATGCTTGAAGTCGTCAAAACGGGTGGATATGTAATTTTGCGACATAGAGAAAACGAGGCTGTCCGGGCAAAATATCACGGCCTCCACCAGTGGAATTTTTTACTTGCTGAAGGGAAAACCATTTTATGGAGTCGACATGAAAAAATCGATCTCTCTGGTGCTTTCGCAACATATGCGACAATTAATATCGTTCCTGATCCAGAGCATGTAATAATGGTAATGCGAAAAATGGAAGAACCGGCATGTTAAAGTGAGGCCCCTGATCGGCTTCGGCTGATCCTTCAACCGGCCAGGTCCCGCACGGTTCGCAGGAGCCCCTGGAGAAGGATGTGCATCCGGGTGAAATCCAGCGTCTCGATGGTGTCGTTTTCGGTGTGGTAATTGGGGTTCCTGAAAAAGGCCGTGTCGGTGATCATCACGGCGGAATAACCCTGTTTCCAGAAGGAACGGTGATCGGAAAAATCGATACCGGGAAGAAAACCAACGGTGGAAAGGGTTTCGACATTAAGACTTTGTGTTTTTTTCAGGGAAGCGGCCGTTTTCCAAACTAGCGACCTTGAAGCCAGGTTGCCGATCACGGCAATGAAATTCGGGGTCGAAGAATAAAAGAGCTTCATGAACGGCAGGGGAAATCCCTGTTCTCCCCTTTTATCAGTGTAATATCCAAGCATTTCCAGGCAGATCATGGCCGTGATGTTTTCCCCGCCGCGTCGCGCCTTTCCTGCGTAAACCGCGCTTCCCATGAACTTCGAGCGGAAAACAGGCGGCTCTTCCAGGGTGAAGAAAACGAATTTCAGGGTCCGGCCATGTGTTTCCTGCTTCAGGATCCGGCACAATTCGAGGAGCATGGCCACGGCGCTGGCATTGTCGTCCGCGCCGGGAGTGGCAGCGTAGGTGTCGTAGTGAGCACCGACCAAAACGACTTCCCCCGGACGGTCCTTCCCTGGCAAGGTGGCCACGATATTGCCGTAGGTTCTGCCTTCATATAAGTACGACTGGATTTCCGGCTTGTAACCCATGCCGCGCAGGGAAGCGGCGATATAATCCTTCGCGGCGTTCAGGCGGTCGTACTCGTAAACGCTCCTGGAGCCGATCGTGACCGAAAGCGCTTCGACATGGCGGTATAACGCCGTCGTTTTCATTTCCGGTATCATCGGAACCGCTACGGACGGGGTCTCCCGTATTTTCAGGACCGTGTAGAGCAGGAACGCGAAAATCAACAGCGACAGCAGCAGCGTCAGGCGCAGCGTCTTGCAGATGAATTTGGGAATCTTGACGCCTTTTTTGCGTTCAGCCCGAGTATTGGCCGATTTATCCCGTTCTTCTCCTGGTTTCCGAATCATTTTGTTCCATGCCCCACAATCCTGAAATGTTTCGCTGACTCACTGGAAAATCCAATGATAGCAGCATGTTAAGATGAAGAGATTCTTCGGCTGGCGCCTCAGAATGACAATGCGATACAACCTCCTGGAGGGAGGGGAAATAAATTCAGAAATGCAGACTCCTATCACCCCCACCCTGCCCCTCCCCCGTCAGAGGGGGAGGGAATAAAGTTCGGATCCCGCCTCCGTCGAGGGGGAGGGAATCAAGTTCGGATTCCGCCACCGTCGAGGCTGTGTCGTAATTCGCAATATACTGTCCGGGGTCATTCTGAGCGAAGCGAAGAATCTCATCAGCCCGGCATGTTACTGTCAAGTGATTCTTCGGCTGGCGCCTCAGAATGACAATGCGATACAACCTCCTGGAGGGAGGGGGAAATAAATTCAGAAATGCAGACTCCTATCACCCCCACCCTGCCCCTCACCCGTCGAGGGGGAGGGAATAAAGTTCGGATCCCGCCTCCGTCGAGGCTGTGTCGTAATTCGCAATATACTGTCCGGGGTCATTCTGAGCGAAGCGAAGAATCTCTTCAGCCCGGCATGTTACTGTCAAGAGATTCTTCGGCTGGCGCCTCAGAATGACAATGCGATACAACCTCCTGGAGGGAGGGGGAAATAAATTCAGAAATGCAGACTCTTATCACCCCCACCCTGCCCCTCCCCCGTCGGAGGGGGAGGGAATAAAGTTCGGATCCCGCCACCGTCGAGGCTGTGTCGTAATTCGCAATATACTGTCCGGGGTCATTCTGAGCGAAGCGAAGAATCTCTTCAGCCCGGCATGTTACTGTCAAGAGATTCTTCGGCTGACGGCTCAGAATGACAATGCGATACAACCTCCTGGAAGGAGGGGGAAATAAATTCAGAAATGCAGACTCCTATCACCCCCACCCTGCCCCTCCCCCGTCAGAGGGGGAGGGAATAAAGTTCGGATCCCGCCACCGTCGGAGGCTGTGTCGTAAGTCGCAATATACTGTGCGGGGTCATTCTGAGCAAAGCGAAGAATCTCTTCAGCCCGGCATGTTACTGTCAAGAGATTCTTCGCCTGACGGCTCAGAATGACAATGCGATACAACCTCCTGGAAGGAGGGGGAAATAAATTCAGAAATGCAGACTCTTATCACCCCCACCCTGCCCCTCCCCCGTCAGAGGGGGAGGGAATAAAGTTCGGATTCCTCCTCCGTCGAGGGGGGAATAAAGTTCGGATTACGACACAACCTCTCGAGGGGGGAATCAAGTTTGTGCCGTTCGGATTCCGACACCGTCGAGGGGGAGGGGAATCTTGGAGATTTTGTCATTCTGAGGAGCGTCAGCGACGAAGAATCTCTTGTCATATTAGATCCTTCGCCTTGGTTCAGGATGACATCCGGAGTGTTTTTCGACTTTTTGCGGTTTCATCATTATTAGCCGTCAAGATTTCTCCCGCTGGTCGAAATGACCATAAGAATGCCTCAATCATTTCGCAACAAGATTCCCGAAGGATGATCGCCCGCCGGTTTAACCGTTTTTTTCTTCCGGGGAAACTTGATGTAGGGGCGGATCTTCTCGTTGATGTTCCTGCCGGTTCCGTCATAGGTCAGGGTCACCACGGGAACGCCCGTGTACTGCTCGATCCGGGGGACCATCGCCTCCGTGACCAGGCCGGCGCAGCAGAAGGCGGGGTTTGTCTGGACGAAGAGGGAGATGTCCGGATAGTGGCGCATGAGGGCCGCGATCTTGATGAGGTTGTCCGCCGATTCCCCGAACTGCTGAACCCGTACGTCGAAAGCGCCGAGGACCTTCGTGTAATCAAAATCCGTCTCGAAAGAGGGTTCGCTGAGTAACTCGTTGAATTGCTTGTAATAGCTCTTCTCCAGCTGGTTGATGAGGGTGATGATCGACTTGGTCAGGAGGGCGTCCAGGTACTCCCCTTCCCAGAACCACCGCTTGATATACGGGTTGGCGATCAGCTTGGCGAATTCGTTGAAGGGGGTGGTGATGACCTCGCCGCCGTAGTCCTCGATGCAGTGGATCAGATCCTGGTTGAAGACGTCGTTGTCCCGGGCATACATGTCGCCGAAGATCGCCACCTTGGGGCGCTTTCCGGGAATCGTTTCGATTTTCCGGAACAGGCCGACCACCTTGGCGATGTCGTCGTCCTTGTTCCGCCCCCCCAGAAGCGTGTTGTAGAAAAGATTCAGGGCCTGGGTCATGATCGTGTCGGTCATGCCCTTTTCCTTTTCATAGGGACGAATCCGGCAGCCGATCTTGCGCAGCATGCCGCCGAACATGTGGGCGAAGTAGGCCTCGATGCCCGCGGCAATCGAGATGTCCGTCATGCCGAGCTTCCCGATGTAGACGTCCACCTTTTCCAATCCGCCGCCGTTTGATTCGAACAGGTTCTTGATCATCTGCGGGTACATGCGGATATTGCAGGGGATATGGCTCTCGAAAACCCAGACGGCCGTGTGATCCGGATCGAGTAAATTTTCCCGGATATAATCCATGTAACTCTGGGCGATGAGGTTGACCGGCAGACACTGGCCCGAATTGGTCCGCAGGCCGTGCTGAATGGTCTTTTCCGTAAGAGGGACCATGCGGGCGTCGATCCCTTCACGGAGGAGTACGGCTTCGACGAGCTTCGAATTCAGGGGATCGATGCAGGGGAGCAGCAGGGTCTTGTCCCTGATTTTGGACACGCATTGCGAATTGAGGGGCAGGCTGCGGGGATTTTTTTCTCTCGTCTCTTCCGCCCGGAAATGGTTCTGGAACGACCGGATTGCAGCCTCGATGCGCGTCTCGTAACCGACGCTGGAGTCATGCTCATCGATTTCCAGGACCAGGTAGGGCTTCCCGTAACGGTCCATGATCCGCCGGAAATATTCCAGGGCGCAGGAATCGGGACTGCATTTGAACGAGGTGATGTAAACGGGATACAGTCCTTCCATCCGGGCCGTGTACAGGGCCCCTTTCAGGATCCGTGCCGCGTAGTTCCAGTGCAGGCGGTTGAGGAGCGGGTCGATTTCGGCAAGATTCTCCCGATTCTCCGGGAGCATGTCCTGGAAGAAGGTTTTGATCCCGAGGTTGCCGAATATATCCAGGATTCCCTTGTTCATCGCCGGTTCCAGGACCGTGTAGGGACGGCCGAGGAGCACGACGCCGAGACCGGCGTCCGCCGTCTTTTCCCGTTCGAAGGTATTGCGGATGTTTTCGCGGCTCTCGTTGTAAAACGCCAGGGCCGTCTCGTAGGCGTTGTAGATCTCCCAGTAGCCCGCCCCCAGGACCGACTTGAGCATCGTGAAGAGCTCGATCTTCGATTGAAAGGAACGGTGATCGATGACCGGCGTGATCACCCGGCCTTGCAGGTTCAGGCTCTTCAACCCCATGGCCAGGGAAACGGCGAACTGGGTCGCGTAGCAGTAGTACCGGTAGGCGTCACGGTCCGGTTCTTTCGCCTCCAGGTACAGGGGAAGAAAAACATGGTCGCATTGATCCGACAGGGATTGCACATGGGCGAAAAAGGCCTGCATGGGAGCGCAGAACTCGGCGCCGGAAATTTTCTTCCCCTTTTTCACGGCATCTTTCAGGTTCTCCGTGGTGACGATTCTGATCCCCAGGGTATGGAAAAAGTGCTTCCACAGGGGCATTTCCTCGGCCAGGTACAGGGCATTCGGGATGCCGATGGTCACCTCGCGTTTCAGCGTTACGGGCTTTTCCCGAACCCTGAAAACTTTTTCCCGTTCCCGCAGCAGGTCGTACTTTCTTCGGTCCGGCCCGACGTACTGTTTTGTATCGTAGTCCCGGCCGCAAAGAAAACCGAAGGCCACCGTTTCACCCTGGACGGTGACCTTCCGGATCTTGCAGTGGTTGTGGCACAACTCGCAGACTTCCTGCTCCACGGGCACCTCTTCCCGGCAAAGGGAAAGGCCCCGGAAGGCGGAAGACTTGAGGCGGTTTTCGGAAAGGATCAGGGCGGTCCCCAGGGCACCCGTCAGGTGGCAGAACCTGGACACGAAGATGGGCTTTTTCAGCCTGTGTTCGAGGGCGGCCACCAAGGCCCGGTTGCGGGCCGTCGCTCCCTGGAAGCAGACCTGCTCGCCGATGTTCGCCTCGACGGCCACCTTGGCCAGGTAGTTTTCACAGATCGAATGCAGGACACTGGCCAGCACCTCGTTTACTGTGTAGCCATCGGACAGGTGGTTGTTGATGTCCCTTTCCATGAAGACTGTGCAGCGATCGCTGGAGATGGGGGAAGGCGTGTTCATGGCGCGGTCCGCGTATTCCGCAAGCGGAACGCCGAGTTTCTGGGCCTGCTCCTCGATGAAGCTTCCCGTCCCGGCGGCGCAGACATTGTTCATCACCGAAAAGGTCACCATGCCGTTTTTCATGGTCGTAAATTTGGCGTCCTGGCCGCCGATTTCGATGATCGTGTCCGTTTCGGGATTCAGTTCGTAGGCCGCACGGGCATGGGCCGTGATCTCGTCGACCATCATGTCGGCGTCGATGATCCGGCCGATGAACTTCCTGCCGGAGCCCGTCGTTCCGACTCCCCTGAACAGGAAATTGCAGCGGTGCCGCGCTGCGATGTCGTCGAGGGCCTCGAACAGCGCCTGGACGGCCTTCACGGGCCGGCCGGATGTCCCGGTGTACAGGCTGACCAGGACATCGTTTTGCCCGTTGATCAGGACTCCTTTCGTGCTGGTGGAACCGATGTCGATCCCGAAGTAGACCTCCTCCGTTTCATGCAGAGGGGCGTAAAGATCGACCTCGACGGCGGGAAAACGGTTTTGCGGCGTGTAGTCGTACTTATCGCGGCTGGTGAATTCGGGATAACGCGATTCGTTGAGGCAGAGGGGGGGATAGGCATACGTCTTTTCCCGGTGCTCCTCGCGAAACAGCTCTTCCCAGCCGTTCAGATCGAGATCTTCCGGCATCCCTTCCTCGATCCGAAGCAGGGCCGCCCCGATCGCCCCGTAAAGATGGCTGTATTCGTCGATGACCGGCGTCACCTTGAGAAGACTGCAGAAATGCTTCACCACCGCCTGGTTCATGGATACGCCGCCGGCTATGACCAGGGGCGTCCTGACTTCCTGGTCCGGCATCAGGGTGTCGATGACGTTTCTGGCCAGGCCCTCGCAGAGGCCGTCGCTGATCTGGCCGATGGAATAACCCTCCTGCTGGGCATGGATGAGGTCGGTCTTGGCGAAAACGGCGCAGCGTGTGGCGATTTTGGGCGCACTGCCCTGGTTGCAGAAGGCAACCTCGCTCAGGAGATCGATGCTCTTCAGGTTCAGGCGGATGGCCTGCTGATCCAGGAAGCTTCCCGTCCCGGCGGCGCAGGACGTGTTGGAACGGTAACGTTCGTAATCGCCTTCCTCGTTGAACGTGACGAGGCCGAATTTCTCACCGCCGACGAAGAGAATGCTTCCCACTTTCCGGTGAAAATGCCGGACGGCGGCGATCATGGATATCTGGGAGTCGTAACGGCTGGTCCGGCGAAGAATATCGGGACCCGACAGGGTCATGGCCACGGCGCCGACGCGGCGGCAGTCGACATGGGACAACATCGCCCGGAGCGTCTCCCGGATCTTCCCCTTGTGGAACTGGTAGGAGGAATGCAGGACGGAACCTTTCGTATCCGTCAGCACCAGCGAAAGGGCAACCGACCCGATATCAATCCCGACGACGTCCAGGAGCGGGGGAATTGGGGTCAAATCTTTATCCTTGACATTTGGCCGATATGATCTTGTATTCGACTGAATTTTTTTGCCAATTCCGGATCATGCCGGATTTTCATCCGAAAACGCTTTCTCGCCTGGCTCACCGCACTGTAGTCAACCCCTCCCAGCAAGCGTCCGATTTCCGGCTGAGTAATATGACAAAAGCGATAAAGCAACTCCATCAGCATTCCTCGCTCGATTGATTGCCTCCCTTTTACGGCGATTTCATCCCGGCTCATTCCGACCAGCCGCGCATACCGGTCAATCAACTCATCGGATGTCATGCTCTGGCCCAGTTTCCGAAGCGCAGGCTGTTCCCGCAATAATTTCGAATCTTTTTGATCCCTGGCCAACCGTTCTTTAACTTCCCGGATAAAATCCTCGCTCCCGACAATCCCGGTACCCTTCCCTTTCTCCAAAGGGCTGGGGATATCCCTCCCAACGCCTTCCGACACGAACCGCCCGTATTCATCCCTCGATTTCCGGTCTTCCGGTCCGAAGTACTCCAGAATTGTTTCATAGTGAATAAGATCCTGGTGATTCTTGAACTCCAGATATCCGGGAAGGCTTGTTTCATCGCTGATCAACAAGTCCTGCCATCTTCGCTCCAGCGGCGCTTGGGATTTCACTCTTAGAGGATTCAAGTGAATATAACGGGATACTTCCAGAAGGTAGTTGTTCCTGTCGACCAGAAAAGCCTTATAGCGTCCCTGGTATAAATGTCCCGACCGCTTGTACTTCCGATTGAACGCTCCCGTATAGCTGATATTGAAATGACGCATGAACTCCGACAGGTTGCCTTTCGGCGTACAGACGAGCAGGTGAAAGTGATTGGGCATCAGCGCATAGGCGAGAAGGCGGACGGAAAAGATTTCAAGGGAACGGGATAAAAGGCGTAAAAATTCTTTCTGATCTTCCGAATTGAGAAAGATCGCCCGCTGTTCATTGCCCCGGCACGTTACATGGTAATATGCATCGGGGTATTGGATTCGTAAAGGTCGGCTCATGATCGAATCACTACATCAACCCAGGCTCAATTGTCAAGAATAAAGATTTGACCCCGAAATGCCTACGCGTTAGCCTGGATGCAATGGTTGGATGTTTTACGCCCTCCAAACATGGCCAGCTCAAAAATCTTGAAGAAGCAATCCACATCTTCAAAACCTATGTCGCGGAGCCACTGGCACTGTCTTTCGACTGGGGCTGGAATATTCTCCTTCTTGTCCTGATAGTACGCCTCTTCAATTTCATGCATGGTAATATTTGGCCTATTATTTGTTATGAAGCGTTGCATATGGTCGAGAAAGAAGCTGTCAAAAAGCTTACCAATTGAAACGGTTGCCGAGCTTACTTGATCGAGATTTAAGAAGATGCCACCATCACTGAGAAGTCCATGGATCTCGGCATATAAATCCCTTTTCCTTTCATCCGATTGATGGTGGATGGCAAACCCTGACACAACAATATCAAAAGGCTTTTCCATCTCCATTCTGTTAATCCAGGAAGATGTTGCGAAGTCTATATTGATGATCGTTACCCGTTTATCGCTACCGATCCGGTTACGTAATTTTTCCAGCATAGGTTCAGAGAAGTCAGCAAAGATGATATGAGCTGTGGGATATTCATCAAGCAGAAACCTACCGAGAATACCGTCTCCACATCCCAGATCAATAATCTTGGACGGCAGGGGGTACCACGCATTTACAATCTTACTTATTACTTCTAACTGTAGATTTGCTCCAGGAATTGCCCCTCGAACTCCTTCTACATAAGTTTGTGCAATCTCCTTAGTTTGCCATTTGCTCTTTTTTTCATTCATCTATATTCTCCATAACAAAAACTCACCCCGAGCCGGATCTGTCGGCAATGGGGTACAGCGACTCGTTATGCCTTAATTTCGTCAACAGGCAGCACTTGTTTCCCATGACGAACCGTAAGTACAGCAAGCCGCTTTTCCTCCACCCGGTAGATTATTCGGTAATTGCCGTAGATCAATTCTCTTATGTTTATGTTGACGGTTTCCGGAACAATGCGACCGCTTTCTGGAAAGATCTTCAGGTCTTCGACCTTTTTAAAAACCGTATCTACCCAATTCTCGGCAGAACCAGGATTGTCCATAGCGATGTACTCTGCTATCTCAGCTACCCTGTCTATCGCAAGGGGAGACCAGAGTATTTTCATTTCCGGATCCGTTTCATTACGTCCGCCCTGGCATCCTGGTGCTCGACTCCGCGACCAGCTTCTATCTGGCCTATGGATGCCTGCACGTCTTGAAGCATCTCAATCTTTTCTTGCATCGCTTCGTACTCGCCTGCATCCAGCAAGACTGCCACACCCTTTCCATGCTGAGTGATAATGAGTGGCCGCTTTGTATCGTGTACCTGTTTGAGAAAGGATGCAATGCCTGTCCTGACCTCTGACATGGGGCGGATATCTTCATTGACTCTCAATCTTTTCATGTTTCACCTCATATATTGCGTACATTATAACGTACCTAATATATGCAGTCAATGAGTGAGTTCCGAAGGAGTTCCGGGGGGGAAGTTCCGGGGGACAATATATGGAACTCTTATTACTGATCGGTGCTATGAAGCCAATGCGAGAGAGTTCCGGGAGAGAGTTCCGGGGACAGGATACGGAACTCTGCAGGCCTCCTAATAACACGTATCAGGACATTGGATTCGGAAATATCGGCTTATGATCAAACGCCTACATCGATCCAGCTTCAATCGTCAAGATTAACGATTTGAGCCCCTACTACCACGCTCCCGTGTAGGGAGCGACCGCGCTTGATCAGGATCGTGCCGGCAAACAACAACGTTTCAATCCACGCTCCCGTGTAGGGAGCGACTGATGATGTATCGGCTGTATCGCTCCTTGTGGGAGTTTCAATCCACGCTCCCGTGTAGGGAGCGACTCCCCGATGCAGGCCGACGGGACGTACCTCTACACGTTTCAATCCACGCTCCCGTGTAGGGAGCGAC
>Ga0228535_1002468_pt1 | contig 17620 bp, 16 predicted proteins | sample SJ1metagenome_FD_168457 | JGI IMG/M metagenome (GOLD analysis project Ga0228535, IMG submission 168457) | Enriched culture of PCE-dechlorinating microbial communities from Ithaca, New York, USA - SJ1 | ecosystem: Engineered > Modeled > Simulated communities (microbial... > Unclassified | place... | reverse complement strand
TGCTTTACGACTCGCCAGCCGAACCGAAGCGCCGCGAGCTCCGACTTGGACGGGCTCCTGCGGGTGACGACCGATAAGGAGCCCTCGGTATTGCGGTCGGGAGACTGTACGAGAAGCCCGCCCGCCACTTTTTTGAGATCGTAGCGGTCGCCGGACTTCAGAATCTCGGGCATCTCCATCAGCCGGAGGTTCTTTTTACGGGTTAAAACTTCGAGCGCCTCCGGCAGAAAAGCGGGGGCGACGATCACTTCCAAAAAGATCTCGGCGAGCTTTTGGGCGCAGGAAAGGTCCACCGGGCGGTTTAACGCCACGATGCCGCCGTAGACGGACACCGGGTCGGCGGCGTAAGCCCTGAGCCACGCCTCCGTAATGTCCACGCCGCAGCCGACGCCGCAGGGGTTGGCGTGTTTGACCGCCACGGCGCACGGGCTGTCCGTAAACTCGCGCACAAGTCCGATGGCGGCGGAGGTGTCCGCGATGTTGTTATAGGACAGCTCTTTGCCGTTCAGTTGGCGCGCGCCTGAAAGGGCGCCCGGCTCGGGCAGCGCTTCCGCATAAAAGGCGGCGGTCTGGTGCGGGTTTTCCCCATACCGGAGATCCTGCGCCTTAAGGTAGGTTAGGGTAAGGGTGTCGGGATAGGTCACGCCGGCGCGATCGCCCAGGAAACGGGCGATCATGCAGTCGTAATGGGCGGTATGCTCGAACACCTTCTGCGCCCACAGGAATTTTTGCTCCTCGCTCGCGCCGCCCGCCTTCAGGGCTTCCAGAAGCGCGGAATAATCGTCGGGATCGGTGATCACGCACACGTCCCGCCAGTTTTTGGCGCCGGCGCGAAGCAGGGTCGGGCCGCCAATGTCGATATTCTCGACGGCTTCTTCCAGCGTGACGCCGGGAGCGGTCACAGTCTCGCGGAAGGGATACAGGTTGATGACCACGACGTCCACCGGACGGATGCCCAGGCCCTCAAGCTGGGCCATATGCTCCGGGCGGTCCCGGCGGGCAAGGATGCCGGCGTGCAGCGCCGGATGCAGCGTTTTCACCCGGCCGTCCAGGCATTCGGGGAAGCCGGTGACTTCGGACACGCCGGTGACCGGCACGCCCGCTTTCTCCAGCGCCGTCCCGGTGCCGCCGGTGGAGAGAATTTCATACCCCGCGGCCGCGAGTCCCTCGGCCAATTCAACGATCCCTGTTTTGTCGGAGACGCTTAATAACGCTCTTGGTTTCATCCGTTTTCCCTCGTTTCATTTTGCGGTTTCAGTATCGTTACGCTTCGGCCGTCGACCTGAAGCCGGTTTTGACAAAACAGGGCGACCGCCTGCGGAAGGATCCGCCATTCCGCCTCCTCCATCACGCGGCGCTGCAGGGTTTCGGGGGTGTCGCCCGGAAAGACGGGCACCGGCTGCTGGGCGATGATGGGCCCCGCGTCGGGGTCGGGCGTGACGAAATGCACGGTCGCGCCGGTCACTTTGACGCCGCAGGCCAAAGCCGCCTCGTGCACCTTGAGGCCGTAATAGCCTTTTCCGCAGAACGCGGGGATCAATGACGGGTGGACATTGATGATCCGGTTTAAAAAGGACCGGCAGAACGCCTCGTCCAGCGTCGGCAGAAATCCCGCGAGCACGATCAGCCCCGGGTTTACCGGCGCGAGAAGCGCCTGCATCGCCTGAGAAAACTCCGAGGCGGTCCCAAACTCGCGCCTGTCCAGGGTGTAGGCCGGGATGCCCGCCTGTTTGGCGCGGGAAAGCGCGTATGCGTTTTTGCGGGAGGAAACGACGGCGGCGATGCGTCCGCCGGGAATCCCGCCCGAAAAAGACGAATCCAAAAGCGCCTGAAGATTGGTGCCTCCGCCGGAGACCAGCACCGCGATGTTTACCACAGGCTAACGCCCCTTTCCCCGGGCACGCACTCGCCCAGGACGAAGGCGTTTTCCCCTGATGCGCGCAGGGCGTCCAGGGTCTCGGGCACATCCGAAGCGTCTACGGCGGCGACCATGCCGACACCCATATTATAGGTGTTGTACATTTCGTCGGGCGGAATATGGCCCCGTTCCATCAAGAGCCGGAACAGGGGCGGGACGGAAAGCGAGGCGGCGTCGATTTTCGCCGTGACGCCTTCCGGAAGCATTCTCGGGATATTCTCGTAAAAACCGCCGCCCGTGATATGGCAGAGCGCCTTGACCGCCACTTTGCTTTTCAAGGCATGGACGGCGCGGACATAAATTTTGGTGGGGGTCAGGAGCGCCTCGCCGAGCGTGCACCCAAGCGCGGGCAAGGGCTCCCTCAGCGTCTCTTCGGTTTCGCCGAACACTTTGCGGGCCAGGGAGAAGCCGTTCGAGTGCAGCCCGGAGGAGGGAAGAGCGATGAGCGCGTCGCCGGGGACGATCGTGCTGCCGTCCCAGAGCTTTTTCCGGTCGCCCAGGCCGACGCAGAAGCCCGCCAGATCATATTCTCCGGGGGGATAAAATCCGGGCATCTCGGCCGTCTCCCCGCCGATGAGGGCGCACCCGGCCTGGCGGCAGCCTTCCGCGACGCCGGAGACGACGTCGGAAGCGACCGCGGGATCAAGCTTTCCAACCGCAAGGTAGTCCAAGAAAAACAGCGGCTTGGCGCCCAGGCAAATGACGTCGTTGACGCACATGGCGACGCAGTCGATACCGACGGTGTCATGCCTGCCGAGGGCAAACGCCAGCTTGAGCTTGGTGCCGACCCCGTCGGTGCCGGAAACCAGCACCGGGTCTTCGATGCCGGTCAGATCGGGCGCGAACAGCCCGCCGAAGCCGCCCACCGTCCCCATGACGCCGGGGATATAGGTGCTCTCCGCCATGGGCTTGATGCGCCGCACCGTTTCATAGCCGGCGTTGATGTTGACGCCGGAGGCGGCGTAGCTTTTATTTTCCCGTTCTTTCATTTTCTCATTCCTTTCCCGTCCAGCAATAGGTGCACAGTTTGCAGGGGGAGATGCCGATGGCCTCCGCCAGCCCTTCCACCGTCTGATAGCGCAGAGAGGTGAAATGCAGCTCCTCGCAGATGCTGTTCAGCATGGCCTGCCCCCGCTCCGTCCGGCGGTCGGCGTATTCCTCCAGGTGCTGGAAGCCTGCCTCGCCCTCCAGGCGGGCGATCGTGCGGTTGGTGATCAGGCTCGCGTTCGAGCCGTTGCGCGAGAAATTGAGGTATTTGCAGGAATAGAGAAGCGGCGGGCACGCGGTGCGGAAGTGCACCTCTCTTGCCCCGCTTTGGTATAAAAACTCGATGGTCTCCCGCATTTGGGTGCCGCGGACGATGGAGTCGTCGATGAACAGCAGCCGTTTTTGGTCGATCAGGTCCGGGACGGGGACCATTTTCATCCGCGCGACCAGGTCGCGCATGGTCTGATGGGTGGGCATGAAGCTGCGCGGCCAGGTCGGCGTATATTTGATCAGGGGACGCCCGAACGGGATATGGGAGCGGTTCGCGTAGCCGATGGCGTGGGGCGTGCCGGAGTCCGGAACGCCGGCCACCATGTCGATGCCTTCGCAGAGCCCTTCGTCCAGGTCGTGCTGCGCCAGTATCCCGCCGCAGCGGTAGCGCATGTTTTCGACCGTTACCCCTTCATAGTGGGAGTTGGGATATCCGTAATAGGTCCATAAAAACGCGCAGATACGCATTTTCTCGAGCGCCGGGGCTTCCACCGTGATCTCCTCCGGCGTGATGCGGACGATCTCGCCGGGGCCGAGGTCGCGCTCGTCGACGTATCCGAGCTTTTGATAGGCGAACGATTCAAAGGAAGCGCAAACGCCGTCCTCCCGCCGGCCCAGCAGCAGGGGCATACGGCCTTTGAGGTCGCGGGCCGCGTAAAGGGCGTCTTGGGTGAGCAGCAAAATCGACATGGAGCCGTCGATTTTTTCCTGCGCCCAGCGGATCCCGGAGACAAAGTCCCCCTGCTGGTTGATGAGCGACGCGACCAGTTCGGTCGCGTTGATCCGCCCGCCGCTCATTTCGAGAAAATGCCCGCCTTTTTCAAACACTTCTTTGCACAGCCGGGATTCGTTGTTGATCAGCCCTACCGTCGAGAGCGCGTAGTTGCCGAGATGGGACCTGACCATGAGCGGCTGGGGATCGCTGTCGCTGATACAGCCGATGCCGGACGCGCCGCGCATTTCGGCGATGTCGTTTTCAAACTTGGTTCTAAAGGGCGCGTTCTCGATATTATGGATCGCCCGCTGAAAGCCGTCCTGCTTCGAATATACGGCCATGCCGCCCCGCCGGGTCCCCAGGTGAGAATGATAGTCCACGCCGAAAAACAGGTCCGAGACGCAGTCGTTTTTTGAAATAACGCCGAAAAATCCACCCAAATGAGCGTCCTCCTATGTCTTAATGCTCGTCGGTCATCGCCCGATACCGGTTGAGGACGTCTTCGTCCTTTTGCGCCACGCGCTTCGCCATGAGCTGACGGTGGGCATCCAGCGCCTCCGCGAGCTCCGCGTCTTCGATGGAGAGCATCTGAACGGCCAGAAGCGCCGCGTTTTCCGCCCCGTTGATGGCGACGGTGGCGACGGGGATGCCCGCGGGCATCTGCACGGTGGAAAGCAGGCTGTCAAGCCCGTCCATGGTGCTCGACTTGATGGGCACGCCGATGACCGGAAGAGTGGTGTAAGAAGCCAGCACGCCGGCCAGGTGGGCCGCCTTGCCCGCCCCCGCGATGATCGCGCCCGCTTGGTCCTCCCGCGCGCTTTTTGCCAGAAGAGAGGCGGCTTCGGGGGTGCGGTGGGCGGAGGCGACGCGCAGGGAATACGGAACGCCGAAGCTTTCCAGCGTTTTGACGGCGTCCGCCATAACGGGCAGGTCGGAATCGGAGCCCATAACCACGATCACTTTTTTCATATTCGGTACGTCCTTTCTCTCAGGCGGCGCAGGGCGCGCCTGCAAATAGTAAAAAGCGCCGCAAGGCGCTTATATGCGAAGACAGGCAAAAAACCGACCGGTTTTCTCACCCTCAGTCTACCGGATTTGAGTTAAAAAATCAATTAAAATTACGCAATTTGGCGTTTTAACTAAAAAAACGGGCGTGGCAAATGGATTCATGGACGGTTTGCCGGGGGCGCCTTTTTGCTCTTGTATGGAGGGCGGAGAAATGGTATAATAGCCGCAAGCAGCTATGATACAGATTTTGTGTCCTCCGGCTCGCCGCAAAGGCGGCAACCGCCGGAGATGACAATATACCATGGCCGTAGCCATGGTATAATCACTGTAATTTATAAATCTCTGAATAGGAGTAAGGACTATGGAAAATCAGGCGGCGAAATTACATGCGGAGGGATACAACTGCGCTCAGTCGGTACTGTTGTCTTTGCGCGAGGAATGCGGCGTTTCAAAGGAGTTTGCCTCCCGGATGGCCTGCTGTTTCAGCGCCGGAATGCGCTGCGGAGAGCTTTGCGGGACGCTCGTGGGGGGCGGAATGGCCATCGGCCTGTGCCTGGGCAACGAGGACGCCGCCGACATCGCCACCCGGGACCGCGCGTACCGGCTGATAGAGCAGCTGGGCGCGGAGTTCAAGGAACGCTTCGGCACCCTGAGATGCGAGGAGCTTTTGAAACAGAACCCGGTGGAGACCCACGAGGAGCAGCGGGCCGTTTGCCGCAGGCTGTATGTGGATTTCGTCGGCCGGCGGGTGCGGGAGATCCTGGATGAAGCGAAAAGGGACAATCATCGGTAGTGCGGCCGCAATACCCGGAGGTTTTTTCCTGAGCGTTCTTTTAAGCGTAACTTCCCCGGCCCTGAGGCGGGCAAGGAGACAGGTATGAGCGGACGCGGCAAAAATCTTGTATCCGGTTTTCATAAGCGGCTTCGCCTGCATTTGTCTTTCCATAACGAGAATACGTTTCCTTTTGTCATGGAGGGGCTGCTCGCCAGCCTGGTCCTTTACCTGACCAACCCTTTTTATCAGCTGTTCGCAACCGCCATGGGCGCGAGCGATTTCGGAGTGGGCATGATCAACGCGCTGCCCGCGCTGTTTGCCCTGTTCATTTTGATCCCCGCCGCCGCGAGGGTGGACGGCATGGCGGGGAAAAAGCCGTTCGTTTTACAAATGATCCTGTGGTGCGGCGCGCTGCTCCCCATTTGCGCGCTGGCGCCTTTTTTGGGCAAGGCGGGGCCGTGGGTATTCATCGTGGGCATCGCCGTATGGAACATCCCGTATATCTGCTACACCGCTTCCTGGCAGAGCTATTTTTCCGATCTGTTCGCGCCGAGGGAGCGGAACATGCCTTATGCCTGGCGCATGGCCGCGACCAACGGCGCGGCTATGGTGGTCGTGCTGATCGGAGGCGTGATCCTGACTTACGCCTGCAAAACGGGCCAGCAGAAAATCTGGGCGTATCAGGCGTTTTTCCTGACGGCGGGGGTATTGTCGGCCTTTCAGTGGCGGCTGATGAAAAAGACCAGGCAGCCGGCGGCCCCCCGGCGCGAAAAAAGCGGGACGAAGCCTCTTCAGGCGTTTAAAATGGCGGTCAGGGCGCTCAGCCGAAACAAGGCGTACGGCATATTTTCGCTGACGCTGTTTATATTTTATTTTTCCTGGCAGATGGGCTGGCCGCTGTTTTTTATCTACCTGATTAAGCATGCGGGGTATTCCGAACTGACAAAGTGCGCTCTGGACGCGGTATCTTTTGTGGCGCTTACGTTTTCTTCCGCCGTGTGGGGCCGGATGATGGCGAAAAAAGACGTGCGGATACTGATCGTTCTGGGCATTTTCGGGTGCGCCGTTTTACCCGCGTGGACGGTGAGCGCGACGGGGATGCTGTCCCTCGCCGTGTCTTATGCGTTCGGCGGACTGATGCAGCCCGCGTTCCAGATGGGGCTTTTCCATCGGATGCTGGAGCTGGTGCCGGAGGAGAACCGGACGCTCAACATCGGCATTTACAACTCGGTGATCCAGATCTCCGGCTTTATCGCTCCGCTCTGTGGCGTGGCGATCAGCAATGCCGTGGGAGTCGTAAAGGCGATGTATCTGGATTCCTGCGCCCGGTTTTTTGTGGGCGTATTGTTTCTCATTATTTTTCTTTGGACCCGGAAACGGGAGATGGGGAGGAACGGACATGAAGTTTGCGCTGGTACAAATGAGGGTGTCGGAGGATAAGAGGAACAACCTGGAGCACGCCCGCGACCTGGTGCTGAGGGCGGCGCGGGCGGGCGCTCAGCTTATCGCGCTGCCCGAGATGTTCAACTGCCCTTACTCGAACCGATATTTTCCCGTTTTTGCCGAAGAGAAGGGCGGCGAGAGCTGGCAGGCGATGGCGCAGGCCGCAAAGGACGCGCGCGTGTTTTTGGCGGCCGGGAGTATGCCGGAGCGCGAAGAGGGCAGAATATATAACACGTCGTACGTGTTTGACCCGGACGGCCGGGAAATCGCGGCGCACCGGAAGATGCACCTGTTCGACGTGGACGTCCCGGGAATCCGGTTTTTCGAATCGAAAACGCTCAGCCCGGGAAGCAAAGTCACCGTTTTCGACACCCCGTTCGGCAGGCTCGGCCTGTGCATCTGCTTTGACATCCGGTTTCCGGAGCTTGCGCGGCTGATGGCTCTCAGGGGGGCCAAGATGATCCTGATTCCCGGGGCGTTCAATATGACCACCGGGCCCGCGCACTGGGAGCTGGCCGTCCGCTCCCGCGCCGTGGACAATCAGGTGTTCGTGGCGGCGGTGGCGCCCGCGAGGGAAGAGGGAGCGGGCTATGTATCCTACGCCAATTCCATGATATCCGACCCCTGGGGGACGGTGGCGCACCGCTGCGGCGCGGAGGAAGAGCTGGCCGTCGTAGAGCTGGACCTTTCCAGGGCGGACGGCATCCGGGCGCAGCTGCCGCTTCTGAGCGCAAGGCGCACCGACGTTTACCGGCTGCTGCCGGATGAAAAAACGGGGGATTGAAATCATGCCGAGAAAGGTTCAAATCGCGCTCGGGGTGCTGGCCGGCGTTTTGCTTGTCATCCTCGCGGGCATTCTGGCCGCGCGGGACCCGGATTCGGTCTTCTCCCAGCTGAGCCGGAATATATTTGCCTATCATAACAGCAACCGGTATCGGGTGGGCGGCGGATCGGCGGGCGCGGAGCAGGTCAGCCGGCTCTCCATCCATTGGGTGGGCGGCGAGGTCGTGATTAAAACCGGCGACCAGGACGACATCACTTTTTCCGAGGAGGGGGAGGGGATCATCGACGCCGACAACCGGATGCGGTATTTGATCGAAAACGGCACGCTCACGCTGCAGCATAAAAAATCCCAGCCGTGGTATGCGCTGTTCTGCATGGGTGACAATACAAATAAAACGCTGACCGTGACGCTCCCTCAGGATTTGGCTAGACTCGAAACCGTGACGGTTGAGACGGTAAGCGCCTCGGTGCTTATAAACGGCGTGCAGGCGCAGGAGGTGCGGGCCGAATCGGTGAGCGGGAAGATCGCGCTGACCGGGGTGACCTGCGACCGCCTACGGACCGATTCGGTGAGCGGAAAGATCAGCGATCAGGGCAGCTTCAAACAGGCGGAGGCGAAAAGCGTATCCGGCTCGGTGAGCGTCGTCTCCGAAGAATGCCCCGCTCTCGCGGACATTCAGACGGTCTCCGGAGGGCTCATACTGCAAATTCCCAAAATCAACGGCGGATTCACCGCCGTCTGCGATACGACCAGCGGGGAAATCGACTGCGATTTTGAAACGAAGAAAAGCGGCAATACCCTGATCTACCAAAACGGAGCGGCGCAGTTCAAGCTCAAGACGGTCAGCGGCGACATCAGCATTCTCATGAAGACCGCATAAATAAAACAGAAAGGGATCGCCGGTTGGGCGATCCTTTTTTTAAAAGGGGAAGGGCTTTTTTGACAGGGAAACGGGTGAAACAAAATCCCCTTTTATCCGTCTAAAGAGCAAGAAACTATGGCGGGTGGTGCTTATGAGAAAAGTCGTTTTGGCGGTTTTGTCCGGCTTCGCTGCCGTTTTGCTGTTTGCCGCCTGCAGTAAAGGCGGCGGGGACGAGGCCAATTTTAACGCAAGGATACTCGAGATGCATGAAAACAGCGTGTTGGTCGAGCCGTTAAACGGCGAGAATATCCGGAGGTCCTCCGATAAGATCTCTTTTTCGACGAAAGGACTCGACGATATCGGCGCGTCGGTCGGCGATACCGTGACCGTCACCTATACCGGAGGGGTGATGGAGAGCTATCCGGCCCAGATCAGAGCGGTCAGCTGGAGCATGTACCAAAAAGCGTCCCCCGGCGCGTCCAAGGCGCTTCTTCCGGCCGGAGACGTCCGGTATGTCCGGATGAACGCCCCAAGCGGCATACCGTACCCTTATCTTGTCGCGGTGGCCTCGAGAACGGAACTCGAGCAGTACGCCGAAGCCTTCGGCGGCCCGGGGGGACAGACCGATCCCGCAGGCTGGCTCGACCCTGCGGGAAAGTACGGGGAGGAGTGGTTTAAAGAGCATACCCTTTGGATAGCGGCGCTTATGGAGGGGAGCGGTTCCGTCCGGCACGAGGTGCAGGGGATCGCGGTCGAAGCGCGGGCCGGAGGAGCGGACGCAGGGTATATCGTTGTCAAATCCATCCGGCCGGAGATCGGAACGTGCGACATGGCGTATTGGTACCTTTTGGTCGGAGCCGACAGGGATACGGGGATCGGCGGATTGCAGACGGGAGAGGGCGCGCAGCCTAAGGACTGCCCCGTATATACCGTTTTTGAGGCGATCCGGGAACGCGGCCCGAAAGCCTGACGAATGAAAAAGCATGGCAAGTTAGGCGGGTATCCTAAAGTGCGGGTCCGACTCCCCTTAGGACAAAGAGAGCCACGCAAAATCCCTGTGACGGGCGGGCAGTTTCGCTGTCCGCCTTTCTTTTGGCCCATGCGGTGAGGCGCTATGCGCTGTTGACAACGACAGTCTAATATGTTAGACTGATTTCAGTCTAAACGTATCGACCGGAGGTTTTTGTATGGGGAACGAAATTGCGCTCAGCAACGCGGATTATCGCCTGCTGGACATCGTATGGGACGCGCAGCCAATCGCGTCGCCGGAGCTATGCCGTCTTGCGGAGGCAAAGCTGGGCTGGAAGCGCACCACCACGTATACCGTCATCAAGCGCCTGTGCGAAAAGGGATATCTCAACAGCGAGAGCACCGTCGTGACCGCGCTTATCGGCCGCGAGCAGGCGCGGCGGGCAGAGGGACGGCAGGTGCTTGACCGCAGCTTTGACGGCTCTCTGCCCAAGTTCGTCGCGGCGTTTCTTAACGGCAAAGCGGTGAGCGATGAGGAAGCCCGTGAGATGGAACGGCTGCTGGAAGATTACCGGAGGAGGCCGTGATGTACGGGCTGATCTTCAAAATACTCAATATGAGCATCACCGCGACGCTTACGGCGCTGGCGGTTATCCTTCTGCGGCTCATACTCAAACGGGCGCCCAAATGGATACCCTACGCGCTTTGGAGCGTGGTGCTTTTTAGGCTTATATGTCCGGTTTCCCTTTCATCGGCGTTCTCCCTGCTGGGCGGTATCGGCGCGCCGGCGGCAGAGAACGGAGCCGTGCCCTATATCCCCGAGAATATTGCGCATTCGGCCGCACCGCAAGGGAATCTGCTCCTCCCAAGCTTGAGTGAGGCAATGAACGGTTCCATGGCGCAGGGAGAGGAACAGCCGGCCGCCGACCCGCTGGAAGCGCCGGAGGCGATTGCGGCCTTTCCGTGGCTCCTGGGCGTTGCCGCCATGCTCGTATACAGCGTTGTCTCTTACGTTCTTTTAAAACGCCGGTTATCCGATGCGACATGGCTCGAGGACAACGTATTTGAGACGGAGGCCATCCTATCTCCATTCGTGTGCGGACTGATAAAGCCCCGCATCTATCTGCCGGTGGGCCTGACCGGGCCTGCGCGCGGGTATGTGCTTCTGCATGAGCGCACCCATATCCGGCGGAGGGATTATCTCATCAAGCCGCTGGCCTTTCTCGCACTGTCCGTACATTGGTTCAACCCCGTCATATGGCTGTCGTTCCGGCTCATGTGCCGGGATATGGAAATGAGCTGTGACGAGCGGGTGGCGCGGGAGCTTGACCCGGCGGGCCGGGCCGGATACTCGGCGGCGCTTTTGCGGCTTGCCACGGGACGGCCCATTCCGGCGGGCAGCCCCCTGACTTTCGGCGAGAACGGCGCAAAAGAGCGGATAAAGAATATCCTGGGTTACAAAAAGCCCGCGTTTTGGGCCGTTGCCGCTGCGGCCGTTGCCTGTGCCGCCGCCGCTGTATGTCTGCTGACGAATCCGGCCGGCATCAGCCTCCATCTTGACAGACAGGACATATCCTCGGCTACGGCGCTCGATTTCAGACGCGGCGACCCCTACACCAGAGAACTGCAAGAGGCCGACATGGATGAATTGGCATCGAGATTGGCCGCGGTATCCGGCATGAGGCGCAGTGAAAAATATGCGGGTCTGACTCCGCTCTATTCCATCACGGTCGCGCTTGACGACGGAACGACGATTCGAATTTGCGGGTATTCCGCCGCCGGCGACATGTTGGACATCACCTATAAGGGTGAGACATATTGCGTCCGCGATTCCGGTTTTGCCTCTTATGTCGATAGAATCTGCGCGGGAGAAAATGTGACGTCGGCGACGAATGCGCCCCGCCTTGCTTCCGTGTACGTTTATGATCAGTGCCTTTATATGAACCCCGCCAGTTCTTACTATCCTTTTGAGGGCACCGGACAGCTTTATTTGTGCCGCCCGGACGGCTTCACAATTGTCAGCGGGGAAACCGGGGAGATACAGGAAAGCGATTCGCCGGTTGACTGGCGGGCCAAAGAAGTGGATACGGACGAGTGGAGCGGCATGTTCCGGGGCGGAGAAACAGTGGATATTTCCGGCTATCAGTCGAGGCTTGAATACGATATCAGCGGCCGCTGCAGGCTTTATCAGATGGACGGCGAGGTGTGGCTCGGCCAGTTCTCCGGCGAAATGCTCTGGAATCTATATCGGCTCCGGGAGACGGACATTCCCCTCGCCGACATTGCCGGCCGCGCATCCATACCGGAGAATAAAACCCTGCGCGCGGATTCCCCGGACGGCGCTTACGCGGCGGAGGCATACGGGACGAACACGCGGATTACCGCCGCGGGAATGTATCCCTATGAGGGCCTGCGCGTAATCCGGAACTCGGACGGAGCGGCCGTATGGAGCGGGATGGGGTATTACAGGCCGGCGTTCCTGTGGAGCGGCGACAGCAAGTATGTCGCCGTATACGGAGAAGCAAGAACCTGGGGGGAATGCTTTCTTGTTGAGGCCGGAACCGGGGAGGTCATCGGGCTGCCGGATATGGACGCCGTTGCCGCGCGGCTGGGCGCCGCGTCGCAGCCGGCCGCCGACCGCCCGGACCCTAGTTTCAAAGCCGTAGAATGGACGGGCGATACGACCATCCGCGTGGAGTATCGCTGGATCGCTCAGGAAGGGGAAAAAGAAGTGTCCGGGGCATATGAATACGACATTGCCGGCGGCGATATCGTGTCAAACACTTTCGAAATCAATCATTCGCCCGGTTAGGCCCCATAGGTAAAAACCCTCTCATTTCGGAAATGAGGGGGTTTTCCGTATTCAGCTTGTTTCTGAGGCAGGGCCGCAGCTTGTCTTTACGGTCCCCCGCTCTTTGCCGCGCCCCTTTTTCTTTGGGGCGATTTCCGCCGGCGCGCGTTCCGGGCGGGCGCATCAGATGTTGGCGACGAAGGTAAGCAGCCCGGAGGCGGCCAGAAACACATAGATCACCTTTTTCAGCTGCTCAATATTGATCTTGTTTACGATCATGATGCCGAATGCCTTTCCGATCCAAAGCCCGATGATTCCGGGAATGACGAGGGGAAGGATATCCGCCGTCAGGATGCCGCTTACGGCCCGCATTCCGGCGTTGTAAATACCGGTAAGGGCAAAGAAGAACTGTATGGTGGCGAGATATTTCATTTTGTCATCGTTCGCCGCCGCCAGAAAATACAGTACCATCGGAGGACCGCCGATGCCGAAAAGCCCGCTGGCCACGCCCGAAATGCCGGAGCAGACGGCGGCGCTCCCGACCGACTTCTTGATGGTCAGCCTATGCGCGAAAAAGATGAAATAGACGGCGACCGCGATCAAAAAGAGCCCGAAATAGGCTTTCAGCCCGCTGCAGTCGATCCGGGAGGCGACGTGGATGGTCGCTCCGCTTACCGCCAGAAAGAAGACGGTCGGGAGCGCCGACGCCCGATAGTCAATATCGCGCCGGTATTTCCACGCGAGCATGAGGCTCAGGCAAAGCGTGATCAGGGAGGACAGAGCCGAGGACTGCAAGATCGGAAGAAATAACGGGAAAAACAGCATGAGAAAGATTCCGCTGCCAAAACCGGTGGCCGTCTGGATAAGGCCGGCGCCGATGGCGGGCAGGAACACATACAGCATGGTTTCAAAACGGATAGGCAATGGTCCGACACCCTCGTTCCCCGCCGGGACAGATCTGTAAAATCCGAAATCCCGGCCGATTAGTCGGCTTATATGACCTTTATAAGCCTCCGCATTCAGCATAACGGAAAAGCTGCGGTTTTTCAAGAGATAAAAGCGCGCCGGTACCGGCGCGCTTTCGCATCTGAAGAAGGATTATTGCCTTACGACCGCTCTTCTCATCAGGAGCCAGCTGAGCGCTCCGAGAATCGCGGATAAGACGGCGAAGGAAATCATTGCGGAGAGCGGACTTCGCGAAGCGATCCCGAACGCGAAATCGAGAAAACGAATGATCGAAGAGCTGATTTTGGAATGGAACAAAAGGCTGTCGATCAGCGGGAATACGAACGTAAGGGCAACGGGAACACCCGCGCCGACGGCGATTTTTCCGACCCTGTTCAGACGGTAGAACAAAACCGTGATAAAGATCCCGAGCCAGACAGACGTAAAGCACATCAGAAAATCGAAAAGAAACATTTTCATATGGAGAAGGAAAGCGGCCTCCCGCAAAAGAGGGTCTGCATACGCCTGTTCGTAAAGAGAAAAATACTTGAAATTGCCGTAAACGCCGGCAGCCGCCTTGCCAAGCAGCAAAATCATCTTATCGATGAGCGCCATGACCGACACGACGCTAAGCGTCGTGAGAACCTTTGAACGGAAGACGGTTTTTCTGGAAACGCCGTTTTGCAAAAGCATCAGGAAGGGTTCTTTAAAGGAGCACAGGCCCGCGACGAACAGGAAAATCGCGCTGGAAAAGTCCAGATAGCTCATCGTGGAAGCGCCGGACGACGCGCTTGCGGTGACCGCACCGGTCAGAAAAATCAAAATGGTAAAGATGACGCAGTAAAAAATGATCACCGGCCGTTTCATGTCGGAGAGCTGATACTTGTAAGCAGCTTTCAGTGTCATAACCGAGGCCCCCTTAAGAGTTTGTAAGATGGATAAACAGCTTCTGAAGGTCGAGCTTGGACACCTCGATCCCTTCGCCGGCGGCGTCCCTATCCCCGCCGCCGAGAATGTACGCGGTTTTCAGGCCGCCCAGGCTTTCCGTTCCGATCACGTTTTTACCCGCGATATACGCGTCGATTTGCCGCGCGGTGCCGGAAACGGCATACCCTTTGGACAAAAGGGTCTCGCGCGGCTCGTTCTTTATGACCGCCCCCTCTTTCAGGATGACGATTTCTTCGATTACGCTGGACACCTCTTCGATCAGGTGGGTAGATATGACGACCGTGCACGGACGCTCGCTGTATTTTTCGATCAGCAGCCGGTAAAATAGGTCGCGGTTGTTCGCGTCCAGACCGAGAACGGGTTCGTCCAATAAAATATACGGCGTGTTCGCCGACATCGCGATAATCAGTTTAAAAATGGAATCGTAACCGGTCGACAGGGACTTGACCCGCTTTTTCGTGTCGAGGCGGAACTGCTCGGCAAGATTGCCGGCGTACTCCGGATCGAACGCGGGGTAGAACTCCCCGGACCATTTGAAAGTGTCCTGCACCTTCATCCCTTCCGGAAACAGCGTTTTTTCACCCGCCAGATATATTTTCCGGAGCGCCGGGTCATTTTCGGGAATCGGCATCCCGTCGACGAGCGCTTCGCCCCGGTCAGCGAAAATGCGGCCCGTGACAATATTGAGCAGCGTGGTTTTTCCGGCGCCGTTCCGGCCGAGCAGGCCGTAGATTTTGTTTCCCTCAAACCGCAGGCTGACGCCATTGAGCGCCTTCACCCCGTCGTAGCTTTTGCTCAGGTTTCTCACTTCGATTCCGTTCATTCGCCAAATCCCTTTCTTATCATAGAATTAATCTCGGTTTCCGATAACCCGAGACGCCGGGCTTCTTTCACCAGCCCGGAAACATAGCTTTCGTAAAACTGAGCCCTTCTCTTTTGAATCAGCTTACGGGCGGCTCCGGCTGAAACGAACATGCCGATGCCGCGTTTTTTATACACGATTCCGCTGTCGACCAGAAGGTTGATCCCTTTGAGGGCGGTTGCGGGGTTGATTTTGAAGCCGACCGAAATCTCCGTGATGGACGGGATCTGGCTTCCCTCCGGATACGCGCCCGAAAGGACGGCGTCTTCCAGGCATTCCGCGATCTGAAGGAAAATCGGTCTTTCAGATTCAAAGTTGATATCCACAGCATCGCCTCTTCCATTGATTAAATGGTTAACTACTTAACTAACTAACTATAGTTGTATCACGAAAAAGAGATGCTGTCAACAATTTTTTTCTGAATCGGTGAAAACCTCTTTCTTCTTTTCGGGAATGTGATATAATGTCCTCAAATGGTATACCGCAAAAATATTTATTTCGATTTTGTTCGGATGTATACCATAAAATCCGCTACCGAGATCTCGTAGCGACAGGGGAGTTATGCTTGTGGCATTGGAAAAAAGCAAATATTATGAAATCATCGACGAGATCAAAGCGCTGATCGTGAACGGCGCGCTCAAAACCGGGGAAAAAATGCCGCCGGAGCGGGAGCTTGCGGAACGGTTCGGCGTCAGCCGGGTCCCGGTGCGCGAGGCGCTCAAAATCCTGGAATACATGGGGGTATTGGAAAACGTTCCGGGGGAGGGCCTGTATATCCGGAATATCGATATCCCCGAGCTGATCAAAAAGCTGGGCTTTGCCTATACGGCGACGTCCAGGACCATCCTCGACCTGTTTGAGCTGCGCATCACGCTGGAATCGGCCGCCTGTTATTACGCGGCGCTCCGGAGAACCGAGGAGGACATCGACGTAATATGGAATTGCCTGGCGCGCATGCGCACACTCCTGCGTTCGGACGGGAACAGCGCCGGGGAACTTCTGGAGCTGCGGGCGCTGTCGAACGAGTTTCACACCTGCGTTGTGAACGCCGCTCACAACAGCGTCTGGTCCAGCGTATACCAATACCTGTTTGAGCTGCTCGATATCTCCAAACAGTATACCATAAACTCCAATATCGGTTCTTATGATACCTTGCTCGCGCACGAGGCCATTTTCAACAAAATCGTACAAAAAGACTCCGAAGGCGCGAAATCAGACATGAACGGGCACCTTGCTTTTGCGCGGCACAAGCTCGAGCAGAAGCTGATGGAAGAGGAAGCGGAGAAAGACGGCGCTGAAAAGGGTTGACGCCGGGGGACGGCGGGTGAAAACGCGGCAAATGCCTAGGAGGGGGTAGTCCTATGGTCAGCGAAGCGCTTTATGATTTTTTGTTGTCCATCCGTTACGATTCTCTGAGCAGCCATGTGGTAGACCTTGCAAAGATGTGCGTGCAGGATCTGCTCGGCGTCGCGATCGCGGGATCGGCGCACAAAGGCGCGGCAATCTGGACGAAGTACTTTATAAGGCCGCCCCAGCCGGAAGAGTCCACCGCATGGAAAAGCGGTTTTCCCCAATTGGATTACCGCAGCGCCGCCGCGCTCAACGCGGCCTACGGGCATCTTCTGGATTTTGACGACGTGCACAACGGTTCGATCACGCACCTGGGGGTGGTCACCATCCCGGCCGGGGTCGCATTGGCCGAGAAGCGCGGGCGTTCCGGCAGGGACCTGATCGCAGCCGTCGTCGCGGGGTATGAGGCCGGAGCGCGCATCGGGGAGGCGATCAACCCGTCCTCGTACTGGTACTGGCATACGACGGCGGTCGTCGGCGCGTTTGCGTCCGGATGCACCGCGGCAAAGCTTCTGGGCTTGGATAAAGAGCAGTTTATCAACTGTATGGGATCGGCCGGGACGCAGGCAGCCGGGCTTTGGCAGTTTTTAAAGGACGGCGCCATGAGCAAGCCGCTCCATACCGCGAACGCCAGCCTTTGCGGCATCCGCTCGGCGGAGCTCGCGCAGCTCGGGCTGACGGGCGCCCGCGAGATCCTGGAGGGGGAGCACGGCTTTATCCGCGCCCTGGCGCCCGAGTACCGGCTTTCCGCTTTGACGGGCGGCCTGGGGGAGGGGTACCGGATCGAGACCAATTCGTTTAAATCCTACGCGTGCTGCGGCCATACCCACTCCGCCATCGGATGCGCCGAGTCGGTCCTGAAAAAACATAATATTGCTCCGGGGTCGATCGAGGAGATCATCGACCACACCTATAAAACGGCCGTCCAGTTGACCGACCAGCCCAACCCGTCCAGCGTTTACGGCTATAAGTTCAGCCTGCAGTACTGCATCG
>Ga0228535_1002467_pt1 | contig 17624 bp, 12 predicted proteins | sample SJ1metagenome_FD_168457 | JGI IMG/M metagenome (GOLD analysis project Ga0228535, IMG submission 168457) | Enriched culture of PCE-dechlorinating microbial communities from Ithaca, New York, USA - SJ1 | ecosystem: Engineered > Modeled > Simulated communities (microbial... > Unclassified | place... | reverse complement strand
TTCTCCGACAATATTTTAAGTTTTTCCTTGTCGCTCAGCATTTCTTTTATTTTATCTGCCCAAGCTTCAGCATTTTCGCAAGGAAGTAGCGTCCCATTTTCCATGTCTATAACTGCATCCGTAATTCCTTGTACTTTGGATGCCAACACATACGTTCCCCGAACGCTGGCTTCGAGTGCAACCAAGCCAAATCCTTCTACATCGCCCGGAATATTAATGTTAGGCATTACAAATAAATCGGCAAGCGAAATTATCTGCATAAGATCTTCATTTGAAACTCTTCCCAGATGAAAAGCATTTCTTTGTTTTTTCAATTGTTCTATAACTTCTTTATTATCATCAGGGTAACCAAATAACAAATGAATTTTATGTCGTAGGATTTTTGGAAAGCACCGTAAGAAAATGTCAAAAAATGTTTGAGATTTTTTAAGTGGACCGGTTAAAATCAAGATCACATCATTATCCAATAAAGGCATGACATTTTTCAAAAACCATGAAAAACCTTTTCGTTTCACCGGTCTGCCAATTGCCATGATAATATTTTTACCGGATACATCTATGCCGTATTTTTCCCTAAGTTTCTGAGCAATGGCTGGATCAAAAGGAATTTCACCCAACTTCAAATCTACCCCATTGTTTACGATAAAGGTGGTTTTCGGGTCAAAACCCCTTTTGATACACTGTTCGCTGGTAAATTTACTTACGCAAATAGCACCTTTGTATTTTATTAGTTTTGGGATAAGTTTTTTTTGAAAAAAAGTCAAAGGATAGGTTATGTCCAGACCATGATAAGTTACAACAACAGGAATTTGAGTAATTTTCTGTAGCCAAAGTGCTGCAACTCCCATAGCTCCATCATTCAAATGAATCAGTTTTATGTTTGGATTTGCTTTCAATAATTTTTTTACTCTCGACTTCAATTTCAAAAACCAAAGTAATTTATTTTCCTTTCCTTCAAAAGCAATAATGTGTACTCTGTAATAGGAGGATAAACCCTGAATCAGTTCATAACTCTGTTTTTCCATACCACCGGTAAAAGGTGGATACTTATGGGTAATGCATAATATCTCCTCGTACATTATTGAAGTGTAAATTTTTTCCTTTTTGTGATCAAGAAAAATACTCCTGCAACAGATAACCAGAAAAGTTGACGCGATCTTCTCACCAGAGAAACCACAAACCAAATTTCATTTCCTTTTACAGCCACTACATCAAGCATGATTTTGTTCCCATATTCTTCGATTCCAATCTGGCCGGGAACAATTGCACCCAAAGATTTAAAAAGCGAAACACCAACTTCCATTGAGATGGCATCGATTACTGAAATATTCACATGTAAGGTTTGCAATATGATAAAAAATTCAAGGGCTCCACATACCCAATGAAGTGTCAATAATAAAAAAGCCAATAAGAAGTTCAGTTTGTGGTGCTTGAAATAATTTGAAGCAAGTGTATTTATTTCATAGCAGGAATCAATAGTTTGGCTCGTCAAGAGTGACCACTTGGTTTTTGATCTAATGCGCTCCAATGTTTTACCAAGATATAAATGATCATCGAGTAAATATTTTGCCATTAAAAAGCCCGAAATCATTACCAACGCAATTAACAAAAAAAGTACAAAAGTTTTCCCATTGCCAAATTTACTGAAAATCAAATAAAATATAGAAACAACGATCAAAAAAATAGATGACAACACAGTAATCATTCTCATCAACAAGATGGAACTCAAACCAATTTTTGTAGAAATTCCGGACTTTACGAGATAAGAAATTTTTAAGCTGTCGCCTGCAATAATACTGGTAGGATTAAAAGCTCCCAACATTTCTCCTATATGCCTGATAATAAATATCTTCCAAATAGAAATATTCATTCCTTCCTCACCCATGCACAATTTCCAACCCAATGAAGAAAAAAAATACCCAACAAATGAAATAGCAATAACCAATAAAAACATGGAAGGCATTCGTTGGAGATACATATTCAGAATATGGAAGTCAATGCTCGATATAAATCGAATTATCAGCACAGATATCGAAATAAACAAAACTGCGATAATCAGTTTTCGATATCTTTTAAGTTTGCTCATTCCGTTAGCTTAGTGAATAAATGTCTGAGGTCTAAGAGTTTTTTAATCAGAGAGCATAATTGGTAGGGAAAAGTTCATTTGTTAAAACTACATTGTCTTCAAAAGTAGGCGATGACTTATAAGCCAACATTTGAAGATCGGAGAAATATTCATTTGCCAAGCGATTCCAATTAAAATTGGATGCAAAACGAATAGCATTTTGCTGTATTGATTCCCTCAAAGAAGGATAATTTAGAATAACTTTAATATTCTCTACATATTCGCGAGCATCATAAGGATTACACAAAAATCCGGTTACTCCATTCATAACCAGAGATTGCGAACCGCCTCCACGAGCAATTACCGGAACACAACCGGAAGCCATTGCTTCTACAACCACATTACCAAATGTTTCCGAAATAGAAGGGAAAACAAACACATCGGAAGATGCATAAACTTTCGACAGTTCTTCGTGATTTAAAAACCCAAGAAAAAAAGCTTTTTTCATTCTTTTTCGTGCTGCCTGCTCAGCAACACCACTTCCAGCTATAATAAAATTGACGTCTAAATTTTGAGCCTCAGTTTCATCATAAATATTAAAAAGTGTCTCTAAATTTTTTTCCCAAACTAAACGAGATGCAAACAAAATACATGGTTTATTGTTGCCTGTAATTTGTTGAATGTAATGCATGTCTTTTTTGGAAGGATTAAACAAATTAGAATCTATTCCTCTTTGCCAAAGCTTCAAAGGTTGATGCGAAACACCACTGTCCTTCAGTTCTATAATCATTTGCTTTGTAGGAACATAAACCATATTGCAAAAATTGTAAAAGCTTTGATAAATTTTTTTCACAATCGATTCAACCGGCTTTATTAGGAATGGCAAACGATTGAAATAATATTGTATGTAGGAAAGGAAATTGGTATGATAAATTGACAAGACAGGAATATGTTTTTTTCGGGCAAAATTTAGTCCAAAGAAACCAAGTGGCGATGGAGTAGCGATATGAATCACATCCGGATCAAAATCTTCAAGTGCTTTAACAATCTTATTACTGCTAAAATGAGGCAGACATGCTTTGTAATTTGAATTAAAAGGTAGTGTTAATGAAGGGATTTGTAGTATTTTATGGTTTATTTTTTCTTTTGGAGGAGTGCCGGTGCAAAACATAAACTCAAAATTTTCTTCAGGTACCTTATCTATTAGTTGATACATTGTTTTTATGGCACCATCATGATCCCGAGTAAGAATATCGGCAAAAAAGGCTACTTTAATTTTTTTATTGGAATACATGTTTTTATAGGTTTTATTATTGTTCACATATTGCTAATGGATAAAGGGATAAAGAAACCGTTCATCTTTTTTGAAAAATAGATTTTTAAAACTTCTCTTTTCAAAACTCTTTTCCACAGCACAAAAGTAGAAATGGTGCATGACAATTTTGTATCACTACAATTAAATTCCTGCTTCAAAAATTCTATCATCGAAAACCATTTTCTGATAGAGGTTTTGTTGAAACAATTTAACATTTGAAAGTCAGTGAATTTTTTTTACATTTGTATAAAAAATTGTGCAAGTCTTCATAACGCAATCAGTAGAAAATTCTATCAAAATTTTAATTATAAAATAAAAAGTTAGGTCAGCAAATGAATACAAAATCAACCGACAGAATCAATCTCAAACAGTGGCTGGAACTCAAGCCATACAGCCAACAAACATCAACGGATGAATATTATGTTGAGCTGGCTAACAAGGTAAAAAATGTGTTGACAAAAAAACCACATTTGGTTCTCTTGAATGAGCATTTAAATGAAGATGAAATAGATATTCTTTGCTGTTTTTTGGTTTCCTATTTAGAAGATATTGTTGCTGGGAGCAATATTTGGAATACCTTTACAAAAAAACATTTTAGTTTGTATAAAAAATATCTACCTTTTTTCCCGTTGGAAAATTACGTTCTGAATAATGTGAATATGCAGGATGTTAATTTTCTGATTTGGTACTTTTTGAACACCATTCAACAAAACTTTTTTATCAGCCCGATCAATGAAGAAATTATGGACATGGCTTTTGAAGTAAAAAATATCTTATCTGATGAATATAAATATGCACCAGAAAATCCAATATTAAAATCATATTACCAACTAAACAGGGATGAAACAAATTATTTTTCCGTTCGAGGTCTTATCGAATTGATATTGTTTAATACTTATTTGTTTTATCCTGATACTTATATCAGGTTTAAAAGGGAAAATGAAAAAGCGCAAAAGAACAAGCAAAAATCTGTTGACAAGGATAGAGAGGCAATGTTATTTTATGAAATAAAGGATAATTTTATAAACACTTCTAATACCAGCCTATTGGCAATGACCGGAAAAGAGTGGGCAGCCGAATTGTTGGGAGAAAACCATCCATTATATAAAGATGTTATAAATATTTCTCCAAAAGTTAAAGGTTTTTTTCTTTATAAAGGTCAGGACAAAAATAATATTTTCATCGAGCATATTGCTTCAGGAAGAAAATTCGAAATGACAAAAAAATCCTATGAACATTACAACGATTTGAAAAAAGTAGATACAATTTTGCTTATTGGAATTGTGAAGTGGCGTGGAGAATGGTGGTTTTCCGGTACTTCTTCCAAGATGGACTACAATAAGAAATTGATTGAAGATATAAAACGTACTCTTGCATTCAAGCAAACTGTCAACTTTCTTGATTTTGAAGAATTTGAAGGAAATAAGTTAATAAAGGATCAAATGATGGCTTTTTTGAATGCAAACAATGGAAGTTTTATTGCATTTATGAAAAGAAGCCAAGTGAACGAATTTATTGAAAAAGTAACCAATTGTTACAATGAAGAATTAAATATTTCGGAAGACGAAAAAGAAAGATTTGAAAAAAATGCTAAACAAAAAAAAGAGTTGGAATTGGAGAAAGAAGAGGAAATAAGTGCCGAAGAACTTGATGATCCCCGTATAGTTTTTTTTAATCCCCATTCTGGAATAGAAATCGCTGTTGGCATTAACAGCGCATTTCCCATGGAAAGCAATCCTTTCTTTCAACCGGAGGAAAGTGAAACCGATTTTTGGCAGTTATTATTATCTAATGTTTACTCAGCCGAATTGGTACAATTCTGTCTGGATACCTGCAAAAATAAATTACCATTTCTCAGAAAAAAGTTATGGAAAACCTATCTGAAGGACATTGATTTTCTCTTACGTTTTTTGAAAGTCGATTCCTATCACTCAAAACCTGAAATTACATTTTTGTGATTTAAAACGAAGAGAAGAGAGATATTTTCCTCGGAAAATAAATCACAACGAAACAAGCTTCAATGTATCAAATGGAGTTTGGTTTGCTAACATATTAATTATTAAACCTTAGTACATGACAAAAAAATGTAAAAAAATTTATATTCTTTATTTTCAGATATTTAATAAAGGGGCTTTGCCCCAAACTCTACTTACTTTTTTGTCTTGAAACAAAAAAGTAAGCAAAAAAAAAATTAATTTAGTTGAAGCAGCTACGCTCAACATAAATCAAATAAATTTGATTTTGTTTTCGCTTAAACGCTGCTTTCACACTGTGTCCACTTCACTTGAAAAACTTACGCTCGAAAAGCTGAAATCGCCCAAACTCATTCCGACGAAATACGTCGGAACTCGAACAAGGACGATTTTTAAACACTTTTCTCACTTGTTTTTCGGCTCACCGGACAAGCTCAACCTCAAGAGCTTGACTTAATTGTTCTGTTTTACAGATATATAAAACAAATGTCTTAATTTTTGTCATGTACTATAATATCAAACGTATAAATTATTGTTTTTATGAATGGAATCGTGATCTTAAGTCTTGTTCCTTTAAGGGCAGAAGACGACGAATGCAGTGAGATGATTTCTCAGCTTCTGTTTGGAGAAACAGTAGAAATAATGGAATGGAAGGAACGATGGCTGCACATTCGCAATCTTTCTGACAATTGTTGCGGCTGGGCTGACAGAAAAATGATTACTTTGGTTTCGGAAAATGAATACGAAAACCTCAAGAATACCGAAAATTTCCGCATTCTGAAACCGGTTTCATTTTGTCGCAATCTGACATTGGGAACCACTTTTCTCCTGCCCGGAGGAAGCATTCTGAGAAAATTTCAGAACGGGAATTTTACAGATGGAACATATCAATATGCCATTCATCTTTCCGATGCTGGAATGCCACAACATTTAACCGGAGGCAATATCGTTTCATTAGCTCGACAATATCATTTTTCACCCTATTTGTGGGGCGGAAAAAGTGCATTGGGAATTGATTGTTCAGGTTTGGTTCAGGTTGTCTTTTCGCTTTGCGGCGTCTTGTTACCGCGCAATGCTTCTCAGCAGGCCGAAATCGGGAAAAAAATAAATTCTCTTACTCAGGCTGAGGCCGGAGATTTGGCTTTCTTTGCCAATTCCGCTCATCACATTGTTCATGTGGGTATTCTAATGAATTCTCACCAAATTATTCATGCATCAGGCTGGGTAAAAATTGAAAATATTGATGAACATGGAATTATTTCCGAACAAACAGGAAACTATTCCCATACCCTTTACTCCATAAAAAGAATGATTTAATTCATTTTCAAAATCGTCAGACTCTCTTTAAAAAAATTCTCTTTACCTTTAAAAAAATTGAGTATTTGATGTAAGAAATCATCTGGTTTTTCGTCATTATAGGTGTATGAATCAAATTTGGTAACTTAGTGAGAATTGGCTCACCTGCAAAAATATGTGTCTAAGCATTGATATTAGTCAATCAAAAGAGAAAGAATTTAATATCGGCAACTCCTCTCAAAGAAGCTCTGAAGGATTTAATTTTAGCATTGAAACTTTCGGCAGAGGCATTGGTACTTCTATTGATAAAGAAATTAAGAACTTCTTCGTGATATTCATAAACTGTAGCAGCTATGTATTAAAAAACTTGAATTGGCTTTCAGCCACATTATTGTACCATTTAGCCAATGAAAGTCTTGCAGACGCTTTAATGGTGTTTTTGTTGTAAATCATTTTCAAGGAGTGTGTAAGAGCATAACCCTGTTTCAGGTCTGGATATTCTCTGAAAAGAATTTTTGCACACAACTTTTTATATCCCGACAATTTCAGATCACTATATAAAAGATAGTCAACACAAACTGAATCGAAGACCAAGAGAAAAATTAATCTTTAATACCCCTAAAAATGAGTTTTTCAAACATTTTATTTAATTTCGCACTTGTTGCTTGAATTTACTTATAAACAAAATCGAAATAAAATAATGAATTTGAAACAACTCTTTTGTAAACTGATGTTTATTGCAATTTTCATTCTAATCAGTATTTCGACATTTTCGCTGAAAGCACAACTTTTTCGGGACAGTATTCTGAAAAATGAAGAAAAGACCATTTACATGAATGAAGTTATTGTAACGGGTACCAGAAGTGAAGCGAATGTAAGAAATTTGCCCATGAGTGTATCCGTAATTACCGACAAACAAATACTTGAACGCCAAAGCCAATCGGTAATCCCATTACTGAACGAACTGGTTCCGGGACTATTTATTACCGGTCGAGGAATTATGGGCTACGGAATTTCGGCAGGAGCTGCCGGAACGATGAAAATGAGAGGAATTGGAGGAAATCCTACTACAGGAGTATTGATACTGATTGATGGAGAACCACAATTTATGGGCTTAATGGGACATCCTATAGCAGACTTGTATCAATCTGTGATAGCAGATCGGATTGAAGTGGTCAGAGGCCCGGCTTCTGCTCTTTACGGATCCAATGCCATGGGTGGCGTTATCAATATTATTACTTCAAAACTTTACAAGGATACCGTTCAACAAAATTTTCACTTCGGTTACGGCTCTTACAGCACGCTGGAATCTTCGGCAAGCAATCACTTCCATAAAAATCGGATAACCGGTAAATTTGCCATTTCATACAATCGGACTGATGGACACCGAGAAAATATGGATTTCGACCAATTAAGCGGGTATGCACAACTCGGTTATCGGCTGGACAGATACTGGCGTGTTTCCACTAACGCAAATATTTCTCATTTCAATGCTTCCAATCCCGGCACTATCGATCAGCCGATTGTTGACAACGATTCGCACGTTAAAAGGGGATGGATAAATGCTTCGGTAGAAAACAGGTACAGATACACTTCAGGAGCTTTGAGTTTTTTTTACAATTGGGGAAATCATATTATAAATGATGGATACAACATGGGAGGACAGCCACTCGATTATCTTTTCCACTCCAACGATAAAATGTCAGGTATAACGTTTTCTCAATCAGCAATTTTAATGCCCAACAACAAAATTACTTTTGGGTTCGACTATCTAAAATTTGGAGGCAAAGCATGGAATAAATACAACGATGGAAATAAAAAATCGATTATCGATACTACCTTGTACGAAATAGCGGGTTATGCTGATATGCGTCAAGACTTCGGCTTGCTGGCCACAGTGGATATAGGCATTCGCTTAGATAATCATTCCAAAACCGGTTCCCAATGGATTCCTCAAGTGGGCTTATCCTTTCATTTCCCCAAAAATATTGAAGCAAAGACAATAGTTGGCAAAGGATTCAGAAATCCAACCATTAGGGAACTTTTTATGTTTACTCCTCAAAACCCCAATTTATTGCCCGAAGAAGTAATGAATTATGAATTTTCAGTTTCTCAAAATATGGTTGAAAAAAATTTGTTCTATGATGTGGCTGTATTTTATCTTGAAGGAAAAAATATGATTCAGACGGTAATTTCAAATGGAAGACCAATAAACGTAAATACGGGAAAAATTAAAAACTTTGGCTTCGAAAGCGTCATAAATTATCAAATAAATTCAATTTGGTCGGCAAATGTCAACTACAGTTGGCTCGATATGAAATACCCAGTAACCGGAGCACCCAAACAAAAAGTTTTTGCAGGATTCGACTACTCGAAAAAAAAGCTAAAATTTTCTTCCGGAATTCAATATGTTCATGGACTTTATTCTTCTCTCAATCCTGTGAAAAAGGAAAATTTTACCTTGTTGAACGCCAGAACGACGTACCAATTGGGTAAATTCACCCAACTATTTTTAACGGGTGAAAATCTTTTAAACTGCTCTTATGAAATAAATGCCGGTTATCCCATGCCAAAAGCCACATTTTTAATAGGCTGCAATGTCCATTTTTAAAAAACTTCGATTTCTTTCAATTATTCAAATGATAAATAATTGTAGGCTAATACTTTATTAAGGCTTTGCTGCCAGAAAAGAAAAAAATAAAATTGATTTTTAACCTTCTTCTTTCTCTTTCTTTTTGGCTTCCTCCCAGAAAACATCCATTTCGTCCAACGACATTTGTCGCAGGTCTTTTCCTTGCGCAATGGTTTGAGATTCGAGGTAATTGAATCGTTGAATAAATTTACGGTTGGTGCGTTCGAGTGCATTTTCGGGATTAATGTCATAAAGGCGGGCTGCATTGATCAGGCTGAAAAGCAAGTCGCCAAATTCTTCTTCCATCTTATTTTTATCCATCGCTTCTACTTCGTCTTTTAGTTCCTGAAATTCTTCCTGAACCTTATCCCATACTTGTTCGCGTTTTTCCCAGTCAAATCCTACATTTCGCGCTTTGTCCTGAATCCGGTGAGCTTTTATCAATGCCGGTAAAGTTTCGGGAACGCCGGCAAGAACAGTTCGGTTGCCGTTTTTCTCCTTTAATTTCAAATCTTCCCAATTTTGAACGACTGTTTGGCTGTTGTCGGCTTTGGTATTGGAAAATATGTGGGGATGACGAAAAATCAGTTTTTCGTTCAGATTCTTACAAACATCAAAAATGTCGAAGTCGCCGGTTTCGCTTCCCATTTGTGCATAAAAAACCACATGAAGCAACAAGTCGCCTACTTCCGTCATGATGGCTTTTTTGTCGTCTTTCATTATTGCATCGGCCAATTCATAAGTTTCTTCAATAGTTTGAACGCGCATGCTCTCGAAAGTTTGTTCTCTATCCCAAGGGCATTCGGCTCTCAACCGCTCCATTATTTCCAGCAAACGTTTAAATTCCTGAAGTTTTTCCTCCATTGTATGTGTTGTTTTTTCCATAATTTCAGGGTGAAGTATGTATAAATTTTATGCGAAATTACTTATTTTTTTTCGATGAAGAGATTTTTCCGAAAATATAAAATCCATTACGAGAATAAGTTTTTCTCGTAATGGATCAATGATACTGAAGCAAAAGTTATTTTTTAAAAGTTTTTTCAGAATTCGGTTTTTAAAGTCAAACCGAATTGTGCAGGATTTCCTTTTTGAAAAAACTTGTTCTCAAAAGATTCAAAATAAAAAGCATTATACTGGGTATCGAACAGATTTTTTGCCCAAAGTTCGACCCTGAAATTTCCTTTCTCCACACCAACTTTTGCATTGATTAAACCATAAAAGTCCTGATAAATGGAATTGTCCACATCCCAATAAATTTTCCCGGCTGCGTTGTATTGCATTGAAACCATGAATTGATCAATAAACGAGTTTTTGAATATGCGAAGATATTCGCCTCCGATATTCAAGGTGTTTTGAGGAGCATAAGGAACAAATTTTCCTTTGTAATCCACTTCGTTTACAGTTCCGTTACTTTTTACTGAATCGGTATAATTGGTAAAGGCTGCATGTGCATAACCATAGTTAAGACCGGCGGCAAAACCTTTTCCCAAATTTGCCTGCAATGAGAACTCCATTCCTTTGCTGTCCACCTTGCCTGCGTTGGTTATCATTCGTCCGTTGCCGCTGGGAACAAATCGGGTTAATTGCATATCGGTGATTTGCATGTAAAACAACGACAATTGCATTTTCAGTCTGTTGTCCAAAAATGTCGATTGGCAGCCTGCTTCGTAATTCCAACTGTATTCCGGTTGAAACAAAATGGCTTTGCGAACATCGGGTTGAGAAGCAGACGAATTTCCCGAATTCATTAAATCATTCTGTATCAAGTCGGCAAACATCTGTATGTTGTAACCTCCTGCTTTGTAACCTTTCGAAACGTTGGCATAAATGTACTGCTGGCTGTTCCATGCGTATTTCACACTGACTTTTGGAAGAAATTCGGAAAATTTCACTGATTCTGCTCCTCGAAGTGTATCGGCCAAAGAAGTTGGAATGTTCCTATTTCCCATTTTCATTAATAAATCCAGTCTCGTATTGGTAAAATAGTCTAAATTTACTTTTTCAAAATCGGCACGAACACCTATTGTCGCCGAAAGTCCGTCGGTTAAAAGATGATTGAAGGTCGATTGGTGATACAAAGCTCCTTCGGCGGTTTTTGTGTCATAAGTTCCGGGAATGTCCATTACAGTACTGGTAATGGTCATTTGTGGCGCTCCGGCAGTATGTGCCCTGTCCAGTACCGGTTGCAGAATATTGGTCAATGCATCTTGTTTGAAAGCTACGGGCGCATCGGTATTTAATTTTTGATAAAAGCCTGTAGCTCCGAAACTCCACTGATAATTGCCGGAGGTTCTCGATTTCAATACAATTTCTTCGTTTACTGCATGTTGTTTTTGCTGTTGTTCGAGAGAAAAGTAGGAAAGAGGCGTAAAATCCTGATCCATAAACATTTTATCCGAAAAATACTGGTAAGAAGTAGTAGAAGTCAGTTGTATTTTGTCGTTCCGATATTCAATCAGTACACTATTGGTAAGCATGTTGCGTAAATAGGAACTTTTATCGTTAAAATTCGGTTCTGCAGTCGACTTGGTAGTTGCATTATACAGTCCGTAAGGGAATGCATTTTGATTCACATAATCATAATTGATAATGTATTGAGCACGCAGCGAAGGCGTAATATGCCAGTCGAATTTAGCTCTACCTCCGGCAGAATTTTTCCAATCGGCATCTTTTCCGGTAAAAGTATTGGTAAAGAATCCGTTGCGATGATGATAATAACCGCTTAGCGACAATCCTGTTTTGTTGCTTAGTTTGGCATAATGCGAAGCTTGCGCTTGCAATAAACCGTAATTACCACCTGTAACCGATAATTTTGTTCCCTGATATTCAAAGGGAGAAAGTGTATAAATATTTACCACGCCCCCCAAAGCATTGCGTCCGTACAAAGTACTTTGTGAACCACGCAAAACTTCAGCCTGCTGTATGTCGTAGAAATCGAAATCGAACGTTGATTTTTCAAAATATGGAACATTGTCCACATACAAAGCAATTGATTGTCCGGTGCTGCGCGCTCCAACACCACGAATGTAGGGAGAGGTTGACATGGAAGAACCGTAATCGGGAATAAAAAAATTGGGAACGAGTATGCTCAAGTCGCGAACGGAATTGACTTGTGCCTGATTGATAAGATTCGATGAAACAACCGAATAAGAAGCAGCCGGTTGTGCAGGTAAGGTTTCTTTGTGTGAAATAATCTGAATTTCTTCGAGATAAACATGTTTCAATGAATCTTTCGGTTCCAAGTCAACCGCAAAAATAAAGGTAGGGACTAAAGAAAGTAATATCAATATTTTTTTCATTTTTTTTGATTTTAATATGGAAAAACAAATACAATAGTGAATATTTATTCAGCATTTTTTGTATGCAATATGCTGCAAGATTGTTAAAAAAACCGATTTTCGTTTATTGAGTTTTTTCAGATTGAATTAAAGCTCAATAATTCAATAAAAACGTCCAATTTTTTCGATTTTCTTTCGTCTTTTATACTGCAACAAACAGCCATTAATGAAGGGTTTTAGGAAAAAATTATAAGTGTAATTGCCGAAACACAGGAATATTTTTGATTTAACAAAAGGAGAGAGTAGGAGGTGGACGACAGAAAAGTTCTGCCAAGAAACCATTCGAAATGCAGGCATTACATTTTACAAGAGGGATTATTGTGGGAAAGTGATAAATTGGCTTTATTGATTCTTTGGATGGAATGATGGCTGAAACAAAAAAATAATCTTCAAATTGAAAAGTATTTTCGGTTTCAATCTTGTTTTCAGTCGAAAAAAATACTTGATGTTGTGTTATGGGAGTAATTTCACTAATGCCTGAAACATGAGAAGATGAAGTAGCTGCCGACAAACACATGATATAACCCAATATCATCAGTATTTGTGGAACAAAAGAAGCAAAAAGAATATTGTCAAACATCATCTTTTGGAAATCGTTATAAAGAGCCTTTTTGGGGACTCGAACCCCAGACCTATTCATTACGAATGAATCGCTCTACCAGCTGAGCTAAAAAGGCACTATTTTATTAACGGCTGCAAAATTAATCAAAAAAATCGAGATATTTGCAGGTGTTGAAGTCAAAATTTTTAGAACAGGCAATTCTTTAAAAAGCCAATATCCGAATCACACTCCAAACAAAAATTCCCACAACCGTGAAGGTAAGCACCAATAGCGGTAAGGCTGAATCAGCAAAACGCTTGCTTCGAAAACGGGAAGAAACGTAAAAAATATTCGGTTTCAGTTTTTTTAGTACCCAATAGCAAAAAATAGCTACAAAAAATCCGACGAAATATCCTCCCATGACATCGAGAGGATAATGTACACCCAAATATATTCGTGAATAGCCCGTAATCAACGACCAGAGTAAAATAATCAGCGTGTAGCTTTTTTTACGGAAAAAGTAAGCCGAAAGAACGGCAAAACCAAGTGAATTGGCAGCATGCGAAGAAACGAATCCATATTTTCCACCACGATAACCATCCACCAAATGAACCAGCCCACTAATAGTTTCTTCGCGCGAAGGACGCAGGCGTTGAACGGCATTTTTAATAATTCCCGATGAAATTTGATCGGCGAGTAAAATACAAACGGCAAAAGAAAGAACAATCCAGAAAGCTTCCGATTTCCACTGTTTAATCATCACATACAAAACGGAAATATAAAACGGAATCCATACCAGTTTGTTGCTGAAAGCCATCATGAACCCGTCAAAAAATGGGCTTTGTATGCCATTCAAGGCCAGGAACAAGTTGGTATCCCAAATTCTTAATGTTTCTATCAGGTTCATTTTTCAGAAGTATTTGCAACCGTGAAAACCAGCAACTTTTTTATATTTTTTCTATGCTTTTGCTTTCTACCCAGCCCACATTTCCATTACCGATTTTGATTTCTGCCCAATCACCCAATGTACTTTTTATTGTAACCTTTGTTCCTTCATGCAATTGAAACAAATCTGTTCCACTATCGTCGGGTGAGCTTTTCACCGTAACCACTCCCGTCATAATAATAGCTTGAAGAGAATTGGTTTCTTCGTTTTTGCGAATGCCGGAAAAAATAATACTGGTAACAGCAAAGAGAAGCAGAACAATTCCGATATAGAAAGAATTTTTTCGTTGTCGTACCGATGAGCCAAATGCAAAAAGAAATGCAAAAATCAAGGCAGCCAAGAAGAACAGGTAACCCGCCGTAAACCATTGGTTGGAAGTGAACATGTGCATCAAATTGGTAATCCAGCGTTGAATAAAAAATTGCTGATTGTAATTGACATTGTCCAATACTTTTTGTTGTGCCAGTTGCAAATTGAATCGGGCATCCTCAAAGCGTGGTGAAAGTTTCAAAGCCCTTTCATAATTCAGGATGGCCAATCCGATTTCATTCATTTTATAATAGGCATTTCCCAAATTATAGTAGAGCTCGGGCGCTACGCCTTCGTTTTTCAGTATTTTTTCGTACTGTTCTGCAGCAGCATGAAAATTTCCTTTGGCGTAGAGGTCGTTGGCATATTTAATGGCATCCGATTGCGCTGAGAGGGGCAGCGAAGCCAAGAGAGTTATTATAAGTATGATATTGGATATGAGACGTTTCATAGTTTATTTTTAAATTTTTTATTCGGTTTGTAACAGCACAGCCGATATTTTATTTGTTAAGATAAAATGGTGTTTTAAACAAGCTTATCTTCGCTATCTGCGAATTGTTTACTTTTTTATGGCTTCTTCCAATTCGCTGATTACTTCAATAGTTTCTTCGTAAACATTACCCATTTCCTGTTGTCCGGATTTTGGTGCATATCGTGCAAACTCACAATCGTTCAAAATTTTCATCAACTTCTTTGTCAATTCATCGGCTACTCCTCTTAGTTTCAATTCCTCCGAAACCGTTTCTCTGGTAAGTGAGGCAACAGGTATGGAGAGTTTGTTGCTCAAATAATTCCAAGTGGCTTTCAAAATTTCATCATAAAAAGCATCCTTGTTGCCTTCTTTAAGTAATTTTTGAGCCAGTTTCAACCTTTTCTGAGCCATTTTGTTGGCTTTTTTATTTCTCACCAAAGCAATATCTGCGTTTTCCTTGACTTTTTTGCGAAAGAAGAAGAATAAACCAACAGCCACAACCAATGGAATAATGAACAGCAGCCATGCCAGCGTAGTGCCGAAAACAGGAGTTGATGGTTTTATCAAACGGATGTTGCCTGTGTAAATGTAGCGAATATCTTTGTTGATTTGCCGGATATCTTCTTTCGGATTATAGTTGCTTACAACAGTGGTGTTTTGATTGCCCGAACCTTTCAATACCTTCAGGCTGTAACTCGGAGTGCGCAACATTTTATAAGTTTTGTCACGGAGATCGAAATAGGAAAATTCTACCGGTGGAATTTCAAAATTCCCCGAATGACGCGGAATAAAGAGGTATTCGATAGTTTTTGTTCCACTGACGCCCGAAGCCGATGTTTTAAAATTATTGGTAACTTTTGGGTCGTAAATTTCAAAATCACTTGGAAATTTAACTTCCGGTGTTTTTATCAGTTTCATATTTCCACTGCCGGCGATGTTAATTTTAAGTGTTACGGCTTCATTTTCCTTCACCTCCTGAGCCGATATGGAAGAACTCATGGTAAAATTTCCCACTGCTCCTCCAAAAATCGTAGGTTTATCTTCAGGAAGCGGTTTGACGGTAATTTTCAATCCCGGTGCTACGAGATTTTTGGTTACATTGGTATAGGAATCAAAAAAATCGTCGAAAATGCTGCGAATGGAAGTTTGATTTTGAACACGAATCACCGCTTCAAAGACAGCATTGTCGATTTGAATGGTACCTGCCCGTTGCGGGTAGAGTAGAGTTTGATAAAGAACTACTGTTCCATAGTTGCGTCCGTCGTAGTTTTCGTAAGAAAATTGCTTGTTTTGTGTTTGTTCGATTTCCTGTTTTAGAAATCCGTCAAAATCGGGCATTTTTTTGTTTACGCACTGCGCCACATCTACCAGCGTATAAAGTTTGTAGGTAATTAAAAGTGCTTCCTGTTCGTAAACACTTGTTTTGGAAGGGATAGTGCGGATAAAAATATTTTCATTGGAAATATTTTTCGGGGACGATTTCCTTCCGTTATCGGCAGGAGAAGAGGATTCATCTGATTGTTCATCGGCTGGTAAAACCTTGATTGTCAATCCATTGGAAGTATATTTTTGATTGTTTACCACAATGCTGGCCGAAGGAATGGTAAAAGTTCCAGTCCGCTGAGGCATTAGGGTATAAGTGTAGGAAATCGACAGGGAAGAAGTTCGTTTTCCGTTGACAATCTGAATGCTGGAACTGCGCGATTCAAAAGGACCTGCCAAAATATCGAAATCCTTGATTTCGGGCATGCGCAAATCTTTTCCTTGTGCATTGATAGTGTAAACCAACTGAAAAGGTTTGTCCAAAATTACGGTTGAAGGAGCCGTAGCCGTAAAACGGACTGGTTCATCGGCTTTGACGCCAATGAAACCGGCAAAAATTAAAAAGAGAAGAAATATTTTGCGCTTCATTTTTACAATTCCTTAATTTTTTCTTAGTCTGTTCGGATTTTTCCGATTTTTGAAGAATTTATATTACAAAAATACAGATAAAAATCCAAAAAATTTACCAGTCTTTGTCAGGTTTTCGTTCCTGTTTTGGTGGTAATTTTTTGGCTTTGTTCATAGTTTCTTTTTCGTCTTGTGACAGGGCATCCAAAATTTGCTGCGCATTTTCTTTGGTCATTTGCTGCTGATTTTTTTGGTCTTTTTGGTTGTCGTTCTGTTTATTTTGCTGATTGTCCTGCTTTTGATCTTGTTTTTGATCTTGGTTTTTGTCGTTTTTATTTTGTTGCTGCTGTTGTTTTTTCAACAACGATTGGGCATAAGCTAAATTGTATCTGGTGTCGTTGTCTTTCGGATTGTGTCTCAGAGCCTGTTTATAGGCTTCAATACTTTCTTCAATCTTCTTCTGCATCAACAGGGAATTTCCCATGTTGTGGTAGGTGGCAGCCAGTTTTTCCTTTTCTGTTTTTGGTGCATACGAAGCAGCCTTTTCGTATTGCTGATAAGCTTCTTCATATTTTTTTTGCCGAAAAAGCGAATTTCCCAAGTTGTAGTTTCCTTCAAACGATTTGGGATTTTTTTCAAGTCCTTTTCGGTAATCGATTTCGGCCTCGATGTATTTTTTATCGTTGTATTTTTTGTTTCCTGCTCTCACCTCGTTGTTCCCCTTTTGAGCTGAAACAGAAACCGAAAGAACACTCATTATCAAAAAGAGAAATACTCCCTTTTTAAATTCCGAATGTACATTTGTTTTGACAGAAAAATTCTGAAATTTACTTTTCATTTTCAATAT
>Ga0228535_1002464_pt1 | contig 17638 bp, 23 predicted proteins | sample SJ1metagenome_FD_168457 | JGI IMG/M metagenome (GOLD analysis project Ga0228535, IMG submission 168457) | Enriched culture of PCE-dechlorinating microbial communities from Ithaca, New York, USA - SJ1 | ecosystem: Engineered > Modeled > Simulated communities (microbial... > Unclassified | place... | reverse complement strand
AGCTTTCCCTCGCATCGATTGTGGTGTCGCTCCTTGGATTCGGCGAACTCCATCCTCGCCAACGAGCTTTACGCATATTCCGTTGATTGCTTCGAGCTCGGCCACGAAGCGAGCGAAGATTACGACCTTTTTATCCTGGTATATGAGGTCTTCCAAAGTGTCCTCGAGCAGGGTTAATTTTGCCGTGCTGACTGCTGAAACAGATTCTTCCTCATCAGCCTTAGCGAATCCACCGGTGAGTTGCATGAGTCTAAGAATTCTGGTAACAATCTTTGGTGCTGTAATGATGTGATCATGCTCGAGCTCTGCCACCGCATCTTCTTTGAGCTGCTCGTAGACGGCTCGAGCTTTGGTTTCGAGTGTGCAGTAAAGAAATTGATCCGTGTATTCCGGGAGATCAAGTGCTTCTGCTTTTGTTACACGGTGCGCTGCTGTGTAGATTTTCTCAGAGAGCTCATTGAGCTTTTTATATGCAACGACCACTTTGTCATTGAATCCTCCCATAGTTGCATAACGGTTTCTGAAAGCATAGTAGCTGCTGGCGAATAACTTCGGTTCTGCGAATCTGAATTGACTCCACACATCGAGTGGTTTGTTTGTGATCACTGTTCCAGTCATGATGATCCGGAACCGTGTGATCTGGCCAAGAGCATGAAGTGCAACACTTTGCTTGCTATCAAAGTTCTTGATTCTGTGGCTTTCATCGCAGATGATCATATCCGGAGCCCAAGCTGCAACTTCTTGATCCATACGCCACAGCGATTCATAGTTTGTTACAGCAACACTCAACCCTTGAGACTTCATCTCTTTAAGCTGCTTTATCTTAGTTTTGACCGTTCCGGTTAGAATCGTCACGGTAGCATTGACTTGAGAAAACTTCTGCCACTCCATGGGCCATACCGGGATAACGGATACCGGACAAACGACAACAATCCTTTGAATACCACAGTCCAGATGGAGCCTTGATGCGATGCTAATAGCTGTTAAGGTCTTCCCACATCCGGGATCGTGTAGCAGTGCATAACCTCCCCTCAGCTTGTTCATAGGTTTAACTCCGTATCCGAACTTTTGAAGTGCTAGATTAAACCCCTGAATCTGATGGCCCATAGGTTTGATTCCTGGTTTTAATAACATGTCAGCGATGGGATCTGCAGCGGTTTTAATAACTGGAACGCTGGACTTCTGAGCTGGTCTGAACAGGTGCATCGCTGAAAGGTCCACAATCAGCCCAGCAACGTTACCTAAAGCTTCAACTGACTCTTTGTTGGGAGTGAGGACCCACTCTTGGTTGAATGGGTCCCATCGTCCTCCTGAATTTTTCGCTATGTCTTTGAGTTGAAACGGTAGCTTGACACGAAGAAAAGATTCATGAAATCGAACTACCGGCTTCTCGGCAGCCATTACTCCTGGCTGATCCGGACTGCTATACCTTTTTCCGGATTGATTTTTGCTTCGTCTACCTGTTTCTTCTTGAGATACAGAGTCATAAAGGAACCGTCTTCGGCTTCATATTCGAACCGGTAACAGGTCTTTGTTTCGTTTTTGAGAGTCATTTTGAGTTCAATGTTATTCATTATTCTTTACATCCTTTCGATTTTGTGTTATCTTTTAAGTGGTCTATCTTTACTTGCCACTGCTCGGATCATCACATCCGACGGTGGTTTTTTTACTGCCTTTTCGCGAACATCCATAGCTGCATACCGGTCTACGTTTAGTCGTGCTTCCGATCTTCCAAGCCCATACTCCTGGAGTGGGAAAGAAGATCTTACCGCAAACCGGGCATACGGTTTCTTTGAGGTTAATCAGCGAAGCCGCTTCATCCTCTGGTATCTTGAAGTTATAGGGGCTATTCAATCAGCCACTTCCTCTCAAGCTCCCACATGAGCACCGGGACAATAAACGCTGTGAAGCAGATCAGGAAGATCTCTCCACCTACCGCGAAGTACCCTCGGAGGTCATAGCAGTAGGTCAGGGATAATACCGTTACCGCGAAGACGGCTAATGCTGTAACGATTGAATTGGCAATTACACAGGTGCGCATCGCTTCAATTTTTGCTTTGTGAGCTGCTTTTGCTTTCTGCTGGCTCGCCTTTCGCAGTTCGGACAAATATAAGGTGTTGTCAAGCTCAGGCTTTTGGACACATTCCACTTTAGCCGGCAAATCTGGCACGTTTCGTTTCGCATTCATCTTACCTCCAGCCACCCTTCACGATAGATTTTGAAATTCTCAACAAATTGCTGATTCAAATGCTTAACCTGGTCTTCTGAGAGCGAAACGAATTCGCCGCACTTACGACCAACGAACACCGCCGGACCAACGATCAGGTCTCCCCTTACCCAGAAGTTTGACTTTAGCCACTTGAGCTTGCCTTCTTCGTTTACGATCATCACGATTTTGTTCTTGGCTAGCTGGGTCGTTGCTATGGTTTCGATGTAGCCACCGACAAGCTCTTGAAGCAACTTTAGCGTTATCTCCGGAACGACTTTGTAAGTGATCTCCTCACCGGGGTTCTTGACAGCGACTATCATTTGCCACACTCCTCAATAATCCGATTGATCTGCGGTCTGTAGAACCAATCTTTAAGCTCCTTCTGGCACTTTGGGCAAAGGTTCTGGAAGTCAAGCGCGATTCCGCCGAAGTCGCCCAGCTGGTTGATTGCTAAGTGAACGTCGCCTTCCTTTTGCTTTCGGGCAATAACTGGTTGAAATTGTTCTGCACATCGTTGACAACCTAACATGATTTCGCCTCTTTCTGGTCTAGTAGCCTGAGGTATTGTGTAACAATGGTTCTTTGTAAGTTGGTTACTTTCGTTCCGTGCTGTTCGGCTAGTTTTCTGAGTTTAGCTTCATCTGCTTTGGTATAGTAGCTTTGTATCTTACAAGTCTTGGCCTGATCACCCATGCTTTTTCTTCCCACTGTCCTTACACCCCCTTATCATATGTAAACTCTCTCTTTCAGATACCTCACTGAAAGTCTGCCGGAAAACGTTTCCTTGCCTTTCGACTTCAGCTCTTTGTTCAGCTTGCTCATGAAGCGATAAGCTGTTGACTCGCTGATCTGTAGTAGTGCTGCCACTTCTGCCACTTGTAAGAACCGCTCATTGTAGGGGACGTCTGGGTTTTCAATGTTTCTAAGCTTTCTGTTAGCTCGTTCGATTGCGTTTTCTTCCATTGGGGTTACCTCCTTGCGTGTTTTTATTGTGGTGTTTGACCTGATGTATCAAAGCGTGGGGAAAATGGATTGTGGGGCTCTAACCGATAACGCTGGTGCATAGTTTTTAATTTATATCCTCGTCATCGTCCTCTTGGTTATCTAGCTCCTCTTCGCTAGAATCAATCGGCTCTACATCGCTTTTAATTGGCCTTTTACCAAGTCGGTAAGGATAGATTGGGCATGCGACTATTGGACAATTTTTCACCTCTTGAAATGATCCGTTTGAACAGTCCAAACATTTGGCCCTAATCGCTTTCAACGGCCTTAAAACTTTCATGCTGTATACACTCCTCTTTATTGATTTTGCAACGATAACTATGCTCGCTGGTTAGTGGTAAATTGATTTGTTTGTGCTGTTGGTGCTTGAGTGTCAAGGTGTTAAATTTGCCGTAATTCTATAGGGGACTATTTGTCTACTCGTTCGACAAAAAAAATTTCACGTTTTTCCTGATCTGATAATCCTATCAAATCCGATAGCGCGAACATTTCTTTTGCGCTGAAACATCGTCTGTTGTTTATTTTCATAGACAACGCCGCACGACTAATCGCCAGCTTTTCTGCTAAATGTTTCAACTTATAGCCTGATTCTTTAATTCTGCTTTTTAATACTAAGGTATCGGTCATTTCCTCACCTCCATTCTCCATTGGGGACATATTGTCTACAAACTCATTCTACCACCTTAGAGACATATTGTCAACACCTGTAATCAAAAAAAATAATATTTGTTGACAAGGTGTCCTTAAGTGATATAATATATATGTAGGTAAAATATGGAAAGGGGTTATGAGATGACTATTTTTGATAGAATTCGCGAAAGAAGAGAAAAATTAGGATTGACTCAAGAAGATCTCGCAAAATTAACTGGGTATACTTCGCGATCAATGATTGGTAAAATTGAGAACGGACAACGCGATATTAACCAATCTCAAATTGCGATTTTTGCCAAAGCACTTCAGACAACCCCGTCTTATCTAATGGGGTGGGAAGGTAAACAAGAAAGCATCGGCACACCTTATAATCCAACTAAAAGAATCCCGGTGCTTGGCAGAATCTCTGCCGGATCTCCTCTATACTGCGAAGAAAACATAGTAGGCTATACATATACCGATTTAAACGGTTCTGAGAACGAGTATTTTGCTCTAAGAGTATCTGGTAACTCCATGAATGCAAGTCGAATTTGTGATGGTGATCTCGTAATCGTTCGCCGCCAATCCTCTGTTGAAAACGGCCAAATTGCCGTAGTAATGGTCGGTGACGACGAAGCTACTATCAAACGATTTTACAATGGTGACGACCACATTACTTTGATGCCACAATCAACCGATCAAAAATTCTTACCGCAAATTTACAACCCATCTCAAACCAAAGTTACTGTTTTAGGATTGGTTGTTAAAATTGAAATAAGGGTATAGGGGAGGTGATAAAATGCCCGCCTATAAAAACAAAGAACGCAAAACGTGGTTCGTCTCCTTCTGGTTTGTCGATTGGCAGGGAAACCGAAAGCGAAAGAAAAAAGAAGGCTTCCGCACTAGGGCAGAAGCTCTGCTGTTCGAGCAGAATTTCCAACGACAGCAAGCAGGCGATCCTCAGATGAGATTTGCTGACCTGGTAGATATCTACATGGAGGATTGCTCGTCTAGACTAAGGGAAACAACAATGTCTACCAAGCGTTATCTGATTGATAAGAAGATCCTCCCAGTGTTGGGAGAAATGCAACTAAGCGCGATCACTCCTGCTGTAGTGCGTAAGTTTCAGAATGGTATCATATCTGATACCAAAGACTATGCGCCCACCTACATGAAGACCATCAACAACCAGCTATCTGCAATCTTCAATTTTGCGGTCAAGTATTACAATTTACCGAAAAACCCGGTTAAGATCACCGGAAGCATTGGAAAGAAAAACGCAGAAGAAATGCACTTCTGGACCCTTGATGAGTTTAATCAGTTTTTAGATGTCGTGTCAGATAAACCTGCTTCGAGGGTAATGTTTACCTTGCTGTTCTGGACAGGCATCCGATCCGGAGAGCTGCTTGCTCTGACGGCTAACGATTTTGACGGTTTGTCTATGTCAATCAGCAAGAGCTATACCAGGCTAAACAAAACAGATGTAATCGACTTACCAAAGACCCCAAAGAGCAAGCGAGTAATCAGGCTTCCGGAGTTCGTCGCAAATATGGTAAGAGCTTACTTAGTTAAGCTGCCAGATTATCAACCGGAATACAGAATATTCAACTACACCAAATATTACTTAAATCATGAGATGCAGCGTGGCTGTAAGCTCTCAGGAGCGAAGAAGATCAGGGTGCACGACCTTAGGCATTCCCACGCATCGTTACTCATTCAGATGGGCTTTTCTCCCCTGCTGATTAGCGAAAGGCTTGGCCACGAGAGCGTAGAGACAACGCTTAATACCTATTCACACTTGTATCCAAATGCTCATGAGGATCTAGCTAATCAGCTCGATAATCTAGGCACAAACAAGAAATTTTTGAAAAATGGTACGCTTACGGTACTCCGTTAAAATGAAAACAAGGCGAACATCCTGCTTTTATGCAAGATATTCGCCTTTTGTGTATGTTTTATGCAGTTTTTATCCGCTTTATACAGGTTTACAATTTATAACTGTTACTCCCACTCAATTGTCGCAGGCGGCTTCGATGTAATATCGTACACCACTCGGTTGATTTCGGGAACTTCATTAATTATGGCTACGGATATTTGCTCCAACACATCATAAGGAATGCGTGCCCAGTCGGCAGTCATGCCGTCGACACTGGTTACGGCACGGACTACTATGGCGTGACTATAGGTGCGTTCATCACCCATAACTCCAACAGATTGAATGTTAGGCAGAACTGTAAAAGATTGCCAGATCACACGATCCAAGCCAGCTTTGGTGAGTTCGCGACGCATAATCCAATCGCTTTCGCGTAATACTCTCAATTTCTCGGGAGTAATCTCGCCTAAACAACGAATAGCTAAACCAGGCCCTGGGAACGGTTGTCGCTGCACCACTTGATCCGGCAGACCCAATTCTATTCCTAACTCACGCACTTCGTCTTTGAAAAGTTCGCGCAAAGGTTCAACAAGTTGGAACTTCATATCTTTTGGCAGGCCACCCACATTATGATGTGATTTGATCACGGCTGCAGTTGCTGTTCCGCTTTCCACTACATCGGGGTATAAGGTGCCTTGAACCAAGAAGTCAGTATCGCCAAGTTTGGCTGCCTCTTCTTCGAAGACGCGGATGAATTCGGTGCCGATGATTTTCCGCTTTTTCTCCGGTTCGGTCACACCCGCTAATTTGCTCAAGAAACGCTCGGAAGCGTCGACCGGAATCAGGTTCATCTTGAGCTCGTCGCGGAATAACTTTATGACTTGTGCGCCTTCGTCTTTGCGCATTAAGCCATGATCTACAAAAACGCTGGTCAAATTCGCGCCAATCGCTCGATGCACCAAGGCTGCTGCCACAGAAGAATCGACTCCACCAGACAGTGCACATAACACTTTGCGGTTGCCGACGCGCTCGCGAATGCGCTCCACTTCTTCGGTTAGGAAATTCGCCATAGACCAATCGCCGTTCAAGCCACAGATGCCGTAGAGGAAGTTTTTTAAAACGGCCATACCCGCATCGGTATGCGTGACTTCCGGGTGGAACTGCACACCATAGAGCTTCTCAGAAGGCAACGCCATTGCTGCTACTGGAGAGTTCGGTGTCTGAGCCAATACCTGCCAGCCTACCGGGGGTTCTTCAATATAAACACCATGGCTCATCCAACAAGTGCTTTGCTCGGCTACGTTTTGCCAAAGCTCACTGTTTAATAATTGTAATTGCAAGGGAGTCTTGCCAAACTCTTTCTTTTCGGCGCGGCTGACTTTGCCACCCAGCAAATAGGCCATGAGTTGCATGCCGTAGCAAATGCCTAAAACCGGGATTCCTAACTTGAACAGCTTGGCATCGACCATGGGGGCGTTTTCAGCATAGACAGTTGCCGGACCACCTGAAAGAACAATGGCTTGCGCTTCCATGGCTTCTAAATCTTCAAAGGAAGTATTATAGGGTTTGATTTCACAATAGATGTGTAGCTCACGAATCCGCCTGGCAATTAACTGAACATATTGACCACCAAAATCCAAAACTACAACTTTCTGATGTTTCATGTTGTGATCTCCATCCTCTCATTATCTAACTATCGATGAGTCCCATTATAGCATATACGAACGATACTTGGCAAGTGTTTGTTTAATGTTCGTCTTATCGGTTTTTAAAGCTTCTTGTTTCGACTATTCGAAAATTCTTATAATCATTTAATAAAATACATTGACTTAGATGTTTATCTAATTTATAATACAATCATAAAATTTGAGAGGTGGATATAAATGGAACTTTTAAAACGAAGAGATTTTAGAAACTTAATGGTCGGCAAGGCAATGTCGTCAATTGGCAGCAATGTCCAACAATTTGCGTTATCCCTCTATGTCTTGGCTATTAGTGGTTCAGCGACGATTTTTGCTTCGATGTTGGCGATTTCAATCCTGCCAAGACTTTTACTATCTCCGGTAGCAGGCGTGTTTGGGGATTGGTTTGATCGAAAGAAGACCATTGTTAGGCTTGATTTGTTAAATGCTTTACTAATTGGCGGTTATGGATTATATTTTTATATAAATGGCTCCTTGAGTATTGCCAGTATTTATGTATTAGTAGTATTATTAGAGATAGTTGAAATTTTCTTTGGCAGCGCTATGGGAGCGGTTATCCCATGCATGATCGAGAAAGAAAAAATTATGGAAGCCAATAGTCTTCGTTCAATCATCATGACATTGGCGAATACCTTATCTCCCCTGCTCGCTTCTGCACTCTATGGCCTTTTTGGCCTGTTCAGTATCCTTCTTGTAAATGCCATTAGTTTTCTGGTTTCTGCTCTGCTTGAAATGACAATCCACATCCCCGCGTTTCACAATAAACCTCAGCAGATTAATCTTAAGCAGATGAAACTCGATTTCTTAGACGGTCTGCGGGTTCTTAAAGAACATCGAATACTCTTGAACATCATCGCATTTGGTATTTTCATTAACTTTTCTCTCAGCCCCTTATTCAGCGTAGGTTTGATCTTCATTTTCGTAGATTTGCTTGGAGCCAGCGAGATTCAATATGGTGTTTTAATGACGTTCATCGGCATGGCAATGTTACTCGGCCCAATTTTGCTAGGCAAGAAAGCTAAAAAAATTCCTGTAGGGACTCTGCTCATGGGTACGTTTGCCTTGATAGGGTCTTTAACAATGATGATATCCTATGCAGCTTCTTCCGGTTTCATCCATCTGTTCAACAGCAACATAATCCCGTTATTCATCATGGGGATCCTGGTATTTACCATTTCAATGTTAATGGCAATGACCAATATTGCATTAGGCACCCTTTTTGATACCTTAGTGCCCAGAGAGTACTATAGCCGTGTGGCATCTGTAATGGGCATGAGTTTAACAGCGACCATTCCTCTGGGTCAAATTTTATTCGGCTTTGCCTTAGATAAGGTTTCTGTTTCTGTCACTATCGCCTTTGTTAGTTTTATAACCCTGGCGGCAACCGCCTATTTCAGCAAATCATTTATTAATCAGGAGGTTACATCATGCAATACACCTTCCACCGAATCGAAAGTCGTATAATCGATTTCTTACTTTTCTCAAAAGGGTTGGATTTTATTGCGCGCAATAAAAATCGAGTAGATTATAGCAAAGAGAATGAATATTCACCCGAGCACTTAACCGAGGAGTTTGAATCCATTGAGGAATCCCTAAAGCCGTTTGAAAAGCTAATCCGGAAATTCTATTTTGATTCCTATACTCTTCCACAACTTCTCATGGAAAAGTACTCTCCCTTTGGCTATTCATCCTCAGAGAAGTATTTGGAAATGCTGGAGCAAGAGGATGAAGAGTCGATTCTAATCAGCATTTTGACCCGATTGTATCTTGATGCCAAGGAAAGCGATACAGTAGATGATTCTGTTATTAGAACGATTGCCCAAGATATCAATCATCAGATGGACTTAGTCGGTGCTTTAGATATGAATGATGAGGAGAAATGGAAGCTGGTTGGTCTGATTCGAAATGCTAAAGCATTGACACGGGAATGGATCCGGTTAATGAGGGAAATCCAACCTATCTTTACTTCTTATTACGGTAAAAAAGTGATTCAAATTGAAGCCTTGGGAGATCGACTTGAAAAAGAATTAAACGAATCCGATGGCGATGCCTTTTCAACCTTGACCAAAGGTCTTATCAATAAGTCCTTGATTCCCTCCGGAAGTATTATCGTTTCATGTATGGAACCCTTTAGCATTCATCTTTATGCTACGACCGCTGTTCTTTTCGTGCTCTGGGGCTTAGAAATGGAAGGATTTTTGCAGTTTGTCCAAGAGGCGCAGGAAAGCGACCTGAAAGAACGAGTGGCGGTCTTTAAGAATTTGGGCGATAAAACGCGTTACGAAGTTGCAAAATTGATTGCGCAAGGAGTAGAATCTGCAAAAACGATTGCGAGTACATTAGAGGTTTCTCAACCCACGATTTCGTATCACATCAACAATCTACTGCTGAGTAAAATCATACTAATTGAACGGTCTGACAATAAATATCAATACAAAGTCAATTTTGAACAGTTACAAAAGGCTTACACTGCCATGCTCAAGGATTTTGGCGAGAAAAAATAAGAGTACGTATGCCCAAATACATTACAGACAATCGTGCGTTAGAAATTACCCAAAAACAATTTATAAAAACATTCTTAAAATACGAAAGAGTAAACTAGGAGGAAATTGAGATGGAAAAATTTATGGAATATCTACCGATTCTAATCCCTGTAATCATTATTGAGCTGGCCCTGGCATTCACAGCTTTAGTTCATGTGCTAAAGCATCCAAATTATCGTTTTGGTAATAAGGTGGGTTGGATTTTAGCAGTTTTACTTATCCAAATTATTGGCCCAATTGTTTATTTTGCCTTTGGCAGAGGGGATGAATAATGGATATTCTTAGCATAGAAAATTTATCAAAAGTCTTTGGCACAAACAAGGTTATCGATGATATAACCTTTTCTGTGCCCGAGCATTCTATTTTTGGTTTCATCGGGCAAAACGGCGCGGGCAAAACAACTACCATGAAAATGGTGTTGGGATTGTTAAAACCCACAAGTGGAAATATTAAGGTCTGTGGAGAGCATGTTACTTATGGACAAAACAAGACAAACAAATATATTGGCTATCTACCTGATGTTCCTGAATTTTATGGTTATATGAAACCTTATGAATATTTGAAGCTTTGCGGGGAGATCACGGGTCTTTCATCCAAGGAGATCAAAAGTAAGAGTGAAGAGCTTTTAACGCTTGTTGGACTGGAAAACGCGAATCGAAAAATTGGCGGGTTCTCCCGCGGCATGAAGCAAAGGCTCGGCATCGCACAAGCGTTATTAAATGAACCGAAGTTACTCATCTGTGATGAACCAACTTCTGCACTTGATCCGAGAGGTCGTAAGGAGATTCTTGATTTATTATACCTGGTTAAAGGTAAAACTACGGTTGTGTTTTCTACACATATTCTATCGGATGTAGAGCGCATCTGTGATCATATAGCCTTATTAAATAACGGCAAATTAGCACTATCCGGCACACTATCCGAAATTAAATCACAGCATAAGCAAGATGGTTTGCTGATTGAATTCGCATCTAGGACAGATAAGGAAAAATTTACGGCCTCACCGCAAATGGCATGCCTTTTGGCAAATGCTGAACAGATGGAGACGGTTGTTATTATTCGTACGAACGATATTCAGACGGCGGAACAGGCAGCTATTGAAACTCTTTTAAAACAGAAGCTCCTACCTGTTAAATTAGAGGTGCTTGAACCGACTCTGGAAAGTCTCTTCATGGAGGTAGTAAAATGAAATCCTATATTGCTTTTACCAAAAAGGAATTTGCGAAAATTTTCGGACCTATAAAATATTTATCATGGGTGCGGTGTTCTTACTACTGGGTATGATAAATCCAATCACTGCAAAAATAACCCCTCAACTCTTAAAAGCATTCATGCCAAAAGGAATGAATATCACGATTGCAGAGCCAACCGCACTCGATTCGTGGGTTCAATTTTTCAAGAATGTTCCGCAGTTAGGGATCATCGTTCTTATGGTTATATTTAGCGGAATAATGGCAAACGAGTTTAGCCGTGGTACGCTTATTAATATGCTTACAAAAGGATTGCCAAGGAGTATTGTGATTTTTTCTAAATTCTCTATGGCAGCAACCGTATGGACCTTTAGCTATGCACTATGCTCTGTGGTGACTTATCTGTATACTGAATTTTTTTGGGGTAGTAATGGAATAAGTAATATTCCGCTTTCTCTATTCTCTTTGTGGCTATTCGGAATTCTGATCCTAGCAATGATCATGCTTAGTGGTGTTCTATTTAATAGCAGCTATGGTGGTTTGCTTTTTACCGGAGGATTTGTAGTAGTGTTAATGCTAATAAATATTGTGCCAGGGTTACAAAAATACAATCCTATTTCACTTGCATCAAGAAATATGGCTTTGCTCACAAATGAAATTGCAGCGTCCGATTTTTTACTGCCTATAAGCATAAGTATTATTACTGCCATTTTGGCTCTTGGTTTTGCAATTGCGTTGTTTAACAAAAAGCAAGTATAAATTATACCCTACATTGAAGCGGACTTGAGAATGCACAATAAGTATAGATACAAAGTCAACTTTGAACTTCTTCAAAAAACGCACTCAGCAATGCTCAAAGATTTTGGAAAGTAACCTCCAAGAGACTATTTAGAAACATAAAAAGGAGAAGAGAATGAAGGAAATACGAGTGAGGACCAATCAGATTGAATTACAGGTTCGCGATTATGCGCACGAGGGAGAAGCTATCCTCTTTTTGCATTTCGGCGGTACCAACCTCATGGTGTGGCAACGGGTGGTGCCTTATTTCCAGGATCGTTATCGTTTGATTCTGGTGGATTTGAGAGGGCATGGAAAATCCGACATTCCCGAAGGTGGATATCATATGGACGAAATGGCGCGCGATATCATTGGTGTGCTGGATTACCTTCACATTGACAAGGCTCACATCATTGGCAGCTCATTAGGAGCTGAGGTGGGTCTTAGTTTGGCGGCCAATCATCAGAATAGGGTGCTTTCACTGGTTTTGGATGGCGCATTGCATAGCGAATTTGGCCCTTTTGGACTTTGGGAAGGAACCGAAGAAGCATTCTATGCGCACGTGAATACACAGTTGGAGAAAATCCGCAACGCTCCCGTGGCGAAATTTCCTGCGCTGGACGCTTTGATGCAAACTCGTAAAGAGCTTTACGAAAAATACGATTGGTGGAACGAATATGTAGCAGAAATGGAACGCTATGGTGCTCGGCAGCTCGAGGATGGGCAGTATATAAAAGGTTGGAGCAAGCAGAGCAATTTAGCTTATATGCAGGAATATTTTTTCTATCGCTTTGATGACTATTATCCCAAAGTCCAATGCCCGCTACTGATGCTGACCAACAAGGACCTCGAAGAAGGCCGTGAAAAAGAAGTGCTGCTGGGTTTGAGAGATTTGGCGAAAAATGCCGAACTGGGTCAGGTCAGCGGTTGGGGCCATCCTTATCTATGGATGTTGAATCCCGATGAGGCCTGCAAAGTTATTTTGAAATTCTTAGATACCCAAGAACTCTCTTTGATGTAATATTTGGAAAAGAGAATTCCGAGTCATAAAAACAGCAAAACCGCCCACTCGCGTATCTCCTACGCAAGTGGGCGGTTTCTATTTATCTCGATCTTGAGTCTTATTCTTTATTTCTTTCTCCCGGTCGCTTTCCATTGTAACCATCTTGTATCTAATACCGTTGCTTTTTCTCTGGTCAAAATTTCATTGCAGGGAAACTGCACACAAGTACCGCAAAATCCGATGCCTTGCTTGTCGACGCAATCAAAGGTAAAGCAATCACCCTTTTTATGAGCTGTACGGCACCCTGAACAAGTTCCTTGAGTATAATCCGGGCAACTACCACAATAAAAGCCACATTTCCCAATGAGCTGTCTAATGGACTCGTTCGTCACCTGTTTACCTCCTTTTCCCGTTTCGACTCTTTATAATAATACACCGCCCACCGCCTTATCTCCTACGCAAGTGGGCGGTTACTATGTACTTATTTAGTTTCTGTTAGCTGGAAAGGATTTTCATATACACTTCCCTTCCCTACCGCCACCCCTGCTATGATCAGCATGCAAACCTAAAATATAGGAAATTAGCAAAAAAGTCTATGACGTTAACAGTTCGGGTTACTCTGGGTGGATGTACAATTTTGGTCAATATAATTATTCTTTTTTTCAACGTTTTCTAACATCTCTGCCTATATTAGAATATTATTTCAATTTAATCTTTACAAGTTCACTGTATTGTAGTATTCTGCTTCTGATGGGCTTATTTCAATACTTTTAAGTTGCCTTCATAGAATTTGAGCAACCAACCCTCATTGCTCGAAATATAAGTTCTTATTGAACTGTTAAGGGGCGAATACTTTGAGAAAAAAACTATTTATTCTTGTAGATCAATCCGTTGGAGATGGTTTGACAGACAAAATCTATGACTTCTCGATGATGTTCATAATTCTAATTAGCCTCATTCCATTAGCTTTCAAAGACTCACAAACCCCTTTATTTGTATTAATTGATCGCGTTGCGGTAACCGTGTTTATTACCGACTATCTGCTAAGATGGTTAACTGCAGATTACGCCCTACCCCAGAGAGGTAGACTATCTTTTCTGTTTTACCCTTTTACTCCAATGGCTATTGTTGACCTCCTTTGCATCTTACCTTCAGTTACAGCATTGAGTAGTGGATTTCGAATTCTCAAAATCCTTCGTTTGCTACGAACCATGCGCGTACTTCGTGTCTTTAAACTATTACGCTATTCAAAAAGCTTCGTAATGATCATTAACGTTCTTAGGAAACAGAAAGAGCCACTTTTAGCAGTGGCTTCTTTGGCCATAGGCTATGTAGTTCTATCTGCTTTGATAATCTTCAACGTTGAACCGGATTCTTTCGAGAATTTCTTCGAAGCAATTTATTGGGCTACAGTATCTCTAACTACAGTGGGATATGGTGATATTTACCCAGTGACAACAATTGGTCGATGGGTCACTATGATATCTGCTGTTCTAGGAATAGCAATCGTTGCCCTTCCAGCAGGCATCATCACTGCAGGGTATATGAATGAGCTTAATAGTCTTAATAAAAAGGAGGAGGATTAATCATGGCAAACAAGTCTTTCAAAATTCCAGGTGTAACTTTTTCAGCAAAACGTGCATTAGGTATCACGTCTGCGAAACGCAAGATTTCCAAGTCAATTGGAATACCGTTGACTAAATCCGGCCGAGAAAGAAAGGTTGGAAATTTCTTTTTACGTTTATTTGGTATTAAATAAGGAGCGAATCATGAAAAAACGCATACGAGTTTTTATAACATTGTTCGTTCTGTTTGTGCTATTGATTTCTGGGTGCAGTTCTTCAAAACCAAACACTGCTGCTGTTTCTGTGACAGATGCAAAATCTAGCGAATCGCAACCTCTTACTCCAAAACAAGAAGAAAAGACGGCTTTACCGCCCACTCAACTCCCTGAACCCACAGAAAAACCAATTGTATCTGTTCAAACGCAACCACAACCAATTTCAACATCAACACCTGTAGTAAATCCAACCACAACCACTACACCACCGGCTTCAGTCTCTGATCCAACACCTATTGTGGCTACTGCAATCATTGCTGGTGCCGTTGCAACATCACAACCAACTACAAGTCAACCCGAGCCTCAAGTTGTTCATAATCAAACAGCAACGGAAAAACTGGTATGGATTCCCACAAACGGAGGCACGAAATACCATTCAATATCTACTTGTAGTAACATGATCAATCCTTTAGAAGTCCCACTTAGTGAAGCTATTTCAAAGGGATTCGAAGCATGCAAACGATGTTATAAGTAAATTTTAGGAGGTGTTCCTTAATGCAATACTATATAATGGCAGCCCTGGATTTCCTGTCTTCTGGGTGGTTGGTTTTTGAGATCAGCACCATCAAGAAAGCGCAGAGCATAAGGTGGCTCTTGATTTCTATTGCAATATTTGCAGGACTAGTTCTCATTGCCTGGAAAGTTTTCGATAAGCCTTTCAATCCCAGTACAGAGTTTCTAATCTTTAAAGTTTTAGTCATCATTCTTTTAAGGATTTACAGAAAGAAGCGCGAGACAAGAATTCAACTCCAGAATAGATGAGAGAATCGTATTTGATTTAGTTAGAGTATTGCTTCTTAATTCATTTTGCCAACGTTGGCAAATCAATATCTTTGCTTAAATATAAATCAGAATCGTTTTCCAGAATTTCTTTGTGTTAAGAGTGCAAATTTATGGCGAACTGGGGATTTTATAAAATACCCATTTGAATTTCTTTATTAAAAATTTAATAGCAAGCACTATTCTTACACAAAAAAAGTTCCGTATTAAAATTAAAGCGAATCCTACTGTTTTGTTATATAGGCATAATCAATTGAATTCCATGTAATAGGAAGGGGTAATCATATGGCTAAATGTTCAAGATGTGGAAAAGGTGGTATCTTCTTCAAGGTAAACGATCAGGGTATTTGTCCCGACTGTGAAAAACAAGCCACTGAGGAGAATCGTCTGAAGAATCTCAAGTATGAAACCGAGTTGCTGCAAAAAATCCTTTCAGATCAACAGAGTTTGTATCAAGATATCCATAAAAAGGCAACAGAGAAAGCTTTAGCTGATTTATCCCAATCAAAAACACAAATCGAAGTCGAACTAAATACTTACACACAACAACTACAATCTTGTAAGACTGAACTCGCTGAAATCACTTCCCAATTAGAAAAAACTAACAAAGATGTTATATCAAACGCTAAAAAGCTTTTAAGAATAAAATCTCTTTACAAGAGTATTGAGCATGCAACCAAGGTTTTCTTTCAGCCCCCCTATGATGCTGAAATCGTCCCAAATGTTGATCAAGACATTGAAGAATTGCTTTCTCCAACAGTAGAACTAAAACTGAACTGTATGAATGTCAAGAAACTCAAACAAGAGTTTAGTGACAATAAAAAAGTCATTGTCGATCTCGTAAATAAATATTCAGATAGATACACTACGAAAGCAAACAAAGTAATATATCAGCTTATTGTCATAGCCATGGAAGCTGAACTGCAAAACATTCTTTTCAGCATCCGCTTTGATAAGCTCGAAACCGCCATCGATAATGTTAGAAAAATGACATGGAAATTTTCCAGAATCGCGACCGAAGGCAACCAGAATATTGCAAACACAATTAATAAGTTTATTGGAGAAATTGAATATCTGTATATTGAAGCCGTGAAAATCGAATATGAATATTTTGTGCAACAAGAGCGCATTAAAGAAGAGCAAAGAGCATTGAGAGAACAAATTCGTCAAGAAGCAGCGGAAAGAAAATTACTCGAACAACAACGCAAACAAATCGAAAAAGAAGAACAGAAGTATATCAACGAAATCGAACAAGTCAACGAACAACTCAAGGCTTCCGCTGATCCGGCAATGATTACAGTCTTGGAAACTCGCCTTATTGAACTTAAAGAGCAATTAGAAAATGTTGAAATGAAAAAAGAGGATATCATTAGTCTTCAAAACGGGAAAGCTGGCAGCGTTTATGTAATTAGTAATCTCGGAGCATTTGGGGAAAAAATGTTTAAGGTGGGCATGACAAGGAGACTTAATCCTCAAGATCGGATAAACGAATTGGGAGATGCAAGCGTACCCTTCCCGTTTGATATTCACTGTATGATATTCTCAGATGAAGCTGTAGGACTAGAGAATAATTTACACAAAGAACTAAACGATCGAAGAGTAAACAAAGTGAATCTTCGCAAAGAATTCTTCTATACTACGATTGACGAACTAGAGGAAATGGTTTATAAGTTCCAACCTTCAGCAACCTTTAATCGGACTCTGTTAGCTGAACAATATCATCAGAGTATGTCAATTTCCGAAGTTCCATTTGAATACAATGCTGAAAACGAAGTCGATGAAGAAGAAATCGATGAAGAAGATGAGAAGAAATAAGGGTTAAATTAAACTGAAGAATGCAAATGATTGCTTGCACATTATCTAAAACGCATAAAAAAAGGGTCCGAGGGCATCATGCTGATACCGACGAACCCAAGTTACGAACCTGTATTTTATTCAAATGCGCAAATTGCTGCTCATCATGTAAATTTCGGGTCAAAAGCCTCAACCTCACGTGCATTTAGCCACACTGTAACGGAGGTTTAGCCGCACCGTGACGGAGGAATCGCCTCATCGTCACGGTAACAGCCAAATTGACATCTTAATTAA
>Ga0228535_1002463_pt1 | contig 17642 bp, 12 predicted proteins | sample SJ1metagenome_FD_168457 | JGI IMG/M metagenome (GOLD analysis project Ga0228535, IMG submission 168457) | Enriched culture of PCE-dechlorinating microbial communities from Ithaca, New York, USA - SJ1 | ecosystem: Engineered > Modeled > Simulated communities (microbial... > Unclassified | place... | reverse complement strand
GTACAACAGACGGGCATTTATGGGGTCAATCTTCGATTTGCTTATAGAAAAGATGGTTTTAAGTGAACCTAAAAGACTAAATAACAGAAAATTAAATAGGGAGGTCTAAACGCCTATACCAATAAATTCATTACTTACAATTATAAAACCAATTTTTTTATATCCGTTTCTTTGAAGTTTTGGACAATAATGATTTATATATTCTCTGATTGCTCTATCACCAGTCCCCAGTGAATAACCACTATTATATGCTTTGGCATCTACAAGAAATGCTGTGTTTTCCTCTCTGTATTTGATAATTGCATCTGGGTTTCTTCCTGTACCTTGTCCTAAGGTCTCTACTTCAAAATCAAGTTGCTCAAATACTTCTGCCACTATTTTTTCAAATTCATATCCTTTCTGTGTGGCGGACTTATCAGTTGTATTACCCAACTCAACTAGTTTAGCAACCCTTGGAATTATATAGTCAGACAAGTCAAAACTTGCATGCACTAATGATTCGTTATTTTCAAGCTGTTTTTCGGGTTGCTCAACAATAATTGATTTTGTTTTTTTATTATCTGTTTTCTTGTTCGGATTACCTCTAAAATTCCAAAATGCGTGCTCAACATCCCAATTTGAAATTTCTTTTTTTGAATAATTGCCTATTATTTCCTTTATTTCTTCATTTAGCTTATAGAACTGTTCATAATTATCACGTTGAACCGGTTTTTCATTCCATAATCCAATTTCATCCAGTGCCTGTATTGATGCGGTGTAGTATATCGGCCATTTTAAATTATCCTCAATTTGCCAGAAGTATGATAAAAAATATCCAACTGATTTCGGATTAGGAACAAGTCTTTTGTCTTTAGCTTTTGAGTATAGGTTTTGACAGTATTTTTCTAATTTTTCGATTTTAATCAATGCTTCATTCAAGTCCTTGGGTTCAGTTATGGTTTCTAAAAGTAGAGACTTAATTTTTTCTAAACCTGAATCGTCAAGATTCTTAGTCAATTGATTAAAAAAGAATTGTCCTTTTATTGCTGTGAATCCCCATAGATTGTTTCTTTTGTTAAAACTGTCTATGCTTGTCTTAAATTCTCCAAGAGTTAAATCACCATTTTTGAATTGCGTTACAATTTCATTAACTCCGATTATAGCCTCAAGTCGAAGTTCATCTATATTTGGAAGTTCATTTCCTTTTGTATCCAATACTAATTGGTCTGTACCTATATAATCATCCCAAATCTCTTTTATTTTCTCAATTTTTTCTGTCTTTATCATATCTGTTAGTTTATTGCTTGGTCGTCACGCAGTATTGCACCCAACGGTGGCGGTATGAAAAGTTGCCGGTTGCGGACGAATCTCCTGTCAAGTTACACAAAATTTGGAGCGGGCTACAACCCTTGAATAACCGATTTTCTCGGCAATTTTTTATACCGCGGGTTATGCAGCGTAATTATTCTTTAATTATTAATTCTCCTATTTCAATATTTAAATCTGTTCGTTTAGTATATTTCGCACCATCTGAATACGAGGTGTAAAAAAATGAATAAGTCCAAATGTTGTTATTTTTCTCAATAATTGTACTATCCAATCTATCATTACTTGGAATATTATTCAATGGTTTAGTTTCATTTTCCCAAAGAGTTCCTTTTGTTTTCAAATTATGTCTTTTGAAATGAAAATCTCGTACATTGGAACTAAAGAAACTTGCATTAAACTCAATGCATTCTTCTATACCAATTGGTTCAGAACGCTCTAAAGTGGACAAATCATTCTTAAATGAAAATAAACTATCTCCATTCGCAGAGAAACATATATTAATATTGTCTTGATATTTTGAAAAAATGCTATTAAACCACGGCTTTATGTCTTGATAAAATGCCTCCATAGGATAAGTAAAACTCCTTTGTTTTTTTAGTAGATTGTTATTTTTAATGAAATACAAATCGCTGTTTATTATTCTACCTGATATGCCAATATTAGTGGAAATGTCAGGATTATAACCCCATAAAATAAAGTACAATTGTCCGTCTGCATAATATGGGTATTTAATGTGAAAAACTTTTACTTTTACATCAGAATATTCTCCATAACCAATATTTAAATGAAAAATGGTATCAAGTTTTTCTTTTTCAACCCATTCAAATATTTGTTTTTTAGTCGTTTTGTCATAGCATCCTATCCATAAACTTTCATTAATACGACCATTTATAAACAGTTGCATTGTGTCTATCCCGTTAGAGAATGATTCTAAAAATAAATCTTCCCTTTCGATATTATACTCTTTTCTTAATTTATCGAGAATATTATCACTTTCAAAAACAGAAAGTTCATTCGCAGGTGATTCATCTTTTGAACATCCAAATAAAAATTGAGTGAGCATTAAAATGAGTAATAGTTTTTTCATTTTTGTTGATTTTTACTTTTATGCTGCATAACGGACAAGTATATGCGTAGTTGCGGGATTTCAAGGTACTATCGTTTCAAGTTTGCACAAATGTTTATTACTTGCACAATGTTCAATTTACCACGAAACCCTGCAATTATCGCATATACAATGTTATGGGCTGGTTTTCTTTTTACCCATTAGTTTTCTGCCACATAAAGTTCTACAATATTATTTTGTGTATCAATATTGATTCTGGTCGGGTTAATCATTGAAGTCTTTTTATTGTCCAATGTAATGTCATAGGTTTTTCGGTCGTACTTCATCACGGCTCCAGATAAAGCATCAATACCCCAACCTAAAAGATTTCCTAAATTGATTATACTAACTACATTAAATTCTTTACTTAGTGTAATCAGTCTTGTTTCATAGCCGTCCAATTTAAATTCAACGTCTGTATCATTAATGCTTCGCTTCACCTTCATTGTACAAGGTGTTTTACATTGTTCAACACCATCAATGTATATGGTTGCCCCTGTAGGTGTACTGTTAAAAGTAATTCTGTCTTTTGTTCCCGTAAATAATGTGGCACAACTTGTCATAAATAGCATTGTTGTCGCAAGTAAAATTGTTGAAAGATTTTTCATTTTATTATGTTTTAAAATTTTAAAAATTCCTACTCGTTTGGCTTTTCGGTGTCGCCCCGTTTTTTTAAGTGGTCGCTGGACTCCACTTTTTTTGTGAAAATATTTTCTGTAAGTCAGTCCGATTTTCAATAAGAATTAAAGTTGGTGGTTCTCTTGTCTGTGTCATTCCGTTGTGTTTTTTTGTTAAACTTGCCCATAACGGCTGAGGCTAAAAGCTGGCGGGCATTTCGGAGCACTTCACTGTCAACCTGCGATAAAGTTTATTAGTTGCTCTGCCCTTTAAATTTGCACTTTCTGCCCGCTTGATTTTAGCCTTTGTTGGCGGTATGTGGCTTTCAATCAGGATTTAAGTCGGATAATTTCTTGCTTTATTTCGTCAATTACTTCTTTGTTTTGGATTTCTTTCTTATCTCCAACTTTTGTCGAAAACAAATAAAATACTTTGCCTCCAAATACTTCCGTAAATTTCTTATGTGTTTCTGCCTGCAAACTATACTCTTTAAAAATCTCAGGTAATTGAATTCCACTATTCACTGGCTTAATTTGAAGTCCAATGTATTTTTCTCCAATTTGAATAAAAAAATCAACATTGAACAATCTATCCCATTCGTCAGGTGCAGGTTGAATAGGAATTTTCAGTATGTTTTGTAATTGACCGTAAATAGTTTGTATTTCCGTCATATAACCGTCAAATGTTCTGTCAATTACAAGTTGCATCATATAGTCTATACAGTCTTGTTCTGTTACATCAGCAACTTCTGACTGAATAACTTCAGTTATTTTCACATAAAGTTTTTTTCCTAATTCTTCAATATGTTCTTTCGGTTTAACATTAGAGAAATAGTATTCACGCCATTCTTCAAGTGTTTTAGGAGAACATTTTCTTATAGATTCAGAAGTTGGTCCAACATTTCTTTTAAAATTAAGTTGGAAGCGATTCATCGCACTATTTAAAATCCATTCTTTAGCCATTATATTGTTGTAAAAGGGTTAAAAATTTATCTTTGTATTTGAAATCAAATTCGTTGTCCACTTGCACTAACCCATTTTTAATTAAATGAGCATTTATAAAAGTTTTGTTTTCAAGGTATAAGTAGCAAAGCAAGTTATTTTCTTTGTCGTGTTTCACATTGTCATATTTTAAAAACACTCGTTTACCTTTTGTTTTTTCAACCAAAAATGAAGTTGCCTTACCATTTGCTTGAGGGTCTTCCTTGATACCTATAAGTTTTATAGTTAAATCATTATTAAGCCTAAGAAGTTCAGGGCTAATCACTTCTTTAACTGTAAAAAGTTCTTCTCGTTGGGTTGAACTATCTTTATCTATTTTAGAGCCGAACTGCAATTTCTTTACATCAATTTTCTTGTCTAATGTGTGAGGGTCTTTAAAGATGTAAGGCAATTTTTTGATTTCATTTTCAAAATCAAGAGTAGATTTGTTTTGCGTTACAAACTCATAAGTTGTTCCATCCAAGTCCCTTTGTTGAATATTTAATTTTTCTTTTATGAAAGGGATAAATTCAGGATTGATTTCAAAACCAACAGAATTCCTGTCTATGTTTTTTGCTGCTAATGCTGTCGTACCACTACCTAAAAATGGGTCAAGTACTGTTTCTCCGACAAATGAAAACATTTTAATCAGTCGGCTTGGTAATTCTTCCGGAAACATAGCGATATGTCCATTTTGTCTTGCCCCTGCGAAATTCCAATGTCCAGCAAAATTAGTGTTCCATTCTTCTGCAGTCATTTTAGAAAGTTCTTTCTGTTCTTTTGTCGGCTTTGGTGCATCACCGAGTTTCTTAAAAACAAGAATAAATTCATAGTCAAGTTTCAAAATACCGTTTCTCGGATATGGATATGAACCCATTTGAACGCCACCGCCAGTTGTGTTTGAAGTCGTAACCTTTTGCCAAATGATAGCTCCCATATAGTCAAATCCAACATTTTCACAAAACTTAATGATTTCTTCACGAATAGGAATAACTTTATAACGACCGTAATAAACTGCTCTTGCAAATTGGTCCCCAATATTTACGCACAACCTGCAACCATTGTGAAGAGTGCGGTAGCACTCTTTCCAAACTAAATTTAGGTTGTTAATGTAATTTTCATAACTGTCGTGGAAGCCTATTTGATTATCGGTTCCATAGTCCTTAAGTTGCCAATATGGTGGAGAAGTAATTGCCAAATGTACCGAATTGTCAGGCAATTCAGTCATTAGTCTGCTGTCTCCATTTATTATTTTATGATGTGTTTTCATTCAATTTCAATTTATGCAAAGTTACTCAAATTATCCGACTTTTTTTATCCGATTTTCAATGTTTCTGTGGTCTTTCTGCCATTACCGCCAACGTTTCGGGGCTTTGTGAAGTTGCCGATTGTTAGCACGAACTTTCAATCGAAGTACCAACTTCAAATTTAGCACAAAAATTTCAATCGAAGCCGTTTTTCGGCAATTTCACAAAACCCCTGTTACAGGTAGGTGTTCTTTCGGTCGTGTCGTCCAATGTTTTCAAGTCTTTTTGTCTGTCGTGCGGTTGCATTTTTTATTTTTTCAGAAGGGTCGGGAAATTTTTTAAAACTAATTTTCTTTGCGTTGGTTTTGCAAGCTCTTTGGCAAAGTTTGGCTCTGTGTTGTGTTGGCTTGTTCGACTTTGACAATGTGCTTGCAAATAGCGTTGGCTTATATTTTAATCCCAAACTTTTTTAATTTCTTCAAAGATTCATAAGCTCTAATCAATGCTTGTTCTTTGATTTTTTCTTTTTTAGTTAATGCGGTTTGAACTGTTTTTACGTTTGCCAATTCAAGGTTGTCAAATATTTTTGTTTGGCTAGCTACATCAATAATGCGTTTCCATTCGTCTTTAGAAACCAATAGAAGTTTATCGTAGATGAATTTCACTTCTATAATTTCTTTGTCTTCTAATTTTGACAATGCTTTTACGTCCTCAATAAGTACTGGATTTTCCTGAACATAGTCCAACACTTTTTTACCAAAGGTAATTTCTCGTGATGTTAGATTTTTATTTTTGTTCAGTCTGCCAACCAAATCAAAAGCAACTCCCCAATCAAACCCGTCAGGTTTATTAGTGTCAATGTAAATTCTGAAACCGTCCCAAAACTTCAATCCCATTTTTTGAATTTCGCTAATTACAAAAACAGAATCCTCAATGTTGTTGGTGTCAATTTCTTTTTCGTTTTCCCGTTGTGTCTTTTCTTCTTCTGAAATCAAATATTCTTTCAAAACTAAAATTAGATTTTCTGAATACGTTGTATTCTTTAATTTTTCCCAAGAAGTTGCACGTTTTGCATATTCAGAAATCAAACTTCCGCTTGCTTCGGTAATGATATGATTGTACACAAATACCAACAATTTTGACAAATGACCGCTTACAAAATCATCAATTTTTTGTTCTTCGTAAATCTTCCACAAATCAATTCTGTTGTTAGTCAAATAATGGAAATACGAAACGGTATAAGCAACCGAAAGTGCTTTCAAACTCGTGTCGCCAATTGCGTTTACGCCTTTTCTGCCAAAAAGTTGGTCAATGGATTTGAACAAAATGGCATTGGCAATCAGTTTGCGGTAAAAATTCTCGCCTGGCAATTTGTTTTTGTTGACTAAATCGGTAATTTTTTTCGTGTAGTGAATAAAGTTTTTCTGCGAACCTTGTGCTACAAAATGTGGCTCGAGTTCCCAACCATTAATGTATTTTGCTACATCCGATTTTACAAATTTCAAAGTGGACGGATTTTGTTCTTTGAATTTCTTTTGCTGTGCTGGCGTTTGTTTATTCAGCGTTTCCCGATATTGTCCGTTGGCACGTTCAAAGAACCATAAGCGAGATTGATTTTTATTTTCAGGATTGACAACGTATTTCTTTCTCGACAAGTTTTCAATCTGTACGAAATATGGATTGTTTGAAGACAAATCCAATTCCGAAACTTTGTTTTGACTGTTTGCAAAGCGTGAAATGTTCGGGACTTCAATATTTTTCTGTTCTTTATCTTTGATAACTGTCAGTTTCATTTGAACAAAAATTTTGCTCAAATCAGCATCTTTAAATTTCTTTTGCGTGTGATAAAGCGAAGCCGTTGTTTGTCCACCATTCACAATTTGAAAGTCGTTAAGTTTTGTAATGACTAACTGATTGTCCACAAATTTTGTTTCAACGCTTTCTGCTGTTGCTGTAATCCCGTTGTTGTACGGCAAAAACATTTGTGGTTTTGTACGGATTGTATCCCGGATTCCTTTGTTGAATTTTCCAGCCTGTCCCAAAAATGCACGGACATTGCTTTCCAATAATTCATTTGAAAATTCTTTGTATAATTTCGCTAAAATTTCGCCTGGCACGATTGCCAGATAACAATCGTACATTTCATCAATACTCGGAACTTGCAAGCATTGTAAACCCTTTCCGTCTTCGCTAAAATTTTCAAATTCTATTTCTATCGGTTCGTGAACGCTATTGCTTTCATTGATTTTAAACAACCGTGCAATATCCCAAGTGTGTACAAAGACATCAGCATCTGGAATTTCAATTTTTTCTTTATCGTGATTTGAAAAACCATTTATCAAAAAATAAACATTGATACGGTCAAAATCTTTGCCTTGTTTTCCAATGGTTTCGATTAAGTGATAAAGTTCTGTATGTGCTTTGTCAATGTAATCAATATGACGTTTCAAAGCCGAATTGATGAAGCGTTTTATTTGGTTGAGCGATTTTGTGTAATCGTCTTTTGTTATGTTGTAATCGTATTCGTTTTTGTAAAAAGCGATGAACAAATCTAACGTTTCGTAATACTCCTTTTTGTTTTCGTCTTTGGCAAAATCTTTCAGACAAAACCCATTTATTTTCCAGTCAATTCCACCCTGACTGTTTGGGTGGACATAAGATAAAACTCTTGCTCCTTCGGATTTCCCGATACTTTCTAAAACTTCAATACAATATTCTGTAAACTTATCCTCAAAACTCGCTCCTTCTCCTTCGGAATAAACCCGTGAAGCGACATCTGATTTTAATTCTTCAATATAATTTTCTAACGCTCTTTCCATTCACTAAATCTTTGCAAGTATATTTTCGAGTTCCACAATAAAACTTTCTACAGCTGAAATTTCTATTGAATACGAAGTATCGTAAATCCCCAAAGGCAACTGATTTTTTACAATTTTAGGAAAGTCAGAAGTTACTGCAAAAGCAAATGTTTTTTTGAGTGAATACATTCTGCCATAATACTCGCTATCCTCATCAAAATAGCCGTTTAATTGCAGTTTTGCGTTGAAAATACTGCGTTCTTCATCGGTTGAAATCGCTTTTCGGGTTTGTGCTACCAAAGAGTTAAGCGAAAATCCATTGTCTTTCACGGCTTCGGTTGAATACAAAACCAAAAACAAATCACTTAAATTTTCAGCATCTAATTGCCTTTCGTTTGAAACTTTAATCTTGGGTTGTTTCGATGAAGTAAATTTAATCTCAACTCCTACTGAACCCAAAGTAAAATCTTTTGCCTGAAATTCCATTTCTGAACCAGTCCACGCATTTACAGCGTTTGACGATGTTTTTTCGTCATTCAAAAGATAATTCAAAAACAATAATTCGCCAATCAAACCTTTTTGTTGTTCCAATGATAAACCATTGAAATTGATTTTATCAAACAACTTTTTCCATTTTGAAACTACGTTTAAAGTTGTTGTTAAAGCTTCAGTTTCTGTAACGCATGGTTCAATATCTTCCAGAACATTTTGAATAAACAAGGAAAAAATATCTTTCAATTCATTGTCCAAAAGATAAATGTAAAGTTCAACTTGGTTTTCGGCTTCAATTGGTAAAGTATAGATTTCAACGCCTTTGAAACGATAATTTTTCAGTTCAGGAATTACCACATTTTTTGAAACTGACATTATGTATAAATGTTGTCCTGTAATGTGGTTTGTAGCCGCAAAACATTTCAAATGCGGAATTTCATCAATCCTTGTTCTGATGATGACTTCGCCTGTTGGCTTCTGATTTTCCCAAATTGATTTTATGTTTATCATTCGTTTTCAGTTTCAGGGTTATCGTCATCGGTCATTACTTCTTCATCAAAACCTTTATTTATAGTTGCTGTGTAAGAAACTTTTATTTCATCGTCAATTCGTGGAAAATGTAAACTGTAACCCACAATCGGAATACCGTTGTTTACATTTGGTGTCCCTCTTTCGTCCAATGAGTAAATCAATAACAAACCTTTCTTTTCGGCTTGTCGTTGTGCTTTAATTTCTGCATAAGCCATTTTAGAATAATCGTTGTCTTTTGATAAGTCAAAATAACGGTCGCCTGTTTGGTCAATCTGATTTTTTGAAATCAAATAATACTCGCCACCACGCCCGATTTGTTGATTACGCACTGTACACCCCATCGTTATAACTTCGTTATTATGTATCAATTCATAAGTCGCAAGACTTGCATTTGATTTTCGTTCGTTTCTTGGTGTTTTACCTTTGAAATCAATAAATATTTTTTCGTCAGTGTTGGAAATAATGCAAATGCTCCATTCTTTGATTTTATTGGCTTTGGACTGCGTTCTGATGTAATCGCTTAATGTTGCATTGTTAATGCTTGGTTGTTCAATTTTGTACGCATCAATAAAACTACAAAGTGCATCAATACTTGTGTTCGGATAAAACAAATACCTTGTTTTTCCTTTGTTTTCAATTCTATTTTCTTTTGTAGGGAAACCAATTGTTGAAACCAAAGTTTTTAAAGCATTAAAATTATTTTCAATCGCTGATTTTGTTTTCAGCAAGCAATACGTTTGCGGATTTTCTCCCGAAAATGAAATTTCAATTTCTTGTGAAAAATAAAGTTTGTTCAAGCTCGTAATGGTTAGCAAACCGTGATGATTTCTAACTTTCAAACGAAAATCTTTCGGGCGTTGATGTGTTGCCGTCATTTCGTCAAAGTCATTTCTCATTTCTTCGGTTGCCATTGTGATATGATTAAACCACTCAAAAATTTGGTTAGTTGTGTATAATCTACACAAATCAACATAACCAGGGCGATAACCAAACCAACGTCCCATTTGCATAAGCGAATCGTACATTCGGGTTGTTCTGATGTAATAGGAAATGGATAATCCTTCAAGTGTAATTCCTCTCGACAAACGGCTACCACCAACAGCAATAACTGACAAACCGTTTTCGTGGCGGTTGTAATCAATTTCTTCAATATTGTGATATTCTAAATTTGTTGTTGAGCGTGTGCCGTGAACCGAACGAACATCAATTTTTAAAACAGCATTTTTCAATTCTTTTTTGACTTCTTCCCAAGTATGTTCTTTTATTCTGATGTCGGTATAATCCAAATTGTCCAACACGTTTTTTGTTGTTGGCAAAAAATCTGTTTCGTACAAATTTTTCAACTCGTTCAGCAAAGTTGAATCTTCGCTTTGAATAGCATTTTTATATTCTTTTGTTTTCTCGTTTACTAAATATGCAACTCGGTCAATCCAACGCACCAATAAAGCAACGTGAACCAACATTGAATTGTGTTTATTCTCGTGTCCTCGCACTCTGCGAATGGCACAGGTCAGAATGAATGATTTTATTGCACGTTCTAAACTTGGCGGAAGATATTCGGGTAAAATATCCTTGTTTTCTCGGTTGATTGTTCTGAAAAATGGTGGGTCGTAATCGTCAATTTCTCTGAAAATATCCAACGGCTCTTTTGTGAGTTCAGGATTTGCATTTTCGTAACCAAAAATTTTAGCCGCACCAATGTAATTAGTTGGAGCTTTGATGTTGATAATAAAATCTCTCGGAAATAAATCTTCTCCGATTTTGTATGTTTTGTTTTTTACGACAGTCGTTTGTTCTTCGTTGTAATCCTGCGAAATAAACAAGTTTGCATAGGGCGTAGCGGTGTAACCAATAAAAGTATTTTGATTGAAAATGTTTAATAAAGTTCGGATTAAACGATTTATCGTTTTAATGTCGTTTATATCGCGTGAAGCGTTTACAGAAGCTGCATCTGCTTCATCGTCAATTATCAATGCAGGAACATCAAACAATTTTGGCGTTCCGTCCACTTCACGGATATTTTCGTTTTTTGAAAACCAGTCAATCAGATTTTCAAGAATACTTTTGTTCTTTTTGATAACGAAAACAACAGGATTTTTCCCAATCGGAATGTTTAATCTGTTGGCAACGGATTGACTAAAATCGCCTTCATCTCCGCTTTTATAATACGAAGAAGTCAAAGAATAAATATCGGTTTCCGATTTGTATTTACCAACTCCAATAAGTCGGTTTTGATTTTCTCGGATAAATGCAGAACTGTTCCTGCCAATGTAACCAGAATCAATTCTTTCCTGTGTTTGTCTGCGAAGTGAACTGATTGTACCAGCAATGATAATGATTACTTTGTAACCTGCATCTGTGGCTTTGTTTATCAAACCAACATAGTTGGAAGTTTTGCCTGACTGAACGTGTCCGACAACCATTCCTCGTCTATCCCAAGAACCTTGTTTTTTCGGATTAACACATTTATCAAGAATTTTATCCGTGAAATCGTCCAAATCATTTACAGGAAATGACGGGTCATTTTCCGACATATACAATTTATATCTGTTCCACAATTCAAAATTGATGTTGGCTTTTTCATCATTTAACCAAGGTTCAACATCATCAGATAAAATTGTGATTTCGCCTTTTCCTACGCTATAATCAGCACGCAAAATTTCAAACAATTCTTGTTTGTCAAAAGTTTGTCCTTCAACTATGTTGATTGCAGACGCTTTTTCAATGACAGATAAAAGCACTTCATCAGTGATTTGCCCTTGATGAAGCGACAACAAAGTGTGTGCTATTGCTCTTGCTGATTGAAGTAAACTCATTTCAAATATTCATTGATTAGTGGAAACAAATTAAAAGGCGTTGAACTCATAATTTGTTGTTTTGCCAATTCTTTCGGTACTCCTTTCGATACATTTATTTTGTACAACTTAACAGCCAAATTGATTAAATCGTCAGTTGGTTTATCTGATTGTTTTTCCAACTCGTGAAACGCTGGGTCTTCATTTTGATTTGATAAAATCAATTCTATTGGAACATTTTCTTCCAGCAATTTCAATGCTTTTCCAGCCAGTTTGTTGTTTTCTTCCAACAACGATTTTATGATTGGATGTTTTCTGTTGATTTTATATTTCTTAATTCCCTCTCGTGTTTTTTCGTCCGTCCACAAAGGTTCTTGATTTATATTTCCGCTTTCGGAAAATGTTTTTTGACCTCGCCAATTATATATTTTAGCCGATTTCATTATTGCGATTTTCGCAATACGAGAAAGTTCTCGTCTAATTTCTATCGGTGGGGTAGCGGTTGATTTTTTAATATCCAAATGCCAATTAAAATCATTTGCATTTGTAAAATTTACCATTATTCTTGCCAACTTTGAATAATCACGTTTCTTTTCAAGTCCAAGCCAATCGCCAGCAACAAGCAAACGGTCGCCACGATAAATATAAAAACCTTGTGCATTAAACCAACCCAACGAACCGCCCGAATTTTCATAATCAGTTTTACCAATTTCGGACATATGCGGAAGTATGAAATAGGTAATTTCCACATTTCCGAAAATTTCTGGTTGTCCCATTTCAGGTTTCGGATTTAGGTTTAGTAAGAAAGGATTGTAAGGTTCAATTTCTTCATTTTGAAAGAAGATTTTTATTCGTTTGCTTTCAATAAACTTGTGAAAAACCAAGCTCAAATGTTCTTTCACATTTACCATTTCTTGGTAAAAAGCGTTTTTCACACTTTCGTTGCTGGTTTCAGCATTACCTACAATTCGGTCTAATTTTTCCCAAAGAACTAATGTTCCCGATTTTTGCTTTTCAATTTTTTCAAGAAATGAATTGTCGGAAACATAATCTAACAACTGCCATTCGTTTTCAGAATTGATATAATCAATATCCCAACAACGTTTGATTGTGGCGTAATTTTCACGTTTTGTAATACAAGTAAGTCGTTTGCATTGTGAAAATGAAGCGGTTTTCAAACCCATTCCAAAACGCCCTAAATCTTTTTCACTTCTTAATTCTTCGGGGTCTTTGCTGCCTGGTGTCATTGCCAAAACCAGTTCATCTTTGTTCATTCCAATTCCGTTATCGGAAATAGAAATAAACGAATCTTGTCCGTTCCATTTGTATTCAAGCCGAATTTCATCAGCATTTGCAGAAATGGAATTGTCGATAATGTCTGCAATAGCCGTAGAAAGATTGTAGCCAAAACTTCTGTAAGAATTGATTGTTGATTTTGGGTTTGGTTTGGCTATTTCCGCTTTGGTAAATTCATTCATATCATTTCCTTGATTTTTTCGGCAATTTTTTCAGCCATTAAAGGCGGAACAGCATTACCTATTTGTTTAAAAGCGGCTGTACGGCTACCTTCAAAGAAATAATCATCGGGAAAAGACTGTATTCTTGCGGCTTCTCTAACTGTAATTGAGCGGTTTTGTTTTTTGTCGGGGTGAATGTAATAATGTCCGTCCATTGCAATATGAGCAACTACGGTATGCGAAACACCTTGTCCGTTCACAACTTGAAAACGGTTTGTAAAAACTTCCGTGTTTGAATGTGTAATTAGTCGTTCTGGAAGTTTGGAGTAATTCAAACGTTTACCGTTGTTCCATTCTTCAACTGCAATTCGGTAAATTTCCAAATCGTTTTCGTTGTTTGGTCTGGCTATGTGTTGCGTAACAATATCTAATCCGTTGCGAATTTTTGCTTGTTTTAAATATTCGGTTGTTGGTTTCAGATATTCAACAGCATTTAAAGTTCCCTCTCCATTTTTCAATGGTTTCAGGTCAGAAAATAAGTCTTTAAGAACCTGAAAATTATTTTCTTTCGTTTTAAATTCTGGATAAGATAAGCCCAATTCTTTTTTCCAACCAATGATGATTACACGCTTTCTGTCTTGTAAGACACCAAAATCTTTTGCATTAAGAAATTGCTGTTTGTTCGTTGGCAAACTTACTTCGTAACCGGCTTTTTTAACAGCTTTCAGAATTTTATCCAGATATTCTCCGTTTTTTGCTGATAAAATGCCAGGAACATTTTCAAACACAAACATTTTTGGCTGGTATTTTTCCAAAAACTTCACATAGTGTAAATACAAAGTATTTCTTGGGTCGTTGCTCATATCCTTGCGGGCTCTGCCCGCAACAGAATACGCCTGACAAGGCGGTCCACCAACGATTAAATCAATTTTCTTTTTCCCTAATTCATTATCTATTTTCTTGAAAATATCGGGCAAAGTTTCCTTTGAAATTTCGGTATTGATTACAGAATTGATAATGTTTCCAGGAACTTTTGCCCAAAGTTCTTCTTTCGTTTTATTTTCTGATTTAAGATAGTCTGTATAGATTTTTTTCTTTCCGTTTTCGATAAGCCAATGATAAGCGGCTCTTGTTTTCAAAGTGTCGCAAGCATCTTTGTTCATTTCAACGTGAGCAATCGGATTGAATCCAGCACGGATAAAGCCTTCTGAAAGACCTCCTGCACCAGCGAATAAATCTATGTAGTTCAATTTTTTCATACTCAAAATCTGCTCAATATAATATTTATGTTTGTTTTTTGCTTTGCAAAAATAGTAAAAAAATCTGTCTTTCTTGTGTTTAGTATTGGAAAAAAAACGGCTCTTTTGTTTTTTTGAAGCGTTGGCTTTTGTGTTGGCAAAAACCAAATGTGCCGTTTGTGTGGTTGGCTAAAATTGGTTTTAAAAATATGCGTTGGCAAAAAAATAAAAAATAACGGTTAGGTCGGTGTGTTGATTACCGAAATGATGCTTGTTTATATTTCCGTTTACAAGTGTCAAATTTGTTTCTGTTTTCTGTCAAGTGTTGATTGTTGTGTAGTGTCGTGATACACTTACCTGTAACGAATGGCACTAAGCGGCACACCCGATAGGGTTGCGCTTAGTGCATGTTAGGTGCGAGGTGTTTTGTCGTATTTCAACTTTGTATTCTCGATTTTTTAGCATTGAATGGATTTTAGTCATAGTGAGGGTGCTTGCCATTTTTATCGGTAAATGCAACTGCAATTTCTCTTGCTGTTTCTAAATCGCCTATCGACTTGAATTTATTGCAACTTGCACTGACTTGCTTTGCAAATCCTCTGCCTGCATTCATGTCTTTATTTAAGAAATGGGATAAAAGCACCGTCCCTTCTTCATAAGTCATTGTTTGCTCTTTCTTTGCCAATACTTTTGCCATTAAAGCAATATATTTTACAATTTCATTGTCCATAGAGTTTATATTTTTGGTGAGTACTAATTACAATTATATGTATCTATCTGTTTGATTTTCTCATTGATTATAACGATTCTTTTGCATTTATATAAACCGTATCTGACAACGTAAACTTCTGCAATACCATTAGCTGTTTCCATCTTTTGATTTGAAACAATCCAGGGTTTAACATTCATGTCATCAAACATTGCTTTTGTCATACCAATCTCAGGTTCTTGATTTAATATTTTTGTTGCTATTGTTTGTCCGTATTTTGTTATTAATACCTGCCTGCGTTGTTCTTTTGCTGCTTCACGTTGCTTATCCAATTCTGCAAATCTCAATTTTTCTTGTTGCAGCCTTTCTTCTTCGACTCTTTTTTCTCCTTCGCTTATTTTCTTTTCTTCTTCCTTTTTTTGTTGTTCTAAAAATCGCTGACGCTCCTCTTCTTGTTTTGCTATTAATTTTTTTTCTTCTCTATCTCTCAATAAAGAGTCTTTATAATTTATATATTTATTGAACGTACCTTCCGATACCCAAGTGTCAAAATGTTCGTTTCTGCTTTTACGTAAATCATAATAAGATTTAGTCTTTAATGGGTAGTGTTTGAATACTTCTTTTGAAGCGTTTTCTGTGTTCTGTAAAACATACACTAAATTCCAATCACCGTTTTCATCTACAAAAGTAACATCTTTGCATTTCCAATTATTTTTTAATTTTGGAAAATTCTCCGAAAGTTCTTGATTCCTTTCCCATTCAATTTCAATAAAGGTTTTTCCAACAGAAATTTGCTGTGCTTTTACAACTGCCCCAGTTAGAATAAAATACTCGGGATTAATTGTATAAACTCTATCACCGCTTATGGTTTCTTTTAAAATAAAACGCACTCGAAAATTAACAGAAACAACATCTATGATATCATAATATTTGTTTTCTACCTTTGATTTATCATTATAACATCCGATACTATAATCCCAAGTTTTTTTACAAATAGGGCAATAAACATCTGTTTTTGTCCTTGGTAATTTATTTGTAGTTTTCTTTTCTGTAAAAAGAATTGTCTTAGGTAGCTCAGCCTCAATATATGGCTGTTTTATTGAGTTCTTTAACAAATAAAACTGCTGTCCAATATATTTTTTGTAATAATCAACTTGTTCAGCATTTTTTTTATAATCAATCTCCAACTCAATTTTCTCTATTCTTAATAATGTGCTGTCGTAAGGTGTAATGATTTTAGATGATATTGGGGATGTTTGCTGTTTGTTTACGTCCCTATAAGTAATTTGCGCCTTTACCGTTTCAGTAAGAAACAGACACGCACACACAGCTATACTAATTACCGTTAAACTGTTTTTTAGGGTTTGATTTTTCATTGTGTTCGTTTTTTGTAAGTTTATATCTTATTTTTTCTTCTTCGTTGCCAATTACTTCTTTGTTGACTTCAATAAAATTTCTGTTGAGATAAATTCGCATTCAAAGGTTTTTTTTCCTACACTTGCACCTAACGGACAAGTATATGCGTAGTTGCGGGATTTCAAGGTACTATCGTTTCAAGTTTGCACAAATGTTTATTACTTGCACAATGTTCAATTTACCACGAAACCCTGCAATTATCGCATATACAATGTTATGGGCTGGTTTTCTTTTTACCCATTAGTTTTCTGCCACATAAAGTTCTACAATATTATTTTGTGTATCAATATTGATTCTGGTCGGGTTAATCATTGAAGTCTTTTTATTGTCCAATGTAATGTCATAGGTTTTTCGGTCGTACTTCATCACGGCTCCAGATAAAGCATCAATACCCCAACCTAAAAGATTTCCTAAATTGATTATACTAACTACATTAAATTCTTTACTTAGTGTAATCAGTCTTGTTTCATAGCCGTCCAATTTAAATTCAACGTCTGTATCATTAATGCTTCGCTTCACCTTCATTGTACAAGGTGTTTTACATTGTTCAACACCATCAATGTATATGGTTGCCCCTGTAGGTGTACTGTTAAAAGTAATTCTGTCTTTTGTTCCCGTAAATAATGTGGCACAACTTGTCATAAATAGCATTGTTGTCGCAAGTAAAATTGTTGAAAGATTTTTCATTTTATTATGTTTTAAAATTTTAAAAATTCCTACTCGTTTGGCTTTTCGGTGTCGCCCCGTTTTTTTAAGTGGTCGCTGGACTCCACTTTTTTTGTGAAAATATTTTCTGTAAGTCAGTCCGATTTTCAATAAGAATTAAACCCAGATTACGCATTAGATATTTTAAATGGGAACTCGAAGGCATTTGCATAGTTCCATAATCCGGAGAACCACGCACGTCTTTTCTTGTTCAGAGCGATTTTGAGTACAAGTTTATCATTG
>Ga0228535_1002460_pt1 | contig 17666 bp, 26 predicted proteins | sample SJ1metagenome_FD_168457 | JGI IMG/M metagenome (GOLD analysis project Ga0228535, IMG submission 168457) | Enriched culture of PCE-dechlorinating microbial communities from Ithaca, New York, USA - SJ1 | ecosystem: Engineered > Modeled > Simulated communities (microbial... > Unclassified | place... | reverse complement strand
TCCGCACGGATAAGAAAGAATACCGCCGCCATTTTACTCCGTGCCATATGCGGCGGCCACACCCAGCGGCAAGGCGGCCCCCGCGTAACGCGGGAGCCCACTTATTTATAAATGCCTTTCCTGCGGACGCCGATCCGTTTTCGCTGTCTTTGCGCCGCTTGAATGTGAGGACCGCGGGACCGGCCCCGAAACAATAAATTTGATAATCCTTCCAGAATGCTGTATAATCGATAAAGAACATATCGACGAGGTCAACGAATGGACAGATACAATGAACTCGGCCTGGAAATGGAAAGCGCATTTGCCGAAGGGAACCGGAATGCCTATGAGGAATTACGGCAGGGCGGGAGCCCCGGCGACACCCTGCTGCTCGACCTTCTGATGCGTCCCGGTGGCCGGGCGCCGGTTGTAAAGACCGGCCCCTGCGGCTGCGGCGCGGCAGAGGGAAAAGGCGCGTGCGAAGCTTCCTGTGTGTTCGACGCGATCCGGCGGGATAAAAACGGCAACGTCGTCATTGCCGGGAACTGCACCGGATGCGGAGAATGCCTGAGCGCCTGCCCGGAAAACGCCCTCTCGGGGCGCAAAGACGCGATCCCCGTCCTCGAACTGCTTAAAGGGAAATCCGAGCCCGTCTATGCGATGATAGCGCCGGCATTTTCGGGGCAGTTTGGAAGCGGCGCCACCTCCGGAAAGCTCAGAAGCGCGTTTAAACGGATGGGCTTTTACGGAATGGTCGAGGTGGCGATGTTCGCCGATATCCTGACGCTCAAGGAAGCGCTGGAGTTTGACCGCGCGATCCAAAACGACAGGGATTTTTTGATGACAAGCTGCTGCTGTCCGCTGTGGGTCGCGCTCATCCGCAAATCCTATCGCTCTTTGATCCCGCACGTGCCTCCGTCCGTCTCGCCGATGGTCGCATGCGGCCGTTCGATAAAAAAGCTTCATCCCGGGGCAAAGACGGTTTTTATCGGGCCGTGCCTGGCGAAAAAAGCGGAGGCCAAAGAACCGGATATCGCGGACGCCGTCGATTATGTCCTGACGTTTGAAGAAATGAAAGAGCTTTTCGATGTTCTGAAAATCGACCCAAAAACGCTTGACGGGGATGAAAGCGACCATTCTTCCCGGGCGGGACGCATCTATGCGAGAGTATCGGGCGTCAGCGAGGCCGTGCAGGCCGCGCTCGACCGGCTGCGTCCGAACCGGCGGATCCCGTTTCGGTCCCAACATGCCGACGGGGTTATCGGCTGCAAAAACATGCTGAAAGAGATATCCGAAGGCAATATCCATGCGAACTTCATCGAAGGGATGGGGTGCGGCGGCGGATGCGTGGGGGGGCCGAAATCGTTGATCGATAAGGAAACCGCCCGCCAATCGGTGAATGATTACGGGGAAAGGGCAAAAAGCAAGACACCGCTCGACAATCCGCATGTGCCCGAGCTGCTGCGCAGGCTGGGGTATCACACCGTCGAAAGCCTGCTTGACCGGGACAGCAATTTTACTAGAATCCTTTAAAATGGAAATAATGAAAAGGGCTCTCAAAATCAACTGAAAGAAAGGAGAAATTATGAAAGCGAAACTCGACAGAAGCGGCTGCATCTCCTGCGGGCTCTGCACGGAAACATGCCCGGAAGTGTTCAGATTCGCGGACGACGGCGTAGCGGAGGTTTACCAGGAAGATGTGCCGAAAGAGGCCGAGGAGAAAGCGGTAGAGGCGCAGGAAGGTTGTCCCGTCTCGGTTATCGAAGTCAAATAAGCCGCGGTCCTTTTCGCGGAAAACCTGGGGAAACCCCTGGGGCGACTGAAACGTATTTCTCTTTTGTTCCCGAAATGAAAACCCCTGAAATCGAAGCAAAGATTTCAGGGGTCCTTCTTTTTCAGAGATTTTGCATATGCACAATCTGTCATTTTCATGAAAACGATCGCACCCCAGATTCTGCGATCGATTTGGAAACGAGTCACTGTGAAAAGCCCGAATATTGACTTCACTCGACAGGAACAATAAAGATACGCACGAAATGAAAAAGGAGGATCAAAATGCGAAGCAAAGAAATCAGCGAAAAACTGAATAAACTTAAAATGGAAGCTGCCTCGGAAATCGGTATGCTGCAATATGTCAAAGAGAATAACGACCATTATAAAGGAGATGTGCCCGCAAGGGTGAACGGTTCGCAGGGCGGGCCCATCGGCGGACGGATGGTTCAGAAAATGATCCAGTCCGAAGAAGAAAAACTGGCGAACGGCAGAAGCTGATCTATGAAAAACGATTCCACGGGCAAACGCAAGGCTCATTCCGGACCCCCGGAGCTTACAATCCGCGCGCCCCAGGAAGAAGATCTCCCGAAGGCAAATGTTTCCAAAAAGCCGAAAGAGCGAATTACGGATACGAACGACGGCACCATGCTGTCGACTTCCGAAATCCTGGACTTTTCCGCGGCTGTCGATTCCAGCCCGTCGGAGCGCGGCGAACAATAGTATAAAAATAAGACGCAGTCGTCCACGGCAAGACTGCGTCTTTCATTTCCTTGACTGATCGTTCTCAACAATAACCGTTTTACCTCATTAACATTGAAATCATTTAATTATTTAATTGAACAATAATTAAAGAGCGATTCATATAACCTAATATAGGGAAATCCGTACCAATACTTGCTCCTACTTCATCTCCTGCTGTTAGCGCGGCCTGAACGGCAAACGTTGAGCTGCTTCTATTGGGTATCTTAAAAAAAGTAGTCGTATCGCCAAAAATCGGCGTGCCATTGACTGTAATAATCGCATTCAGATATGGTTGATCCGGGTCTGGATCCGTGGTGGCGTCAGCGTTTATAGAGATCGTTACTTGATAAACTCCGCTCTCTCCTACCACTAATTCATTGCCCGACAGGCTAACTGTGACCGTATCTGATAAAGGCCCGCTCACACTAAATGGCACGGGTGTGAGTGTTGCCCCAGGTGTCTCCACGCTATTTCCTCTTAAGGATCCAAAAGCCATATCATGCGCCCCAATCACGGCCAAAGACGCTTTGACCGGGACAATCGTCGAATAATAAATCGCTGCGCTGCTGTTGTTTCTCAGCGCTACGGTTACAGGCGCTGTTGCAACCTCTATAACGCCAACTCCGACCACTTCTCCTGTTTTGATCGGCGAATTACCTATGGTATCTCCTTGCGATGAAACCAGCGCAAATCCAGCGCCAATGGTTGATATAGAGGCTTGCGTGGCCACCCACCAGTCAAATTCATATCTGCCTGCTTCCTGTATTGTAATAACGCCGGTGGCGTTGTCATAGCTGATATTCCCGGAAGAAGTCACGATTGAATCAAAGATGACGTTTGCGTTGGATTCAACGGTCTCCGCTACTAAACGTTCAACCTGTAATAATATACTCATAAGGGTATCTCCTTTTGTTTGATGCCTCCTGTATATTATGTTATGTTGCCAGGCTGAATCTGTGCAGGGCCGAGCAGGATTTGCTGACGCAAAATCTACACTCTTAAACCCTTGGCCGGCTGGATTTTTACGGTATTACGGCTCTGCCGAAAAATGGGGAACAGGAGCATTGCCCCGGCCCCGAAGAAGCGGGTCAGTGTGGGGGGAGTTCCAGAGGGGGAATCCCCCTCTGGATATCTTGCGGGACTTCGGGTCAACTTGGCCCAAAGCGGTATGTGGTGCCCTATGCGCCGGCAATCGTCCGGCGACATTCTCGCCATGAAATACCGTTCCTCGTCCTCTATTCTGCGGATTACGGCGTTCCCAAGGGATAATATCGCCGCTGTACAGGCCGCGCAAAATACTTTTCATGTCAGCGATCCTCCCCGGTGATTTCCCCTTTGCCCATGAAAACCTCGGCCATGAGCAGTATGCCGAATTTCAGAGCATAGGTGAATGTGCCGTATCGGGCGATATCCTCAATTTCGCCTTGCGCGTCGCAGTATTTTTCAAACAATTCCTTTTCGGAATCGTCCAGCCTTTCCATGAGCCTGTCAAGGTTTTTGCTTTTCAGACGCGCCGCCTCCACAAAGGGGGAATCCTGTCCGTACGATCTTGCGTCAGGCCGGATATTTCCGCAGTACAGTTCTTCTAAAATGCTTTGCATGAAAACCATCCTTTCATTGTTGTTTTCCAACAATGTCTTGAAAGGACTGACGGCGCATGGTATAATATTTACGCCGCATTTGCTTTCGGGTATGTGTTGGTGGGGGAAGTGGCGTGTGACTTTTGCGAGGAGCCGCCGCTTCCTTTCATTTTTGTCTGAGGTCGTCGTGTACCTTGTGGACACCGCGCCGGATAACTTCCGCCTTTGAAACTTCCAGCACTTGAATACAATCTTCAAGTTTTTCGGCTGTTTCTTTATCAAGGCGCACTTTCAGCGAAATGTCTTTCGGGTTATCAGTCGGACGACCCATTTTTTTATTCCCCAACCACATCACCTCACTTTATGGGGTCGCTAATATCATAACTTAGCGACGCCGAAAAGTCAAGACTCTCTTTGGCGTTGATAAAATTTTGCGTGTGTCTATACACAAAATACGCAGATTCCCATTGCGGGACAAGCTGGCCCGAAGTCCCGACGATAGACGAGAGTTTCATATACGCCCTGTCCGCCGCTGAGACCGGACTGTCATTTGCGGCTTTCCCGCCGCTTCAAACGCCCTTGCCCTCCCAGGCGGCAACGATATTTTCGCGGCAGCGCTGACAGAGCGTATAACACACTACACTTTGCTCCGCAAAGTCGCGTGCCAAGGGGCAAGCCCCTTTGGAACCCCCGACGACAAAACAGGCTGTATATTCCCTTAGTGGGAACATGCAGCCCTTTTGTTGCCGGCAGCCCGTTTCACGGTCTGCGTGTAGTTCCTTGTAAACTGACCTAAGAATCAGGCGAAACCTTTGCATTTCCTGAAACATATGGTATAATAGCCGCAAAGCGGCTATTATACAGATTTGGTGTCCTCCGGCTCCCCGCTTAAGCGGCAACCGCCGGAGATGACATTATATCGGATTCTGTGCCCTTTGCATCGCCCAAAACGCTGCTTTCAGAACCGAATACAGAGAAAATCCGGGGTGAGAGATTGGAAGCCAACGCCGGCAGAATCAAAGAACTGGACTATGTCCGCGTGGTGTGTATGCTCGCGGTGATCCTGCTGCATACGACCAGCGGTTATATTTTTGAGAATAGATTCGCAATATGCGGAATCAATCCCGCGTTTTTTCTGAATCAGATCGTCCGTTTCGCCGTTCCTCTTTTTATCGTTCTTTCCGGGATCAGTCTGTCGCTGTCAAAGAAAAAGGTCCCCGCGTCGGTTTTCCTGAAAAACCGGTTTTTGAAAATCATTCTTCCTTATCTGGCTTGGTCCGCGGTCTATTATTTATATAACGTACATTTTTCTTTGTCTTTGTTCCGGATTCAGGGTTTACACGCGCTGAAAGCCTTTCTGAACGGGCTGCTTGTCGGCGGTTTCGCGCCTCACCTGTACTTCGTTATCGTCATCTCTCAGCTCTACCTTCTCTATCCCCTGCTGAAAAAAATCCGGGAGCGATTCCCTGCCCTGACATTGGTATTGTCGTTTGCCGTAACATTATTTTTCCAGGAGTGCATTTACCTCTCTTGCCGCGGCATCGAGGTGCTGCCGCCGCTCATTCGGCCTTATGTCTGGTTTTCTTTCCCCACGTGGCTTTTTTATTTTGTGGCGGGCATGTACTCGACACAGGAGCGTCTCAATAAACTGTTCACTTACGCAAAGAAATACTTTTTATGGCTGCTGATTGCTGCAGGCGCATTCGTCGTATTTTTCGTGTTCAACAGCAAGGCTACAAACTCCTATGAATTGTCCATCAAACCGATTATCCTGCCATTTGTGGCGATCGCGTTTACGGTTATCTGCGGTTTTGCGGGGTTTTTCCGGAATCTCCGGGGCATGGACCGTTTTATCGCCGTACTATCGAAGATTTCATATCAGGTATATCTGTGCCATGTGTTATTTCTGTTTTTGCTGCGGAAGTGCGCCTTCTTTTCCCAGGGAATGTTTCGAATGATCGCGCTGTTTTTCTGCGTAAGCGGGGCAAGCATCCTGTTTTCCTGGCTTCTTGAAAAAGGCCTTTTTCTCTTAAGGCGGGCATTGCACGCCTATGCTAAAAAACGCGAATCTCAATTCGCCGGGCGAACGTGACCCGGCTTGATTATGAACGGACGCGCTCTGTCTTCGCGCCCGCCCTTATTTGAGCGGATAATCTCCCAGTCTTACAAAACGAAAGCCCTTGGCTCTCAGCGCCGGCACCGCTTCCCTGATACCCTCCGCCGTTTCTTTCTCAGGGTGGTTCATATGGAAAATGATGATCGAGCCGGGTTTCGCATTCAGGCAGGCTTTTTTTATCTGAGCGGCGGAATATGTCGCGCCGGCATCCCCCAACAAGCTGTAACCGACCGCTTCCGCGCCCAGTTCTTTTACAACGGAAACCGCGATCTCATCGTAATAGTTCGTGCCCGACCTGAAATATCCGGGTCTTCTCCCCGTCAGCTTATATATTTTGTCCCCGCAGGACCTTACCTCGTCAATGACCGCACGCACGTTTTGGGTGCCGTCAATTCCGTACGCCGATCTGCCGGTTACCGACAACGGCCTGTGCTCCGCGCCATGGTTCTCTATTTCAAACAAGCTGTTTTGAGTGAGCGCCATAAAAACATCTTCGTTTTCGTCGATCCAGCGGGCGTTGATGAAAAGCGTCGCGGGAACGCTTTCCTGAACCAGATATCCGATCAGCTCCGTATCGCATCCGCTTCCGCCCTTGCCCCCGCAGGCGTCGAAGGTTAAAGCAACCACCTTCTCGTCCGTATCGAGCCTTGTCCTGACGCCGGTCACCGCTTCCCCCCATTGTGCTGGAATCAGATTTTCATACGTATCCAATATGCGCGCGATGCCGTCGTCTTCCCCCGGCGCGGTTTTTATTTCCTCAAACCGGCCGCCCGTCCCGGACATTTGCTCCGGCGTTTCGGAAGCCAAGGCTTTCACGGCAGGAGTATCCTTCAAAACGCCGCTTGCGCTCAAAATGGAGGCGGTGAAAATAACCGCCTCTATCAACAGTATACAAAATAGAAACCCTTTTCTCTTCATATTCGGTTCCTTTGATCCAACGGGCAATCTATCGTCATTGTGCACCATAACGCATGAAAATGCAAGCGTTCAAAAAAACGGCGCGGAGGCGTCATCTCCGCGCTGTTTTATTTTACTGCTTGCATCATGCGCCTGTCGTCTGAGGGGAAACGGCGGTCAAGAGTTCCCTGACGTTCTGAAGGATGCCGTTGATTTCCGTCAGCGCCTGTTTGCGCTCCGCCTGTACGTCGTAAATTTGGCGGAACACGTCTTCGATCGCCCCAGGATCTTTTGACTTCATAACTTCTTTGTTCCGGCTGAGGATATCCCTGATCCGCCCTTTCGTCGCCGCAATGGAATCTACAAGGCGCTCAATCTGGCCGCGGCTGCTTTTCAGGGCCGCAGCCGTATCCCCGGGCAGCGGGCTTTTGCTTTGCTTCAAAGCCGCGGCTGTTTCCTGGATACTGATCCGAAGCTGAACGTTTGCCGCCTTGAGGCTGAGATTCGCCAGCCGGTTCTCCAGCAGCTTGATCCTGCCCTCAAGAAAAACCAGTCTGATTCCGGACGCGGTATCCAATCGGGATAAACCATTTGCCAGCTTTTCTTCAAGCGAGGCGGTTCGCTTTTCGATTTTTTCAAGACTCGACTGAAGTCTCGCCGCTGAGGCATCCCCGATTTCCCGGCCGGAGGCGGCCGACGCCGTAATACCGAACGAAAATAATAAAGCGGCAGCCATGATCGGCGCCAAAATGTTGCGCATCGCTCTCTTCATTATTCATTCCACCTTCCCTGTGCAAAACATGCCGACGGTTTCTTCACGGTTTTATTCTATGCTTCTTTGTGACGTAAAACAACGGACGAATTGCGGCAATTCTGCGGCAATTCTTTATTTTTTGAGATAAAACGTATACAATGGATTCGGGTGGTGACTGCCGTGAAATATCAAATTTACCTTGCGGACGACCAAGAAAATATCCGTAACCTGATGCAGCTTTTTCTGGTAAACGGCGGATACGAAGTCGAAACCTTTCGGACCGGGGACGAGCTGCTGAAAGGCTTCAGGGAGCGCCCATGCGATCTGGTCATCCTTGACATTATGATGCCGGGGACGGACGGCCTCTCCCTGTGCAGGCAGCTTCGCGAAGAAGGCAACCCTTTTATCGTCATCGTCTCCGCAAGGGACAGCGAGTCCGACCGGATCGCGGGCATCACGCTCGGTTCCGACGATTACCTGACCAAACCGTTTTCTCCGCTGGAGCTGGTCGCAAGAGTAAACGCTCTGTTCCGGAGAAGGGACCATGGCAGGGACGGAGCCCCGGAAATCCTCAGTTTTACCAATTTCCAGATCAACACCGCGTTCCGGCAGGCGTTTGTTGACGGAAACCCTCACGACCTGACGCCGACGGAATACGCGCTCATGGTTTATCTGATGCAGAACAGAAGCCGCGCCGTATCCAGGGAAGAACTATTAAAAAACGTATGGAACTTTGATTTTGACGCGGACACAAGGGCAACCGACGACGTGATCAAGCGCCTTCGGAAAAAGCTTTCGTCCTCCGGAGCAAAGCTGAGCATCGAGACGGTCCGGGGATACGGATTTAAACTATCGGCGGAGGAAACCTATGAAAACGCTTAAACGGACGATCCTGTCGCCGGTTCTTCTTCTGGTTATCCTTGTACCGATCGTCACCCTTCTCATTTTCAATTTGTCCATGAGGATTTACGTTCAAAGGACGTTCAGGTCCGAACTGAACGCCGCTTCCCTGCTGATTGAAAAGCTTGCAAAGCAGGAACTCGGCGATATAAAGAATCTCCCGGATTCTTCCCGGCTCGAAGAGGCTGCGGAAAAAATAATGCAGAAGATCCGGAATCCGAAAGTTCTTTCGAGCACCGACATACTGTTTTATCTTGGAGACAAACCGATCTATCCGGTGAACGGGGACAGCATGGACAGCGTTCTTCTCAGGCGGATTGCGGAGAAAATACGAAGCTCAGGGGCCGCCCGCACGGTTTCCGGGATCGTCGCCGGCCGTGAGAAGTACTTTTTGGTATCCATCCCGCTTGCAGACAAAAGCGGTGAGGAGCTCACCCTCGTCCTCCTGTCTCAGACAGCGGCCGCCGACGCCCTGATCCGATCGGTCAATCTCATCCTGATCGTTATCATGCTTGTGGGAATCCTGATAAGCGTTTGGCTCGCGGACAGGTTTACCGCGCGCGTTACCGACCAGATCCGGCAGCTCAGCCTGGCGTCCGAACGCATCGGGAACGGAGATTTTTCCCAAAAGCCGCTGAACGAAAGCAAGATCACGGAACTGGATCTTCTCTCCCAGAGCATAGACAGAATGTCCGAACGCCTCCGGGCAACCGACGCTCAGCAGCGGACCTTTCTGCAGAACGCATCCCATGAGCTGCGCACCCCCCTGATGTCGATCCAGGGCTACGCGGAAGGGATTGCGAGCGGCGTTTTGCCGGATGCGAAAAAGGCCTCGGAAGTCATTATGGAGGAAAGCGCAAGACTCAATACGCTTGTGGATGAACTCCTGACGCTTTCAAGGATTGAAAGCCAGTCATTTGCCCAAAAAACCGAGCTCCTAAACCTCAGAAACCTGCTGCCGGAGTATGCGCAAAGGCTCGGCGGGCTGGCGGTCGGCCAAAATAAAAAAATCAAACTGAACTTGCCGGAAGAGGACGTTTTCATGACCGGAGACGAGGCCCTGCTCGCACAGGCGATAACGAATATCGTTTCCAACTGCCTGCGGTACGCGCGCACGGAAACGTCGATAACGCTTCTGCGCCAAAAGGAGTCCGCAGTGATCCGGATTTCGGACGACGGCCCCGGCATTCCGGCGGAAGACCTCCCCTATATCTTCGAACGTTTCTACAAGGGGAAAAACGGATGCTTCGGGCTAGGTCTTTCGATCGCCAAATCGGCGGCCGGCTTGCTCCACGGCACTATAAACGTACGCAATATAAACGGGGCGGTTTTCGAACTGGCTTTCCCGTTCGTGCGGCGCTGACCCGGGAAAGTGCGATTTTTTAGGCAATCGGGAAGGATCGTGATTGATTGAAATATGCCGGCGTATGGATCAGAGGGTGTGCCATGCTCATCGATTATATTGTATTTTTTCTTGTTTTCACCCCTGCCACTTATTTTGTAAAAGGCGTTTGGATCATGACGCCGCGGGACCATCTTTGGGTCATATTCGACCCTATTTGCGCGGTTTTCCTTGGCGTTATCATCATTTATTCCGTCCTGATGGAGTGGTTATTCGGGCAGACAATCGGAAAAATGATGTTAAAATTGAAAGTCGTGACGAGAGGCGGGGAAAAAATACATTTTCGGCAAAGCCTGTACCGGTTTTTGGGAAGGCTCGTCGACGGACTGTTTTTTTATCTAATTGGGATTCTGATCGTAAACGGAAATGATGAGAAACAGCGTTTCGGAGATAAAATCGCCGGGACCGTAGTCATTAAAAAATAGATTTTTGCCGATAATAAAACACGCCCTTGAGAATACCCTCTCCGGGGCGTGCTCAATAAATTAAAGAGGGGGATAAAAATCCCCCTCCCGCAAACCGAGAAAATATTCATTTGTCCTGTTATTTGCCGCTTACGTTCCGATCCGCCATTTCTATGGCTTTTCTAACAATGTTACCGCAATTTCTGGCGGATACATCGCCCCAACCCTTGGATTGCACCGTATCATAAACTCCAAGCTCTTTGGCGATCTCCGCTTTCAGATTTTCGGACATAACGCTTCTTCGCCCACCCATTCGAATTCCTCCAAAAAGAAATTTTTTTGTAAGTGTGTTTCTCTGTCTGCAATGCTTTGCAAAACCAAAGCATTATTAGTCTCGATTAAAAGCAGATCATTTATTCAGGAAATTGAGAATGTTGCACTCCTTTTCGTTCCAAATCCGGGTAATTCATACATTGAAAACAAAAGCGTCAGCATTCGGCTGTCTTGCATATGCTGATATTGAATAACCTGGAAAGAAGGGTAATCATGTGCTGTTTTTGTTGTCGGTGTTTACCGTTCTGCCGATGCTGTTCATGCAATTTGCGCAGCTCATGCTGCCAATGTTTCTCATGCAGCTGCTGCGAATGCTTCTGGCTTTGCTGATAACTCAGACTAAAATGAACACCCGTCCCCGCAATCTGCGGGGACGGGTGTTATTATCGCGAACCGGTTTTTGCCCCGAGTGAGATCCCCAGGGCTTCCATCGCCCGCGCCGTCATTTTATTCGCTGCATTCGTCGTGATGCTGGTGCTCATGACAAACGGATCCGGTCGTTTTAAGCTCTCCTCTCAGATATTTTTCCACGGCAATCCTCGCGGGACCGGAGGCGCCGACCACGACTTCCACATCCCTCTCGTTGAAAATATCGACCGCGCCTCCGCCCATTCCTCCGCTGACAATCACGCTTACGCCCCTGTCGGCTAAGAAATTGGGCAAAAAGCCGGGTTTATGCCCGGGGTTTGCTATGGACTCCTCTTTGACGATCTTTCCGTTGTCCGTCTGATAGATCATAAAGTTCTTACAATGCCCGAAATGCTCCGTGACGTTCTTTCCTTCGCTTGCCACCGCGATTTTCATACGTTTTTCCTCCGATTCAATTTGATTCGACCGACAATACTCTTAATGGGATGATTCCCCGAAACCCTGAAAAAGCAGGCCCATCACCCTCCCGAAAACCTCTTTTGCCGCAACGCCCGAAGGGCAGTCCACCTCCGAAATGGCAAGCCCGTTGTTGACCGCTCTTACCGCTTCCGGATCAAATGGGATCACGCCTGCAAACGGGAGGTTCTCCGTTTTGCAATACTCCTGAATTTTGCGCGAATGGACGGGGCTCACATCGTATTTATTGATACAGACCGCTATCCTTACGTGAAATACCTCCGCGGTTTTGACAATGCGTTTCATGTCGCTGATGCCTGAAATCGACGGCTCGGCGACGATCAGAACCATATCGGCTCCGCTTAAGGACGCGATAACCGGGCAGCCGATCCCCGGGGAACCGTCGATGATTGCCAGTTCGGCGCCTTCGTACGCCGCCGATTTCATTTGTTTTTTGACTTCCGTAACCAGCTTTCCGGAAGTCCCGCCGCCCATTTTGAGCTGCGCCGTCGAAAAAACCCTGTCTTCCTTATGATACAATTTGAGTTCGCCCGCGACGACCGGCTTTAAAGATACCGCCCCGGCGGGACAGACCGCCTCGCAGACCCCGCAGCCCTCGCAGGAATACGGATCGATTTTGCAGCGATCTCCATCCAAAATCGCATCAAATCTGCAATTCCGCACACACTCCCCGCATCCGACGCACTTTCCGGGGTCGATCTCCGCCCTGGGCATTCCGTAATAATCCGTCAGCCGGGGCCCGATATCCCGGGCCATAATCAGGTGCAGGTTCGGCGCGTCCACATCGCAGTCGGCATACGCTTTCGCGCAGGCCAGCCTGATAAAGGCGCCGGCTATTGTCGTTTTGCCGGTGCCCCCCTTCCCGCTAAGAATCAACAGCTGTTTCACCGGGCACCTCTTTCATCACGATTCTGAGCAGACTGGAAAACAGGTCCCTGTACCTCTTACTTTCGAGGACGGCTATTTTGCCGTTTGCATTGAGCGTGCCAAGACGGCTGTCGAACGGGATCCGGTATAAAACGGGAATATCGTTTTCCTTACAGAAGCATTCCGCCGGATTCCCTTCGCCCAGACATTTGTTGAGCACGGCTCCGTACGGTTTCCGGAACAGTCGGACCAGCTCATAGACCATGTTCAGATTATGAACGCCGAATACGGTCGGCTCGGCCACCAGGATACAGTAATCGGCATCCTTGATGCTTTCCATCACAATACACGCGCTGCCGGGAGGGCAATCGATAAAAACGGGGCGCTCATTTTCCGATATAGAGGCTTCCAGCAGCTTTTTGATGATCGGGATGCCGGAGACTTCCCCCGTATTCAGTATCCCGGTATGGACCGATACATTGCCGGCAACGCCTCTTTGTATCTTGCCGACGCTCTTTTCCGCTTCTCCGATCGCCTTCTCCGGACAAAGCAATCGGCAGCCCCCGCAGGAATGGCATACCTCCTCAAACACGTACGGTCTGCCCTTGATAAAGGCGAGCGCGTTAAACTTGCAGAAATCTACGCACTTCCGGCAGCCGCTGCACAGGTCTTCGCAAACAAACGGGATCCCGACCGTAACGGTTTCCTCGCAGAAAGCCTCCGGCTTTAAAAACAGATGACCGTTCGGCTCCTCCACGTCGCAATCGACATATACCGATCTGCCGGCTATCGAAGCCAGATTCACCGATACGAACGTTTTGCCGGTGCCTCCCTTCCCGCTCAGCACCGCTATTTTGGGGCTCCTATTTTTCATGTCCGTGAAATCCCGGGTGAAATTCGTTCAGCAATAGAAGACGCTCCGCCAAAAACTCATCGATATTATGCTGGGCCGTGCCCGGCACCGACCCATACACGAGTACCTCGGCTTTGGCGAATACTGTCTCCGCATTTTCGCCGCACCGGGGAGTCAGCAGCGCCTTGACGCCGTAATCGGCTATCGCCTGGGCCGCTCTGATCCCCGCCCCTCCCGGGGTGGCGGCGGCGCCGTTATCCAAAAACCCGGTTTCTTTCGTAACGGTATCATAAACAAGGAAATAGGGCGCGCGTCCAAAAGAAGGACAGGCGCCGGACTGCGGGCTTTTCTCTTCAACCGGTATCGCAATTTTCATATTAAGCCTCCCATATATCCATCAACTAGTCGTACTCGAGCATGGTCTGCTCCGCATCTTTAAACAATTCCGGGGCGACAGCCCTCATCTTCTTCCCCCAAAACGACATCTTTTCGTGATCGGTATAATATTTTTTCGGGATCGGATGCGTCCCGACCACAACCGGTATGTTGTAATGCTTTTCCAGAAACTCCTTAAAAGCTCTGATTCTGGGGCATGGAGGATAGCCGACGACAAGTCCTGTCGCAAGATGAATGACCTGCGCTCCGTTTTTGATCATCTCGGCCGGAACATATTCGATATTCCCGCCCGGGCATCCGCCGCATTGGGAATATCCAACGATCTGAATCTCCTCTTCCGGAGGGTAAATTGAAAACGCACCCGCATGTTCCCTTGCCGCTTTGAAGCATTTACCGCCTCCGCAATTGTGATACCGGCCGCAAATAATGATTCCCACTTTTATCATATTGTTCCCCGCCTTTTTTCAATATCAGCTATAGGCGCGACGGGAGCATACCGGCGCTGAAGGCATAACCGCGCCGCGCCGGTTATGTAACCGCCTTCTATAAGTCCTCCAGCATTTCTTCAACGGCCCTAAGCCGTTTTTGCAAAACGCTCTTTTGCTCAAGCAGCGTATCTTTCTGCGCCGCATGAAAGCCTATCCGAAAGCGTCCCCCGAACCCGCGCCTGCAGGCAAGCCCCAGCCTCAATCCAAGTCCGGCTCCTTTTCCTGCGTCTCTCTTTCCCGAGCATGGCCCCAATTTCCTTCCGGTCATCGGCCCGGTACACATCGGGCCGGTTTTGTCTCTCCCCGGCATGATAACACCTCCATGATTTATGACATATGCCATTTATAGTTTTATTATACTTCATTATTGGCATATGTCAATAATTCTTTGAAAAATACAAGAATACGGAGATTCAGCGCCAACGCCATTATCATAAAAAAGTTGCGCTGAAAATAACTCTGTATTATAATAATTATCAAAAAAATGGAGGTATTGTATGATGAAAATCACAAAGATTGAAGTATTCACTACCGTATATAACCGCGCGGCAAGCCATTCCAAACCGAAGATCAGCCGCGTCGTCGGATGCCGCGTTTACACCGACGAAGGGATCTACGGCGACGGAGAGGTAGCGGGCATTCACGCGACTTACGGGGCGATGGGGCTGATCAGGGATATGGCGCCCCGCATTATCGGAAGGGACCCGATGGATAACGAGGTCCTCTTCGATCACCTCATGCTACATACCTTCTGGGGCCAAAACGGCGGTGCTTTCTGGTATTCCGCGGCCGGCGCGATCGATATCGCGCTCTGGGATATTAAAAGCAAAACGCTCAACATGCCCCTTTATAAATTCTTCGGCGGAAAAAGGCGGGACAAAATCCGCGCCTACGCAAGCCAGCTGCAGTTCGGCTGGGACTCCCTGGACACGGATGCCAGGACTCCCGGGGATTTCGCCGAGAACGCCAAAAAAGCCGTGGCGGAAGGCTACGACGCGATCAAGATCGACTTCTTCACGCTGGATGAGGACGGCAAGCCGTTCACCGAGCTGGAGCGTTTCGGCCTGCTTCCGCCCAAATACGTCAATCTGTTTGCGGACCGTGTCGCAGCGGTCAGGGAAGCCATCGGTCCGAATGTCGACCTGATCATCGAAAACCATGCCGGAACAAACGCGCAGTCCGCCGTTCAACTGGCCCGCGCGGTTGAAAAATACAATATCTATTATTTCGAAGAGCCGTGCACTCCGACGCCCTACAACAACAAATACATCAAGGACAACATCAAGCTTCCCATTTCCCACGGCGAAAGGATCTTCGGGCGCTGGGAGTACCTCCCCTACCTGATCGACGGCTCCATCCAGGTCATCCAGCCCGACCTCGGAAATTGCGGGGGCCTGACCGAAACCAAAAAGCTCTGCGACCTTGCCTATCTCTTTGACGTCGGCGTGCAGGTCCACACCTGCGCGACCCATCTGCTTACCCCTCCCTCCATCCAGCTGGAAGCCGCGATCCCGAACTTCGTTATCCATGAGCAGCACGTGCGCAGCCTCAACAAAGCGAATATGGAGCTGACCACAAAAACGTTCTTCCCAAAAAACGGGTATTTCGAAGTTTCCGACGAGCCCGGCCTGGGCGTCGAATGGTCCGAAAAAGCGTTGTCCAGCCCGGAAAAATACATCATCGAATAAGAAGCCCGTCTCCGCGTCCTTCCCATATGAAAAAGCCCTGTGTTTGTGGAAGCACAGGGCTTTTTCAATGAAATTGTATCACTCTATTCTGACCGCGCCATGGTTTTGCTCGAACTCTTCGATGCGTCTTTTAATCAACTGCTCCAATTCCTTGTTTTTCGTTCTGCCTTCATAATCCGCGATGTACCCCAATTTCTTGAGCAAAACCGGGCTGACGCGAAGCGTATACCGGGACAATATATCTTTCATTGCAACCCTCCTGACTAAGTATTGACATTATTTTAGCGTCAAAGTAGAATGAAATGTGAAAATGACGCATTAATGACGCATCGGAGGTGCTAAAATGACAGATTATGAGAAGCTCTATAAACTTCTATTCAATGGAATTACGGATATCATCGAAGATCCGGCAAAACAAAACTACGGCTTTGCCGCAGACAAACTGAAACATCTTCAAATGAAAGCCGAAGAAATTTATATAGACGGAGAACCGTCTTCCGGTGCGGAATGAGGAGGGCTTGCCGTTCGGGGGGCGATGCTGTTATGAAGCAGACGGCGCCGCCGACCGGCCGTATATCTCGGCCAAGCGTTTGAAATCGGGGCGGCTCACCGAATCGAGAAAATACGCCGATCGGGTGGCGTGGGGCTTCCGGTTGGCGTTCAAAGCTTTAATGATCCTGTCGGCTTTGCTGATGCCGATCCCATGCCCGTAATACAGGCCGTCCGGCAGGACGATGACGTTTTCGCCGATCCATTCCGGAGTCTTTGGATTGACGTCCGGATTGGAAAAATATCCCCGGTCTCCAATCAGCACCTCACTCACTCTTTTGGGAATCCCGACCTCCTTCAGAAGCGGGTCGATCGAATGCCAGTTCATCAGATAAATTCTGGGAAACGTTCGATTGAAAAGGTCTTCCCCAAAGATATTGAGGAGGGCCTTATAATAGACGATAATCATGGCGGTGGCACATTCCGTCGCGTATTTTTCTCCGTTTTCAAAGATATCGTTGATCGCGTCGCTCGGCTTTGCTCCATTCTTCAAATTAAATCCCCCGTTTTCTTTCCTCTCCCAATAGACGGGGTTGCAGCGCGATTTGAGAAAAGTAGCAAAGCCGAATCTGCTTTTATCGAGCGCCTTCGCGGCATCGACGATCTCCTTTCGCATACGGAGCTCGAACCGCAGCTGGCTTAAAGAATCATACCGATATTTTTCTTCGCCTTCGGACATCGAGCGAAGCACTTGTCTTTCGACGCTGTTTTCCTGGTATTCACCCATCAGTTGAGAGCTGTCAAAGGGACTGCCCGACACAAGAATCATTGTCTTTCCCCCAATTCGGCCATCATGGCTTTTATTTGTTCTCCGATAGGAGATTGCATCCACCCTTTCCATTTGAACAGATTCCGGCGGTATACTTTATAGGAATAATCCGATAAAAGCCTCTGATCCTCCTCATTCAGCGTCAAAAAGGCCGCGAGGCTTTGCCTTTCCCAGTCGCTTAGAGGCATGTCGGTCTGCGAACCGTCCGGCGCGGTCTTGCTGCACAGATATTTTTTTACAAGATCCACTCTGAAAAACTCCGGCCGGCTGGAAAACTGAAAGCTTTCGCCGGTAAAATACAGAAACGGCCTGTTCTCTTCGAACCAATTCA
>Ga0228535_1002459_pt1 | contig 17676 bp, 13 predicted proteins | sample SJ1metagenome_FD_168457 | JGI IMG/M metagenome (GOLD analysis project Ga0228535, IMG submission 168457) | Enriched culture of PCE-dechlorinating microbial communities from Ithaca, New York, USA - SJ1 | ecosystem: Engineered > Modeled > Simulated communities (microbial... > Unclassified | place... | reverse complement strand
GGAAGGGATCCACCCGTTCCCATCCCGAACACGGCCGTTAAGCCTTCCCACGCCGATGGTACTTGAGGGGCAACCCTCTGGGAGAGTAGGTAACTGCCGGGCAAACAAAAAGCAGAACACACATTCATTTGTATGTTCTGCTTTTTTTATACTTTTTTACAAGGTGGGGTAAGCGTTTTTGTTGCGAAAACGCGAACAGTCCCCTGCTTGAAAATTACCAAAGAACTGGTGATTTTGGAGAGGAGAGAACCGTCCCCAACTATATCTTCTTGTTTTCCATGATATCCACGATTGTCTTTTCGGTGGCTTCCATACCTGGTGAAGCAATCAAGCCCATCTGACGGAAGGTTTCTTCTGGGGTTACCCCATTGATTCCATGTCTAGGATCGACCGCAACATTCATCATCGCGAAATCCACGGCGCGGAAAGCTGCATCCACTGCCACGATGCCTTTCATGGCACACCCCTGGTTGCCACCATCGCAAATCATTCCGGTGATCCCGGAAGCCATATTATAGACTACTTTTTCAATTTGCTCTAAACTTGCTCCCTTCAACCACGCCATAGCACAGGCCATAGCCGTTCCGGAAGCAACTCCACAACCGCAAAATGCAGATAATCTACCGGAGTATTCCTTGATATATTCGGTAATCAAATAAGAAATCGCCGTAGCTCGTAGCAATTTTTCTTCGCTGAGCCCATTGACCTGCTGAACCGCATAAAGCGGCATGGTGCAAATGATGCCATGGGCGCCGCTGCCGGCGATACTCATGGCGGGTTTTTCTAAACCGATGACTCGCGCTTCAATGGCACCATTACAAAGCAATTGCGCCGTTGCACGCTCATTTTTCGAAATCACTTGACACCCGTTTTGCTGATGTAACGAGGGTGCAAAGGTGGTTCTGCTGGAACTTAATCCCAATTGGAAAAGTTCTAAATTCATATCATAAGCGGCTTTCAAGAAGAGGATCTCGTTCAAATCAACAGTTTCGGCATATTCAATGATCTGCTGGAAACTATAGTCGTGCACGTCTGCGCCCCTATCCTTTTCCACAGATTCGTTATTCTCTTCCGCAGGTTCCTCTTTGACTTTGGTCCAACACAACACGGCTTCGTTTAAGCGGATCTCTTCTACTTGAGTATGCTTATCCCTTATCGTGACAGTACAAACATCCTCACCGGCTTCTACGCGGGCCTGAATATAGATTCTTGAGCTGACCATGGCAACGGTCGCGCTGATCAACCCTGCTTTTACCCACTCTTCAGCTTGTTTTCGGTGTGCTTCTTCGACTTTGCTCAACATTTCCAACCCCAAGTCCGGCAGATTGACCGCAGCTCCAAGGGCAGCCGCATAAAGATTGCCGATCTGCTCGGTATTGGGAATTCCACAGGTGAAAGCATTTTTGTACATGCCTGAATTCAGGCTCAAATGGATAGCCTTCAGTTCGCCTTTAGTATAACTCTTAGCCAATGCCGTAGCGTAGGCGATCGCACCGGGTTCCGTGACGCCGAAGGCAGGCTTCATATCGGATTGGATCAACGTTGTTAATGGATGCATGAGTATTCCTCCTCTTATCAAGACTTCTTTCTACCGCATAGAATACCATGGCAAGCCTAAAAAATCCAGCCTTCGCGGGAAAATCAAAGGACTTTCTCTTTACATCAAGAACTTTCACCATATCAAGCGTTACAGGAGGTGTAGGCATGCTACATTATTATGAACAAAAACCTTTTCAACAAGCCTTTGTTTTGCCCTCATGGCTGTCTTTAAAAGCAGCTCATGCGACAAAGCGATTTCATGAAACCCTGCCTTCTTATAGCACGACCCCACTTCATCGGTTGAAAAGTTTAGCGGCCCAAACCGGCGTTCAGGAAATTATGATTAAGGATGAGTCTCTTCGCTTTGGCTTGAATGCCTTTAAAGCACTGGGAGGTAGTTATGCAATCGGCTGTATCATTGCAGAACGCTTTGGCATCTCTTTAGAGGAGCTTACCTTTCAACGTTTACAGACAGAGTTTATCCGCAGACAAACCGAAAAGATGACATTTGTCACTGCTACCGATGGCAATCACGGCTACGGTGTGGCATGGACAGCAGCCCTGTTGGGTGCAAAAAGCGTGATCTATATGCCGCAGGGGAGCAGCCCGGCTCGTCTAAAACGAATTCAAGCACTCGGGGCGAACGCTGAAATTGTGCCGATGAATTATGACGATGCCGTCCGTTTGGCAGCAGAACGGGCAAAGGAATTTGGCTGGGAGGTCGTTCAAGACACTGCTTGGTCGGGTTATGAAAAAGTTCCCCGCTGGATCATGCAAGGCTATACCACCCTGGCCGTAGAGGCATGGGAGCAAACCGATAGACGACTACCCACGCACTTGTTTCTGCAAGCAGGCGTCGGTTCTCTGGCTGGTGCGGTGATGGGTTTCTTTGCTGCGCTTGAACCGGAGAAGAGACCGTTGGTGGTTGTTGTTGAGCCTAATGCAGCCCATTGTTGCTATGCCAGTGTAACAGCCGCCGATGGTCAATGTCATAAGGTCGAAGGCGATTTACAGACGATCATGGCCGGATTAGCATGCGGGGAAGTCAATCCCATTGCTTGGCCAATTTTACAAAATGTGGGAGATTGGTTTTTCTCCATTCCCGACGATTGGGCGGAAGAAGCGATGTCCAGATTAGCGTATCCGTTAGCGGGGGATCCATCCATTGTTTCCGGAGAGAGTGGGGCAGCCGGTTTCGCTTTGTTGTGGCAATTGTTGAATGACCCTGAGCAGGCGCTTCTTAAAGAAAAATTACAGCTGAACCAAGATGCTCGGATTTTATGCATTAACAGCGAAGGAGATACCGATCCCATTAGTTACCTTAAGGGGATTGAGAAATACAAAGGGAGGTTTGTTTATGATTGAGATTCCGGAAGCCGTATCGATTTGTCGTCAAATGCAAGAGACACTGGTCAACAAAACGATTCTGCAAGCGAAGGCGAATTTTAGTCCTCACAAATTTGCCTGGTATTTCGGAGATCCGCAAGCGTATGGGGAGAAGCTGGAAGGGAAGACCTTCCGAGGGTGCAAAGCGCAGTCCGGGATGATCGAGCTATGGTTTGATGAAATGCGAATCGTTCTGGGAGACGGAGCGATTCCCAGGTATTATACCAAGGAAGAAAAAAAGCCCGCCAAACATCAGCTGCAACTTGTGTTTGCCGATGGAAGCGAGTTGTATGTCAGTATTGCAATGTATGGGGGAATCTGGGCCTTTCAGGAGGGGAGCTTCGACAATCCTTATTACCTGAAAGCCTGTAATGCAGTCTCACCGTTGGCCGATGACTTTGACTACGAGCATTTTAATAAGATCGATCAGGGCCAAGGGAAGCTTTCCGCGAAGGCATTCTTGGCAACCGAACAACGTATTCCTGGCTTGGGCAATGGCGCGCTGCAAGATATCCTTTGGAATGCAGGGATTCACCCTAAACGAAAGCTTTTGAGCATGTCGGAAGAGGAGTTCAATAAGCTGTTTCAGACTCTTAAAGAGACCCTTGCAGAAATGACACGTCTGGGTGGCCGTGATACGGAAAACAACCTCTTTGGACAACCGGGTGGATATCAAACGGTGATGTCGAAAAACGGTATCAAGAATCCTTGCCCACGATGCGGAGACACGATCGTCAAAGAAGTCTACATGGGCGGCAGCGTTTACTACTGCCCCACCTGTCAACCCTTATAATATCTTGGGGACTGTCTTGGGGACGGTTCTCTGCTCTCGATAATTTCCTTTTATTTGGATATTTCGCAGTAGGGGTCTGACCCCTCGTGCGAAGTAATGCCCATATGCGAAAAATGTGCGCCTATTTAAAACCCTAGTTTTTGATCTTCTACTCGGCTATGCCGCCGGTGCTGGTTAAAGAGGAACGCAGTTGAACATAATCCCATAAAACCGCAGAAGAAGAAGCCGACTCCTGCACCGCCAAACTCTGTAACGGCCCCGGCAATTGTGTTGCCAAAGGGGGTGACACCGCCGTTGAGCATGGAATAAAGCGACATCACACGCCCGCGCAGGTGATCCGGTGCGGTGAGCTGCAAGGTGGAGTTACAGGTAGCGCTGTAGGTGATCTGCATCAAACCAATGAAGAACATGACCATGGCTGCGCTAGCAAAGGTATGCGGTAGGATCATCGTCATTTCTAAAATACAAACGGCGGCAGCTCCAATGTAAATCAACATGGTTTGTGGGCCGCGGTGCGACATAGAAGCCAAACTAAAGGCCCCCAGCACTGCTCCGGCACCCATGAATGACATCAGCAACCCATAACCGGTGGCACTCATATTGAGCACTTGCGCGGCGAAAACCGGCACCAACACCGACAAATTCAGAGCAAACATGCTGGTGAAGCTGACCATTCCCAAAACCGTGCGGATGGTGGGAGTTTTCAGTGCATATTGTAACCCCTCTTTGATCTCGCTCATGGTTCCCTTTTTCTTAACACTGCTCAATTTCGCCGGCAGTTTCATCATCAGCAAGGCGACAATCACGAACAAGAAACTGATGGCATTAATAAAAAATGCCAGAGCCGCGCCAAAGACATCCATGGCAAATCCACCAATCGCTGGCCCAATAATACGCGCCCCATTGACAATGGCAGAGTTTAACGAAATCGCATTCAAAACATCGTCCCGCGGCACCGTATCGCTGATCATCGACTGGCGGGCCGGGTTATCGAAGGCGGTGCAAATGCCATCCATGATCGACAACAGCAAAATATGCCAATATTGAACGGTATTTGTGAAGACTAAAACCGATAGAATCAACGCCTGCAGCATCAGTCCGGTTTGTGTGAACAAAATGACTTTCTTCTTGGAGATGCGATCGCACAAAACACCGGCGAACAACGACAAAAAGATGACCGGCAAAAACCTCGCCGCATTGACCAGACCCAGTTTCAAGGGAGAATCGGTCATTTGTAAAACCAGCCATGATTGGCTGGCTCGTTGAACCCATGACCCAATCAGGCTAACGGCTCTTCCAGTCCAGAATAGTCGAAAATTTGGGTGTTTTAAAGCGGAAAAGGGGCTTTTTCGCTGTATTGCATCGCTCACGCTTGTCATTCCTTACCATTATGAGATTATTTTTATATACGTAATATTAGCATACTCCCATAAAAATGTAAAGCCTCTGGAATTTCTTCCAAAGGCTTTTTTAAGTTATCTTCGTCTAGGTGCAATATGGATCGCATGCCCAAACCAATCTTCGGCAGCTTCCCCAATCGCTTCCGTGTAGGTCGGATGCGGGCGTATGACTTGCAGCATTTCCCGTACGGTCAAGCCTTGGATCAAGCTCAAGGTCAGTGAATCCAGCAGATCGGTAGCACGCTCACACATCAGCTGAGCCCCAATCACTTTTTCAGTTTCGCTATCGGCAACGATTTTAATGAAACCTCGTTCACCCATGGAAATCATCGTCTTTCCGTTGGCCGACATCAGGAATTTTCCAACTTTCACATTCATCCCTTGTTCTTTTGCTTCATCGGCAGTAAGCCCGACCGTGGCGATTTCAGGATTTGTGTAAATGCAAGAGGGCACAATATCGGCTCGTACCGGCGGTTTCTCTCCGGCAATGATACTAGCCGCATTGATTCCTTGCGAAGAGGCATTGTGGGCCAACTGAATACTGCCGGCTACTACATCGCCAATGGCATAAATACCCGGTACTTGAGTTTCGTAACGCTCGTTGACCGGAATGTATCCTCGTTGCAGGTTCAGATCCAATCCCTCAGCAAAGAGTCCTTGGGTATTGGGGGAGCGCCCTACCGCGACCAAAACTCCATCGGTTTCAAGGGTTTCCACGACGTCGCCCTTTTTGATATTCACCAAAATCCCATTCTCACCTTGCTCCATCGATTCAACTCTGGCTGAGGTGTGAATGCTGACGCCTTGCTTCTTCAGGATCATGCTCAGATTTTGTGAGATCTCGCGGTCTTGGGTGGCAATAATGCGGTCCAATGCTTCCACGATCACTACTTCTGCGCCTAAATCCTGGTAAACACCGGCAAATTCAACACCGATCACGCCACCACCAATAATCAAGAGGCGGTTAAACCATTTGCCGTTTTCAAGCAAAAGTTCATCGCTGGTGACCACGTTTTCAAGCTTGATTCCGGGAATCGGGGGTCTGGCCGGGCGTGCACCGGTAGCGACTACGATATTTTGGCACGTGTGCAGTTCGCCATCCACTTCAACCTGATGAGCTGCCAAGATTTTTCCGGTTCCGTGTAAAACGGTGATTTTATTGGCTTTCATCAGTTGCTCAACGCCCTTACGCAGTTGCAGCACAACTTGGTTCTTACGTGCGTGAATTTCATCAAAATTGAAGTCCACTTTGTCTACGTGAATCCCAAAACGAGAAGCCAGTTTGATTTCATGATATAAATGGGAACTGTGGATCATAGACTTGGTGGGAATGCAACCTTGGTTCAAACAAGTGCCTCCCATGACACCCTTTTCCACGATTGCTACATTGAGACCTAACTGAGCAGCTTTTATAGCACCAACATAGCCTGCCGGGCCAGAGCCGACAATGATCAGATCATAGGTATATTCCATGACACCCTCCTTAAAGCTCTGCAAACAGAGAACACAGGTCCGCAATCATTTCGGGAGTGATTTCGTCCTCTCCTTGTAATAATTGACAGACAGACTGAAGAGCCTCCTTCTGATATCGAGACCCTTTAAGAAGTGTTTGTAGGGTTAAAGCAAAACCAACCGCCATGGCATCGGAATAGACGCGTGCTTCTTTGACTTGTCCATCTTCGACCTGGCATTGGATTTGGACCTCGCCCCAAGGGAAGCGTTGGGCAAATTCTACTTGGAAAGGGAAGGCAGATCCGTAGAGCCACTCCCAAGAGCGATATCGGTCCGCCAATGTTTCAAGATTTTCTAATTTAACAGGGTCCAAAACAAAAGGTTCCACCGGAAGACCGGTAATTTCAGCCAAAGCATGAACAAGCGATGGACGAATGCTGTCGGTGGTCAACTCTGAATTCAATTCGCTCAAGTTGATCACCCGCGATTGCACCGAAGCCACCCCTTTTGAGGCTAATTTCTCTTTCGAGACTTGTAAATAACGCGAAAGCTTTGAAAAATCTACATCAATCAGCAGGGTGCCATGATGATAACAAGCGCCCTGGGTGCGGTAAAAGGCATTTCCGGAGAATTTGCGACCTTCGGTTAAAATATCGTTTCTGCCACTGAACTGAGCATCGATGCCAAAGTCTTTTAAGGCGCGAATGATCACCTGAAGATGTCGTTGAATGTCATAGTCGTCTTTATGAGCTAAGAACGTGAAATTGAGATTTCCCAGATCATGAAAAACGGCGCCACCTCCGGAGAGACGGCGGGCTAAACGCCCGCCGTCTTCTTCCAGTCGTGTTACATTACATTCGCGCCAGCTGTTTTGGTTTCGCCCAATGACCACGGTATTCTGATTCTGCCACAGGTAGAGAATCAAGCTATCGGCGGGTAATTCTTTGAGCAATAATTCCTCCAAGGCCAAGTTGCTATAGGGGTCATGGCCTTGTGATTCGATTACATAACAGTGTTTCAGCATGGCGTCCTCCAAATTCTTCGTTAAAATAAATAACGAACTTTCGGATTTCGGGCTGCGCCCACTTCATCCGGTCGGCGAATGGGGGTATTGTGCGGAGCGGTCTTCAAGACTTGCGGATCCGAATACGCTTTTTCGTAAAGATCCAAATAGATCTGCACCGCTTCGTCCATGGTTTCTTTGGATTCGGTTTCGGTCGGTTCCACCATGAGGGCTTCGTCTACCATGATCGGGAAATACATGGTGGGCGGATGAATCCCGTAATCTAGCATCCCTTTGGCCATATCCAAGGCACTGACACCGGTCTCTTTTTTGACGCGTGACATGGTGATAACGAATTCATGCATGCAGATTCCAGGGAAGGCGATATCGAATTTTTCGGCTAACCGATTCTTCATGTAGTTTGCATTCAAAACAGCGTTTTCAGCCACTCTGCGCGGACCAACATTGCCTAAGGTCAAAAGATAGCTTAATGCGCGCACGTTGACCAGAGAGTTGCCGTAAAAACCGCGCATCATACCAATAGTATGGGGAGCATGGTCAAAACGGAAGGTTCCGTCTTCATCTTTGACAACGTTGTACTTGGGCAGGTAGGGAGCTAGAATACTCTTACATCCTACAGGACCAGATCCGGGGCCGCCACCACCATGAGGGGTGGAGAAGGATTTATGCAGATTCAAGTGGATGACATCAAAGCCCATATCACCGGGACGAACCACACCCATTACGGCATTAAGATTTGCACCGTCATAGTAGCAGAGACCGCCGGCTTCGTGAATGATGTCGGTGATTTCGCAGATGTGGGGGTCGAAAATACCAATCGTGTTGGGGTTGGTGAGCATGAGACCGGCGGTGTCGGGCCCGACTGCTTCGCGGAGTTTGTCGAGGTTGACAAAACCATTTTCATCGGAAGGAATGGTGACAACTGTATAACCGGCCATGGCTGCGGTAGCAGGGTTGGTGCCGTGAGCGGCATCGGGAATCATGATTTTGGTGCGATGTTTATCGCCACGATGATGATGGTACGCCTTCATCATTAGGATGCCGGTGAATTCGCCATGAGCGCCTGCAGCGGGTTGGAAGGTCATATCATCCATACCGGTGATTTCACACAGGTACTCCTTGGCGGTATAGAGCATTTCCATTGCACCTTGCATGGTGGATTCATCTTGTAACGGATGAATATTGGCAAATCCGGGAAGAGAAGCCATTTCATTATTGATTTGCGGATTGTATTTCATGGTGCAAGAACCGAGCGGATAAAATCCATCGTTAACACCATGCACATGTTTTTCCAGTTCCGTGTAGTGCCGGCTCAAGTCAATTTCTGAAACCATGGGCAATTTTGGGGCTTGGCTGCGGAGTTGATCAGCGGGCAAAGCGACAACCGGAACATCGGATTTTGGCAGAATTGCACAACGTCTGCCTTCACGACTGCGTTCGAAAATTAATTGCATGACCTGCTGACCTCCTTTAAGACATTGACCAAAGTATCGATTTGATCTTTGCTATTCATTTCTGTGACGGCCCAAAGAATGCCGTTTTCTACCGGTAAACCACCGAGAATATCTTTTTTGTCTAACAAATCTAGAACTTTTCTGGGATCACAAGGCACCTTGGTGACAAATTCATGGAAGAAATCACCCTTGTGCTGCAATTCAAATCCAGGAATCTTAGAGATTTTGCTGGCTGCATAATGGGCTTTGCTGTAACAAAGTTGGGCTGCTTCGGCCATGCCGTGCGGACCCATAGCAGACATGTAGACGCTGGCGACCATAGCCATCAGCGCATGGTTAGAACAGATGTTGGAAGAGGCTTTTTCGCGTCGAATGTGTTGTTCTCTGGCTTGCAGCGTTAATACAAAGGCACGGCTGCCTTCGGCATCGACGGTTTCACCGACGATTCGACCGGGAAGTTTGCGTAACATGGCGTTGGTGCAGGCCATAAAGCCGACATAGGGGCCGCCAAACGACAACGGCATTCCTAAAGGTTGTCCGTCGCCAACAGCAACATCGGCACCGTATTCGCGGGGGGTCTTCATTAAAGAAGTGGCAATGGGGTTGACACTCATCACATATTTGGCACCGACGGAGTGGGCGAGCTCACCGGCTTTTTGTGCATCTTCCAACAACCCAAAGTAGTTGGGATGTTGCAGATATACACCGGCGATGTTGTTGTTTAACATAGAAGCTAATGCATCCATATCGGTGACTCCGTCTTTGAGTGGAATCAGTTCCATTTCCATTTCGTTGCCAAAGAAATAGGTGGCAATCGATTCAATGGCCATGGGGTGAGCAGCTGCAGAGACTAAAACCTTGTTACGGTTACGCTCACGGGTCATGTTCATGGCCTCGGCAGCTGCCGAAGGACCGTCGTAGACCGATGCATTGGAAGCATCCATGCCAGTCAATTCGCTGATCATGGTTTGATATTCAAAGATCGATTGCAAAACACCTTGGCTGATTTCTGCTTGGTAAGGGGTGTAGGCAGAAACAAAGGTTTCTTTGGAGGTAACACTTTTTACAATGCTCGGAATGTAGTGTTGATAAGCACCGGCACCTCTAAAAATAGAGGCGTAGACTTTATTTTTGGCGGCCATGGCGCGTAGGGTCTTGCTGACTTCCAATTCGCTCATTGGCTCAGGAAGGTCCAAACACTCAACTTTGAGGTTTTGTGGCACGACAGTGAATAAATCATCGAGATGCTTGATCCCTACCACGTCGAGCATTTGTTTACGTTCGAGATCGGTGTTCGGTATATAGGACATATTAGTGTCCCTCGTCTTCTTCGCAGAACTGCTGATATTCGGCGGCATTGAGGAATTTCATCTTATCGCTGATGTTTTTTACTTCAATGAACCATGCATCATAAGGTTGGGTGTTGAGAAGCTGAGGAGAATCACTTAATTCTTCATTGACAGCGGAAATCTCGCCGGTTACCGGTCCATAGATATCAGAAACAGCTTTTACGGATTCAACATCGGCAAAAACTTGATCGATTTCGACTTTGTCACCGACCTGAGGTAAATTGACAAAGACTAAATCCCCTAATTCGTGCTGCGCAAAATCGGTGATACCGATCCGAGCAGTGGTATCATCGAGGAAAAGAATCCATTCGTGAGATTTGGTGTAATGTAGATTTTGGGGAACATTCATGATGAAAAACCTCCTTATAATAGTACAATTTTATCGTTAACGCTTATGCGTTGAACTTTGGTATTACTGTTCTTTTTTGTAGAAGGGAAGCTTAACGACTTCAACGGTAATTCTGCGACCGCGAACGTCGACTTCTAATGCGGTACCGATTTTTGCGTATTTTTTGTTAAGATGAGCCATAGCGATACCGTATCCAAAATAGGGGCTGTGGGTTCCGGAGGTGGTAGCACCGACTTCCAGATCACCGGCATAAATGGTGGCATGTTCGCGGACGATTCCTTTACCGGTCACTTTCAGTCCTGCGCGCTTGGTGTTAAACGGTTGCTTGGCAATCAAGGCATCTTTCCCAATGAATCCGCCATCTTTCTCCATTTTAACGAAGAATCCTAGACCAATCTCCAAAGGAGTGACTGTATCATCCATTTCGTGACCGTAAAGCGGCATTCCTGCTTCTAACCGTAAAGTGTCTCTGGCACCTAATCCGCAAGGGATCAAGCCGAGGTCTTTTCCTGCTTCCAGCAGCTTGTTCCAAACAGCGGTGATCTGATCATTGGTAGTGTAGATTTCATAGCCGGTTTCGCCGGTATAACCGGTTTGGGAGATCAGACAGGGGATTCCGTCGAGAAGAACGTTTTCTTTAAAGGTGTAATAGCCGCGCGGAATATCGGTATCGGCGACCAATTTCTCTAAAATCGCGGTAGAATTCGGACCTTGTAGAGCCACTTCGGCGGTTATGTCTGAAATATCTTCAAACACGACATCGCCAAACAATTGTTCTTTGAACCAAGCCACATCTTTGTGACGATTCGATGCGTTGATTACGATCATGTACTTATCGGGATTCATCTTGTAAACGATACAATCATCGACAAAACCGCCTTCATGATTCAAAATCGGGCTGTAGCAGATATCTCCGTTTTCCAAAAGGTCCACATCATTGGTGATCACCTTGTTGACATTGGCTTTTGCATCCGGGCCAGAATAGATCACTTCGCCCATATGGGAGACATCGAATAATCCTGCCTGTTTGCGAACCGCCATGTGTTCGGTTATGATTCCGGTTGCATATTGAATGGGAAGAAGATAACCGGCAAAAGGAACTACTTTTCCGCCGGCAGCAACGTGTGTGTCGTACAGGGGTGTTTTCAAGTCCATAGAAATCCCTCTTTCTTGTTTAATAAAAAAACGGAGGCATGTCAAATAACATGCCCCCGTAGTTCTGCCTGAAAGATTCTTTTTGCCCCGATTGAACAAGAATGATTGTTGCATCTGGTAGGCATCAATTGCTTCGTCGGCGTCAATTCAATGACTTTCCGGAGTTTCGTCCAGATTCGATCCCTTTGCCTGAGAGCTGTTGCATCCCCTTCGGCGTTGCGCTGGTTACAATGGTGAAATTAAGCGCAATCTCTCTCGAATCCTTCGTTCGCTCAATGATTAAGTTGAGCTCAGTATAATGTATTTTTAAAGCAAAGTCAACCACTCAGATATGAAAGATATCTATAGTAAGAGCCAGTATTATAAGGAAATATAATATAAGATGTCGGTGGACCTTAGTTACAAAATTCACAAAAAACTTTTGGATTAAATAAGTTAAAATTCGTTAGTTAGTTAAATTTTGCACGAATGCTACTTCCTTTTGTAACCAATTTCCCGGCTTCTAAGGACTGCTCAACACAGGTACCGTTGCCGCTTGTTACCAAAATCAGCTCCATTTGCTGGGTGACAGAAACGCATTCCGCTAAGGGTTTTCCGATTAGGTTTGGCATGGGAATTTGTGTTGGATCTTCTTGAGCAGCATCCACTAGATAAAGAGTTAAGGTTTGGCCTTGCGAAAATTCACTGCCCGCTTTGGGATACTGAGCAGCAACCTGGTCGCCGTTGCCTGAAATGACTACTTTATCTTCTTCTTTAAAAGACTCTTTGAGATCCTCCCAAAGCTTGCCTTTGTAATCGGGAAGAATCATCGGTGTCTTGCCGCTGATTTCAGCCTCGATCAATTCTTCCGGTAAATATCCCGAAACCTTGAGAATCTCCTCGGCAATTCTACGGAATGCCGGTGCCGCGGTTTGCCCCCCGTAATAACCATTGGGGCCGTGCGGATTATCTAAATAAATGTAAATCGTATAACGTGGATTTTCTGCCGGGGCAAAGCCTATGGTGGAAGCAATAAAGATATCTTCGTAATACCCTCCGGTTTGAGTATTGAACTTGTTGGCAGTTCCTGTCTTTCCGGCAATTGTGTAAAGCTCGGAAGCCCCTTTGGAACCGGGAGCGTTGAGAACATACAGAAGAATGTCGCGCATACGCTTCATGGTTTCTTCGGAGAGCACCGTTCGGATTTCGGTTACTTCAGTTTCAACTTCATTCTGATTCGCATCTACTGTGGCCTTGACCAACCGCGGTTGTAAGAGGTGTCCGCCGTTGACAATAGCATTCATGGCATTGATTTGCTGCAAGGGGGTTACGGAAGGACCTTGACCAAAGGCAGAGGTGAAAATTTCAATGTCGCGGATTTGTTCGGGGTCGAACAGTAAACCAAGCGATTCTCCGGGGTAATCGATCCCGGTTTGCTCGCCAAAACCCATTAATTTTTGGAATTCGATCAAACGTTCCGCTCCTAAGCGCAAGCCCAATTGACCTAAGACCACATTGCTGGAGTTCCGCATGGCATCGAGGAGTGTTACCAACCCATGGTCCGCCCCTTTATCCCAGTTCCAGATTTTGTCGGGGCCAATTTCATAATAGCCAGGGTCTTTAAAGAGTTCATTTTCACTGGTAACCTCTTCTGCCAACGCTGCTAAACAGGTGATAATTTTGAACGTCGATCCCGGTTCGAAGGCTTCGGACACGAGGGGATTGATCCACAAATCCGGGTCACTATTACTGAAGTCATTGGGGTTATAATTGGGCATCGCAGCCATAGCCAGAATTTCACCGGTGTAGGGGTCCATAATCAAGACTCCTCCGGCATCGGCAAGATTGGTCTTGACCGCCGAGGCGAGTTCTCTTTCAGCAATGGTTTGCAGTTGCTCATCAATGGTCAGAATCAAACTCGTTCCATTCACGGCAGAAACCACTTTAGAATCAAAGAGTGGAATAGCACTGCCGTCACTGCTCCTAATCGCTACTTCACTCCCGGGAGTTCCGTAGAGAAGTTCGTCATACCAATATTCCAAGCCGGCTAAGCCGTGATTATCGATGCCAACAAAGCCCATAAAACTTGAAGCGAATTGGTTCAACGGGTAATACCGTTTTGGCTCGTAGAGAAAAGAGATCCCCTTTAAGCGTAAGGCGCGGATCTGTTCAGCTTGTTCCGGAGAAACCTGCCTAGCTAAAAAGATTTGGGTCGATTCAGAGGTCACGATATCCCAAACGCTCTTCCATGACATGTTCAAAACCGTAGATAATTTAGCAGCCAAGGTTTCTAAGGTGGTAAAGCGTTCAATTCCTGGCTGATTTTTATATTCTTCGATGAGTTCAAGAGAAGCCAGTAATTCGGGGGTGATCAAAATTGTCTCGGCTTGAGTGCTGACGGCTAAAGGCTTTCCGTTGCGATCATAAATATTCCCGCGCTGAGGGTTTAATTTCTCGTTGCGAGACCAGGTACCGGCTGCTTCTTCGCGTAAGAGGGCCCCGTTATGCTCGGTTGGAGCGTAGTTGATCCAGAACAGTCTTCCTACCAATATAAGATAGCAAATAGCGAAGAGCCCTAGAAAAAATTTGCCTCTGAAAGAACTCATTTTTCTCATAGCAGCGGCTCTTGAGCCCAAAATTGATATTTTAAGAAAACGCTGAAAAGGAGTTAGCTTTGAGGTAGGGGTTTTCTGTCTTCTTGCGATTCTACTCAACTCCTTCCCGAATTCATAGGTCACTCAACATCGAAGCTGCGAAACCCTTCAAACATCTTTGAAATATTCAATCCACCAATGCATCCGTCTTCCAGTAAGCCAAGACGAATATTGTTGGCGGCTTCTTTTAAGTAATTCGAACTGATGCCATGATAAATCGATTGATACGCTTCCAAAAAAGCGGCATATTCGTCGCATAATCCAACCAAGCTGCCCATTATGGGAAGCCCGCTCTGAGGAGGTTCTTGTAACAATAGCAGAAAGTCTTCGTTGGTGTAGCAGGGAGGTTCCGGCTCGTCGGTTGTTGACATGACAACCCGGTCTTCAAACTCGTGGTTGGTGAAGGCCATTAGTTCATCTTTGAATCGATACTCCGACATGAGGGGGTATAACTCTTCTCTAACAATACTGTCTTCAATTTGCTTGACGATTTCCGGTAGATTTGCCGTTGCCCGCTTGACCGGAGAAACAATGTCACGAATCACGCTTTCGGGTAAGTCGTGAAATAACCCTCCGAAATAATTGGCATAGAGTAACTGTGCTGGGTTTTTCAGTTTCGCGTGATCCGGTAGTTGTCGTGTCAGCAGTAAGGCAAAGCAAGCGACCAACATGGAGTGGCCCAGAACCGACGTTCTGGGGATGCGTTGGGTATGGCTCCAACGGATCTGAAAGCGTAACTGTTCTAAGCGCTGTAACAATTCATAGAGACGTTGTTTTGTGACCAGCATGCCCATCCCTTTGAGGTGAAGATGGTTCATCATTTCTGCGTTGAGTTCTTTCTCAATCGAGTTCAGCTGAGGAGAGGGGACATTGACCAGTTTGATCAACTCAAATTCTCGGAAAGTGGCGTAATCATGGGCTGCTGTCAAAATTGAGGTTTCCAACGGACCCATCGTATCTTGACCGAGTAAGTAGTTCGTAAATCTTAGGTAGAGTTCCGGGTCCAACGCACTCATCGTTTCCTTATATTGTTCCAGCACCCAGTTGTTTAAGCGCTGGAATTCTTCGGGGTATTGATTGCGGATGCGATGATGTACGCTGGATTTAATGTCGGAGAGTGCGATTCGTTTCAGTAAATCAAAAAAGCCGGCAAAGATGATCGATTCCCAATCTAAACTGAGCTCAACGCCGTTTTCGGCCTGTGCCTCTATTTCTACATGTCCGATTAGGTAGGCCGTCATCATTTTGAGACCGGCTTTGTCCATTTCGGTCAATTCCACCGGTCGGGCCATATCGTTCCAACGCTGAATCGAGAAACCATTAAATAGTTTAAGCGCGAATTCTTTGGTTAACACAAGACAACCCCTCCTTTTATGTAGTTTCATCATACACGATTTACAGGTTGAAATCAATAAAAAGCTTCAATTATAAGCATCAACTGAAGTAGTGAAAGGATTTTGAAAAGTTGCTCTCGAATTAAAATAGTGGAGTTTATTCCTATAGCTTCTAGCAAAAATTGAAGGAGGATCCCTATGAAAGACATTAAAGTTTATGGTAGCAGTTACTGACCGGGTTGTGCAACGGCGAAAGAGGTTCTTTCCCAGCATAATATTCCTTTTGAGTATGTCGATATCACGACCGGAATGAAACCTTTAAAAGAGTTCCTGGTGTTGCGAGACACGCTTGATCTCTATAGCAGTGTTCGAGGAAAAGGCACGGTTGGCATTCCTATGCTGGCTGTCACAGAAAACGGACAGACCCAGTATTATCGGGGGCTTCCCGAAGATTTAAACCTATTGAAATAGAAGGAGAAAAGTGATGCCGGAGAGGAAAGCAAAATGTAGTCATACTTCAAGCGAACACCAGTATTTACCTCAGCCGGCAGCCAATTTGCCGGGAAATCAAGCTGTTGAATTGGCAGGTCTCTTCAAGACCCTAGGGGATCCTACACGGATCCGTATTCTCTACTTGCTTACTCAACGAGAACATTGCGTATGCGAGTTGGCCGAAAATAGTGAGGTAAGTTTATCGGCGATCTCACACCAGTTGCGATTACTAAAAGCAAATCGTCTGATCAAGAGCCGCAAAGAGGGACGAAACGTGTTCTATTCCTTAGACGATGAACATGTAGAATCCTTATTCAGCCAAGGATTGGCGCACGTTATTCATCGTTAATATAAGGAATTTCTCCCGAATTATCGATATTTAATGATAAATAACCTTTGTTACTTTGGATGTTTACGAAAAATTAAGAATATTTGATTTCTAACTCAAAAATTAACTTTGGTACAATGATAAAATTTAACGAGAAGCAATCGGTAAAAAGACTTTATTTAGAGGTCTTTGCCCGGTTGCTTTTCTAATTTAGATTTTATGCGAATTTTGCATGTATAAAGTTAAATGAAAACACTTGCAAAATATTTATTAGATACTAAGTTAACTTCGAATCTTTCGAAATCAATCATAATTTCTCGAGTGAAAGGGCGTTTTTTTCAATAAAATCGGGCTGCAGAAGAATTTTGATTTAATTTGCCGGCTTTGAAGCTTTTGCGAAATTAATATTTAGCTATGTTATAGCACGAAGATTGGTAGAATGAGTAGAAGACGACGCTCGATTTGTCTGAAATGATAGGGAATTCTCTTGACAAGTAATAGAATGCTTGCTAAACTAACGATGGTTTCGGAAAATCCTGTAGGTTTTTCATTTGTCTCATTCACATTCTTTCGTTTAATTTTTGTTTTTTGAAAAAGGAGGGACGCTGTCAAGCAGGATCCTATTGCGAATCAACGTACTAATAACAAACTGTCATTTTTCTTATTTTTAACCACGGAACCACAGGAAGCGAAACTAAAGAATTTAGTATGATACTATGCAGGAGGTGCAAATTCATGACGCCATTTATGCAGAATATCTCAGATGGCTTAAAACCGATTTTCTCAAGTTGGCTCTATACCAGCGGAAACTTCGGATTAACTTCAACGGTATTTTTAATTATTTATGTAGGCGCTTTACTAATGATGGTAAAGCAAGCCCGAACCGGTGGCGCAATTCCTAAAGTTCGCCGTATCCCCGGTTTGGATGCAGTTGACGAAGTTGTTGGTCGTGCTACAGAAATGGGCCGCCCGGTGTTGTATAGCCCCG
>Ga0228535_1002457_pt1 | contig 17726 bp, 19 predicted proteins | sample SJ1metagenome_FD_168457 | JGI IMG/M metagenome (GOLD analysis project Ga0228535, IMG submission 168457) | Enriched culture of PCE-dechlorinating microbial communities from Ithaca, New York, USA - SJ1 | ecosystem: Engineered > Modeled > Simulated communities (microbial... > Unclassified | place... | reverse complement strand
AAGCGCTGGACCTTGCCGAAGGCTTTGGTCACATAGAAACCTGCGGCGACGAACCAGCGTTCTTTAGGTGCGTGCTGATGATACGTACAGGCGGGGTTTGGGCAAAAATGAAAATGATGCATGAAAGCCTCCTCTCCTTATAGACGCAAGAAAAGAGGCTTTCACTTCAAATTCATATGCAAGGTTCATGACACTATGGATTCTTTGCCGTGTGCTGCCCTGTATTCCTTCATCATTCGATGCTCTTCACTAAGCTCCGCGACGAGCTGGCCAAGCGGCCACTGGATGTTGGTCTCGGTCGACATGGCAAAAGCAACCTCCTGCATAGAAGGGCCGACAGATTTGACGGCACGCATGATGGCGAGGGCTTCTTCTTTTGTCATACCATACATAATGACGGCGCGGAAATCTTCCGGAATGGCAGGCAGCGATTGATCCAGCTCTTGCTCTTTCTCTTTCTGGCTCATACGCAAAGCCTACCAGAAACAGAAGCCCATGGAAAGGCAGTCTGCATGCGCAATCTTCAGCGCATGCCGATTTGCCGGTAGGGTGTCTGATTTTGTATACTTAGGTATGAAAAAAAGAATTTCGTATCTCAAAGGAAACCATCAATATGAATTATGAACAGTTTACTCTGAAAGCGCAGGAAGCATTGCGCGATGCCGCTGCAATTGCACAGAAAAACGACCATGGCTCGATAGAACCGGAGCATCTTTTATCTGCTCTACTTGAGCAGGAAGGCGGCGTTGTCTCTTCAATATTGGAGCGATTGGGCGCAGATCGCGGGCGCCTCGATCGAGGACTGCAAGATCTCTTGAGCCACCTACCGAAAGCATATGGTGAAGCGACACAAGTATATTTCTCTCCTGCCCTGCAGAAGGTAGTCGCAAAGGCAGAAGGCGAATCCAAGGCAATGAAGGATGAGTACGTCGCGAGCGAACACTTGTTTCTCGCAATGCTCAGCGTCGAATCGCGGGCTGCCTCTCTCTTGAAGTCTGCTGGAGTCACTCGGGAAGGAGTGCTCTCTGTTCTCAAATCGATTCGCGGCACCCAGAGCGCATCAGACGAGAACGCCGAAGAAAAGTACCAGGTACTCGAGAAATATACGCGGGATCTCACGGCGCTTGCGCGATCCGGCAAGCTCGATCCTGTCATTGGACGGGACGAGGAGATCCGCCGTGTCATGCAAGTGCTCTCTAGACGCACTAAAAACAATCCCGTGCTCATCGGAGAGCCTGGCGTAGGGAAAACCGCTATCGTCGAAGGGCTGGCCCAGCGCATCATTTCTGGAGACGTGCCAGACAGCCTCAAGGATAAGAAGCTTCTTGCGCTCGACCTGGGGTCCCTCGTTGCAGGCAGCAAATTCCGCGGCGAGTTCGAAGAGCGCCTCAAAGCGGTAATAAGCGAGATTGTCAAATCTGAAGGCAAAATTATCCTTTTTATAGATGAATTGCATACGCTCGTCGGAGCAGGCGCTGCAGAAGGGGCGATGGATGCGTCCAACCTCCTCAAGCCAGCGCTGGCTCGAGGCGAGCTCAGGGCTATCGGCGCAACGACGCTCGATGAATACCGCAAGCATATCGAAAAGGATGCAGCGCTCGAACGCCGCTTCCAGCCTGTCTTCTGCGCTCCTCCGAGCGTCGAGGATACGATTGCGATTCTGCGCGGGCTTAAAGAGCGGTACGAAGTGCACCATGGGGTCCGCATACGGGATGATGCGCTGATTGCTGCCGCAGTGCTCTCGGATCGCTATATTACATCGAGATTCTTGCCGGACAAGGCGATCGACCTTGTCGATGAGGCAGCGTCGAGGCTCAAGATGGAAATCGAAAGCCAGCCCACCGAGCTCGATCAGATTCAGCGCAAGCTGATTCAGCTCCGCATGGAGGCCGATGCGCTCAAAAAAGAGACAGACCCGGCTTCTGTCGAGCGGCGCGGAAAGCTCGAAAAGGAAATTGCCGATCTTTCCGAAAAGCGCGACGCGATGAATGCGCGCTGGCAGGACGAAAAACGCCTCATCGAGGAAATCCGCCAGCTCAAGCAGAGGATCGAAGAGTACAAGGTGGAGGTCGATCAGCTCGTCCGCGATGGGCAACTTGCGAAAGCCTCCGAAATCAAATATGGCAAGCTCGTCGACACCCAGCGCAAACTGGAAGAGCTGTCGAAAAAAGTGCAGGAAGAAAAAGACAAGCCACGGCTTTTGCGGGAAGAAGTGTCTGATGAGGATATCGCTCGTGTGGTTTCGCTCTGGACAGGCATCCCTGTCTCCAAAATGCTCTCGAGCGAGATGCAGAAATATGTCGAGCTCGAAAGCCAGCTAGCCAAGCGCGTTATAGGCCAGGAGAGAGCGCTGCGTGCCGTTGCGGATGCGATTCGACGCAATAGGGCGGGGCTTTCGGATCCTCGCAGGCCGTTAGGGTCCTTTCTTTTCCTTGGGCCGACCGGCGTCGGGAAAACCGAGCTTGCAAAAGCGCTCGCCGAGTTTCTGTTCAATGACGAGCGGGCACTTACGCGCATCGACATGAGCGAGTACATGGAAAAACATTCGGTTTCAAGGCTTATCGGTGCTCCTCCCGGCTATGTCGGCTATGAAGAGGGCGGCCAGTTGACCGAAGCGGTGCGCAGGCGGCCATATTCTGTCGTTCTGTTCGATGAGGTCGAAAAAGCGCACCCCGAAGTGTTCAATGTGCTCTTGCAGATGCTCGATGACGGGCGGCTGACCGACGGGCAGGGAAGGGTGGTCGATTTCCGCAACGCAATCATCATTATGACGAGCAATATCGGCTCGGAATTCATCCTCGAGATGAAGAGCATGGACGAGATCCGCTCGCGGATCGACGAGCTTCTGAAGACCTACTTCAAGCCGGAATTCTTGAACCGCATCGATGAAGTTGTAGTGTTCGACAGGCTCGATGAAACGATGATCCGCAAGATCACCGATTTGAGGCTCGCCGAGCTTGCCCAAAGGCTTGCGGCAAGGTCTATCGCGCTCGAGGTACACGAAGCAGCCAAGGACTACATTGCCAAAGAAGGCTTTGACAGGCAATTCGGCGCACGGCCGCTCAAGAGAGCAATCCAGAACCTGCTCGAAAATCCAATCGCCAAAAAATTGCTTGCGGGGGAAATACTCGAAGGCGATACCGTGACCGTGAGTCTCGCCGGCAGCGAGCTTGCAATCAGCACGAAGCGCCCAGCATGAGCGCGGTTTTCACCGATAGCCATGCGCACCTCGAGATAGTGTCGCAAAGGTTGGGTAAAGAAGTGCTAGAAGAGGTACTCGCGGCATATGGCAGAGCATTCGGAGCTGGCGCCCACGCTGAGGAAGAGCTCGCGATTGTGCTCGATGTCGGCACTGAACCGGGAGACCTTGAAATGCGTCGCGCGCTGGTGCGTCAGTGTGCTTCCCAGCGCAGCGCGCAGTTTGTGAAATTCAGCGCTGGTGTGTGGCCGGGGCTGGAAGCCCTGGCCGACCCCGATTGCGCCATGAGCCTCCTCGAGCGCGATATCGAACGAGGTGTCGATGCAGTCGGCGAATGCGGACTCGACTATTACCATATGGCAGCAAGTCCCCAGGCACAGAAAGTGCTCTTCAGCGCCCAGATCGAGCTCGCTTTGTGCCATAGTCTGCCGCTTATCGTGCATTCCAGAGAAGCATTCGATGACACGCATTCGCTTGTGGCTCTCGCCGCAAGCCGCATTCCGGTGATCATTCACTGTTTTGGGTATGGACCCGAAGAAGCGCGCGCATTTCTTGAATCCGGCTGCTTCATTTCATTTGCGGGAAATGTGACCTATCCCAAAGCGAGCCGGCTCCGCGAGGCGCTTGCCCTTGTGCCGCCTGATCGGCTGTTGCTCGAAACTGACGCGCCCTATATGAATCCTGTGCCTCTGCGCGGAAAAGCTTCCAGTCCGCTTGATATCGCACGAACGTACGCATTGGTCTCTGAGCTTTTGCATATCGACATCGAGGAATTGCGCAGAAGAATCACAAAGAACCTGAACCGCATACTTGGCAGCGGCCAATAAGCTCAGTAGGCTTGAAGACAATTGGGACAATAGGTCTTCAAGGGGGCAATATGAGGCTGGTAACGCTGGTTGAAAATGTTGTGTACAATACGCAGCTCAGCGCCGAGCATGGGCTTTCGCTGTATATCGAATATGGCGGGCACAGAATTCTGTTCGATACTGGCCAAGGCGATCGGTTTCTGAAAAATGCAGAAGTCCTCGGCATCGATATTTCGCTTGTCGATGCGCTTGTCCTGAGCCATGGTCATTATGATCATGCTGGCGGCCTCGAGACATTCTGCAGGGCCAACAAGAATGCCAGAATATACATAAAAGACGGATTTTTCGAGCCAAAATTCAACAAAGACAGAAAATTCATCGGAATACATTACAATGAATCGCTTTTTGCTGGCCGCCTCATAACCTTGAAATCGAGGACCGAGATTTTCCCCGGTCTGTACATCATGACCGATATTCCGATTACAAACGCATGGGACACGCATTTCGAAGATCTTTATATGCAAGGCGAGCATGGCCTTGTGCTCGACCAGTTCAACGACGAGCAGTTCCTTGTTCTTAAAGAAAATGGCGCAATCAGTGTCATTACCGGATGCGCTCACAGGGGAATATCGAATATTGTGCGAGCAGCGAAAAGCTCATTCGATTTGCCCGTTCGTCTTGTTCTGGGCGGTTTTCATCTGAGCAAATCGTCAGATGACATGGCAGACAGGCTGATTCAGCAACTCAGTACCTTCGATATAGAAAAGTTCGGCTGCTGCCACTGCACAGGTGTCGAGAAATACGCCCGAATAAAATCATTTTTCGGCGAGCGCGCCTTTTACAATTGCACGGGCACAGATTACGCAGGCGCAGAATACAAGGGCGCAGAATACAAAAGCGCAGCGCCCTTGCGATAACGAAGCGGAGCTTGAATCATCATGAGCACGATAATTTTCTACATTTCGAAAATTCTGCGGCCTGTTGTGGCATCGCCCTTGTTCATTGCAATCATTTTCAGCACTATTGCTCTTTTTTTGCTGCGGGCGAAAAGCCGGCTTCAGAGGGTCATTAAGGCACTCGCGCTGGTATTCCTGCTGCTGGTTGCGGTAATCTCGGAACCCTTTGTCGCAACAGGCCTTGCGAGGCTCTGGGAATATCCGCGTTCTGACCTGGACGATTGCCTTTCCAAGGGCCCATATGCCGCTATTGTCGTCCTTGGCGGGAGCCTGGATCCGGTTACTTCCAAACCCGGCGCGATTGAAGGAAATGACTCCTTCGAGCGTCTCGTAGCCGCTGCGGAGCTCTATCGAAAAGGCGCTGCCCCGATTGTAATTGCGAGCGGGGGCACGGGCTCTCTTTCCTATGCGGACAGGCGTGAAGCTCCTTTCATGGCTGAGTTCCTGGAACTGATGGGTGTGCGCAGAAACGCGGTCGTTATTGAGGACAAGTCCAGGAACACCTTTGAAAATGCTGTATATTCCAAGGCATATCTTGAAAAGAGAGAGGGCGGCGGAAATGCGAAGCCTGGCCGCATTATCCTCGTTACTTCAGCTTGGCATCAGAGGCGGGCTTCCGCGATATTTCGCAAGGCTGGAATCGATTTTTATCCATATTCGGTTGACAGCCTCGTTGCACCCTTCATGCTTCCGTCTGATCTTTTTCCGGATGCATGGGCGCTGACGCGATCGACCCGAATCCTGATCGAAATGGCCGGATTTGTGGCTTACAGAATAATGGGGCGCTTGTAACCTCTTGTGGCCTTTGTCAATTATCGGGCCGGCTATTGTCCGGCAGTGCGTTTCAGAATTGCATCAATGCGGGCTGCTTCTTTGGAAAATTGCAGCGCTGGCTTTACGTATATAATCGGGGGCATAACATCTTTTTTCTCGATGAGCTGTGCAGCATTTCTGATTGCGGCAATGATGGCGCCATTGTTTTCTCCAATGGCGGCGAATAGATGCCTTGTTGGAATTCCTTGGCCTAGCCCACGCAGATCTGCTGCAAGCTCTATATCCTTCATTTCTTGCGCTTTTTCGAGGACAGTGCGGCTTCCTGCTGCGATCACCAGCAAGCTTGGCTTTTTGTCCTTGATCTGCGCGAGTGCCGAAAGCGCTTGCTCAAGCTTGTCTCCCGGCAGGTTCATATGATCGATATTGAAGGGCAAGAGAGCTTGGCCGTTATCAGAATCGCGCGCGCCTGCCGTTTCCATGGCTGTGCGAAAAGCCTCTACAAAAGCATCGAGGTCCGCTTCGCTTCTCCCTAAACCGCTCGAAAAAAGAATCGCTGCATTCGCTTCGGTATTTCCATTTTTTCTCTCAATTCCGATTCGGTAGCCAGCAATGAGCCCAATTTGACGGTAAGCCCATTCGCTGTCCCACATAATGGCAAGAGTTCGTCTTGAGGAGGATTCGGCTAATTGTGCGATTTCCGGAAGAGCAGGCTCCGCACGCAAGAAAAGCGATACGCATGTACTGCCTTCATCCAATAGCTTCACAGGAAAAGCATGTGCAACCGCTGGGCTTGCGACAAAGATATGTGCCGAGGATGAACTGGAGCCAGAGGGCCAGGATTGAGCGATTGATTGCGCAAGCGATTCTATTTTGCCGGGCTGTACCGGATACGAGAGATACGGACTAGTGACTTTCGCAGCGGTTTTCGCAGCGCTAGTGAGAACAGGGAATTCCCGGACAAGCCTTGCAGATAGATCGGGATACACCAGCGCGAATGCTTCGTCGAGCATTGCGGATACTGGAGGATGGCTGCAGCCCGAAAGCAAGCCCAGAATGCCTGCAACAGCCAGAACGAAGCACAATGCTGCAAATGCGCTTCTGCGGCAACAGGCGTATGACTTCATTTCTTCCTTATCGATCCTTAGCCTGTTGCATAATCGCATGATTCTTTATATAACGACAATAACCTGCAGAAAAAAATACTCTGTGGGCTTTCGGAGGAACATATGACGAGTTACAAAGAGCTTGGACTTGTTAACAGCAAGGAGCTTTTCCGCAAAGCGATGGAAGGGGGCTACGCCATCCCCGCATATAATTTCAACAACATGGAACAGCTGCAAGCCATCATTCAGGCCTGCGTGGAGACAAAGAGCCCGGTTATCCTGCAAGTTTCATCGGGTGCGCGCAAGTACGCGAACGCCACAATGCTCCGCTATATGGCCAAAGGTGCAGTCGAATACTCGAAAGAGCTTGGCTATGCAATTCCTATTGTTCTGCATCTTGACCATGGCGACAGCTTCGAGCTGTGCAAGGATTGTATCGAGAACGGCTTTTCTTCAGTCATGATCGACGGGTCTCACCTTCCATATGAGGAGAATGTGGCCCTAACCCGGAAAGTCTGCGAATTCGCCCATGCGCAGAAGGATTATGTCACTGTCGAAGGAGAGCTTGGTGTGCTTGCGGGAGTCGAAGATGATGTATCCGCCGAGCACAGCCACTATACCCGTCCGGAAGAAGTCGTGGATTTCGTCAGTAAAACAGGCGTCGACAGCCTCGCCATTTCCATTGGCACAAGCCATGGCCGCGCGAAATTCAGGCCCGAACAGTGCACAAGAACTACGGACGGCGTACTCATCCCGCCTCCCTTGCGTTTCGACATTCTCGAAGAAATCGAAAAGCGCATCCCCGGTTTCCCTATTGTCCTGCATGGTTCTTCTTCGGTGCCGGTAGAATATGTGCGCATGATCGAGCAGTACGGCGGAAAGCTGCCTGATTCAGTAGGAATTCCGGAGGAACAGCTCAGAAAGGCAGCGCGCAGCGCGGTCTGCAAGATCAACATCGATTCAGATGGGCGCCTTGCAATGACTGCCATGATCCGCAAGGTGCTCTTCGAGCATCCGGAGGAATTCGATCCGCGCAAGTATCTCGGCCCCGCGCGCGATGAGCTCAAAAAGCTCTATATGCATAAAAACAGCGAGGTACTTGGCTCCGCAAACCGCGCCTGAGAAGCGCCTGAAAAGTACTGGGCAGCATCGGAAATAGTTTTCCTGCGGGGCTTTACCTGCGGGAATGAGTATGCTAATATACGCCGCGCCTTTAGTCTGTCCGAACGACAGAAGGGCGGGAGGGTTCTTTCCTTTCCCCGTTAAGGAGAGAAACCTGCGGCAGAGGAGGCCAGTTGGCAGAGAAAGATTTGCGGATCAACGAACAGATCCGTGTGCGCGAAGTGCGTCTGATTGATGACAAGGGTGAGCAGAGAGGGATAGTTTCTACCCTCGAAGCGTTGCGGATTGCGAGAGAAGCAGGGCTCGACCTTGTGGAAGTTGCCCCGCAGTCAGTTCCGCCTGTATGCAGGCTGCTCAATTATGGCAAGTACAAATTCGAGCAGGAGAAGAAAGTCAAGGATGCAAAAAAGCGAGCGAAGGTAACCGAACTCAAGGAAATCCGCATGCAGCCAAAGATAGCCGAGCATGATCTCGACTTCAAGGCCAACCACGTGCGGGAATTTCTCGAGGATGGCAACAAGGTAAAGGTGACCATTCGATTCCGCGGAAGAGAGCTCGCACATACGGAAATCGGCGAGGAGATCCTCAAGAGAATTCTTGCCAAGCTGGAAGGTGCCTTTGTTCTCGAGCGCCCGCCTTTGATGGAAGGACGATTCATGTCGATGGTTCTCCAGCCAAAGGCAGGTACAGTAAAGAAACAGCCGGAAGGCGATACCGTAAATATCGCCTCGGGACCAGAACATTGATACAATAGAAGGATGGTGGATTATGCCTAAGATGAAAACAAAAAAAGCCGCTGCCAAGCGATTTACGCTCACCGCGAGCGGCAAGGTAAAATACAAGAAAATGAACTTGCGGCACATTCTTACAAAAAAGACGACCAAGCGCAAGAGAAACCTGAGAAAGGCCGGATTCCTCGATGTAGGTCCCGTGTACCAGATCAGGAAGAAACTCCTTCCCTATGGTTGATGAATAACTCGGAGGAAATAGGCTATGCCCAGAGCAGTAGACGGAACCAGAAGAAAAGATCACCGCAAAAAAATACTCAAACATGCCGAAGGCTTTTGGGGCCGCAGGCATTCCAACTATAAAGTCGCAAAGGATGCGGTTGCCAAGGCACTTTCGGATGCATACAAAGACAGGCGTGATAAAAAGGGCGTGTTCAGAAGACTCTGGATCGCTCGTATCAACGCGGCGTGCCGTATGAGAGATATCAGCTACAGCCGGTTTATTGAGGGCCTGTACAAAGCTGATGTATGCATTGACAGGAAAATGCTCGCCGATATCGCTGTACGCGATCCGGCAGCATTCGACGCAGTTGTGGAGAAGGCAAAAGCAGCCCTCCAGGGGTAAATGATGCTGAATCTTGAGCAGATCCGAGCGCTTGAATCGCGGGTTGAAAAAGCGGTTGTTCTCATTACCAAACTGAGACAGGAAAATGCGGACCTCGAAGCGCGGCTCGCGGACGTCCTGCGCTCCGCGGAACTGCTCAAGAATCAGAAAGAAGAGCTCGAGCGGCAGCTTGCGGCTCAAACGCGCGCAGCGAACGAGAGTAGCTCCCGTCTTGAGGGCCTCATTGCGCGAGCGAAGGAAGCAGAAGAAAAAGCTGCCAATGCCGAACTCAAAGCCGCCGAGGCAGAAGAGCGCGCTGCCGCGATGGAACGCAAAGCCCAGGCTGCTGACGACGAAATTTCCCACTACAGAGAACGCGCCCTGACTGCCGAGCGCCGCGTCGCCGAGCTTGAATCCAAGGCAGAAGAACTCCGCACCGAGCAGGAGCGCATCGAACAGGGCCTTATGCACGCGCTGTCCAAACTCGATTCGTTCGAGGATATGGTGCTCGAAATGTCGCTTGGCGCAGGCGCGCGATCCGAAAGCGCAGTAAAGCCGGAAGCGCAGCATATTGCGGCGCCGCTGCAATATGTTGGCCAGGAATCCGACGAACAGGCCGCATCAGACATTTCCGAACCTGATTCAGGAGGGGGAGAGAAAGAGGAGCCGGACGACAATTCCTCGCCGGACCTCAAATCCCGGGATGCCCCCTTTCGCGGAGGCGAAAATGAGCTCGATATCTTCTGATCAGCGCATGCATATCGAGATTCTTGGGCAGTCTTTTTCTATAAAGACTGATGACAGCCCCGAATATATCCAGAGCCTGGTGAGCGAGCTGAAACAGCGGTATGCAGTAATTTCGACAAGAATGGGTGTTGCGGACCCGCTGCGCGTTGCGATTCTCGCGGGGCTTTTTCTGCTGGATGATCTGAAAAAGACGCAGGGACAGAAGCCTTCTGGCGCTGAAGCCCGCGAAAATACTTCAGCCCGATCCACGCTCAGCGAGCTCGACGAAGAACAGATACTAGCCCAGCTGGACAAACGGCTCGGAGAACTGGGCATTTGACGATTTATTCCATTTTACGAGGAGACCGCTAATGATTATGCCGCTTGAAGCTCTTATAAACTATTCCGGCAATTCCTATGAGCTTGCTGCTGCCGTATCGATGCGCGCATATCAGCTTGCCGTGCTGCAAACCCCGGAAGTGGAGAAGAATAACGGCAAAGTCGTTTCCATGGCCACTCAGGAAATCCTTGACAAAACCATTGGCTACAAACTGCTTGCCGGTTGATGCAGTCATTCTTGCGGGGCCGACAGCCTCCGGAAAGACTGATCTTTTGGATTCAATGTTCGGAGCCGGGGTGGCTGAATGGCTGCCCCGGCTCCGTGACGCATGGAGCATTGACCTACAATCTGTGCATGTACTCTCTGCCGATTCCATGCAGGCATATCGATTCATGGATATCGGCACTGCAAAGCCGGATTCTGGACTCAAAAAGCGGCTTGTGCATCATCTCATCGATATGAAGAATCCTGATGAGCAATATACTGCCGGAGAATTCGTGGCCAGGGTGGATGCGCTCTGCACAGAGCTCGCAGAACAGCACATTTTGCCTGTCGTGAGTGGTGGCACTGGTTTCTATCTCATGAATTTCATCTGCGGCTTGCCTTCGGCGCCGCCAAGCTCGCCCGAGATCCGTGCGCAGGTGGCACAGGAACTGGAGCACGCAGGTACTGCTGCATTGCGAGCCGAGCTTGCGCGCGCTGATCCGGAAATTGCAGCAAAAATCCATGAACACGATGTGTACCGGCTCACGCGGGCTGTGGAAATTCTGCGCTCATCAGGCAAGCCTCCCAGTTTTTTTGCGCCGCAAAAGGTGCCGCGGCAAGGCAAACGATTTGTGGTCCTTGGTGTGACCAGACCTCGCGATGAACTACTTCTGCGTATTCATGCACGGGTTGAAGCCATGATGAAAGCCGGGCTTGCAGAAGAAGTTGCCCAGCTGATGGCGCGAGGCTATAGCCGCGAGGATCCGGGTATGCAAGCGATTGGCTACCGCGAATTTTTTGAACTGTCAGGCCGTCCTCTCGAAACAATTTCTGAGGCAATCGAGCTCCATACGCGCCAATACGCAAAACGCCAGATGACCTTTTTCCGCGCGCTGCCTGGCATCCAGTGGATTGCGCCGGAGCCTGAGCAGCTTTTCCGGGCGCTTGCAGAAGCCGCAAACTAGGCTGGTTCAGCACATTCCCGCCTTCCCTAGACAATCTGGAGAGTCGCGCGCTATAGTGGCTTCGATGAACGCCCCAATCCTCATGACGATTTTCTTTTCCATCTTGCCGATCTCCGAACTGAGAGGCGCAATCCCGTATGCGGTGTACCAGGGCCTTCCGATTCTTGCGGCTGCCGCCATTTCGATAGCGGCGAATATATGTGTGCCGCTCATCGCTTTTTTGTTCTTGAATAGCATCCATAAGCTTTTGTACAAGTTTTCTCCATACAGAAGTTTTTTTGATCGCGTTGTGGAGCGGACAAGAAAGAAAGTGCATGCAAAAGTGGAAAAGTACGGCTATTGGGGATTACTTCTTTTTGTCGCCATCCCCTTCCCGGTAACCGGAGCATGGACGGGTGCATTGGCCGCATGGATTCTCGGGCTTTCGTACAAGAAAGCCTTTTTCGCGATTGCAGGCGGTGTTCTGGTGGCTGGTGTGATAGTGAGCATTCTCGTCGCGCTGTGGGGCGCCGGGACGCAGACAATATTCTTCAAAACAATGCACTGAAATACGCGTAGATAAAGAAATAATCAACCATGGATATCGATTTTCGCTCAGAACTGGATCCGGAGCAGTATGCAGCGGTGACGGCAGCCGAAGGGCCAGTGCTCATCATCGCTGGAGCGGGATCTGGCAAGACAAGGGTCATTACTTACAGGATTGCCTACCTCCTTGCGCGGGGCGTTCCTCAGGAAGCAATCCTTGCCCTTACTTTTACGAACAAAGCCGCCAAGGAAATGGTCGAGCGCGCTCATTCGCTCACTGGACTTGCGTTTAAGAACCTGATGGTCTCTACCTTCCACTCGTTTGGTGCATGGATGCTGCGAAAAGAAGCTGCAGTGCTTGGCTACCGACCCAATTTCAGCATCTATGACGAACAGGACAGAACGCGTGCGATCCGCGAATGCGCGCACGAACTAGGTATTGCGGCTGAAAATCTTGATCCAGTAAGGCTTTCCCAGCTCTTTTCAGCACTGCGATCTGGATACGGAAAACCGGGCGAACTTTCCCAGCGAGAGCTCGAACTCTATGCTTTGTATCGAAAAACACTCAAAATTTACAATGCGATGGATTTTGATGACCTTATCGCACTGCCACTCGAATTGCTGCAGGAACACGAAGAGGTTAGAGAGAAATATCGCTCGCGCTTCCGCTACATCATGATCGACGAGTTTCAGGACACGTCGCTTCAGCAATATGAGTTTATTCAGCAATTAGAAAGCGGAAATATCTGTGTCGTGGGCGACGATGATCAATCGATTTATTCCTGGCGGGGCGCTGATTACCGCAATATCGAGCGCTTCGAAACCGACCATCCGGGTTTTGTGGAAATAAAGCTCGAAAGGAATTATCGTTCGACCGGCAGCATTCTCACTGCGGCGAATACGGTTATCGCCCACAATGTGAGGCGCAAGAAAAAAGAGCTCTGGTCGCCTCAAGGAACCCATGGCACCCCGATTTCCTTCTTCGAAGCTGAAGACGATGACGCTGAGGCTGAGAAAATCATCGAAAAAATCAGAGAGCTTCGTTTCAGCGAACATGCCGATTGGGAAAATTTCGGCATTCTGGTTCGTACCAATGCACTTGCGGAGGCCATCGAGGATTCGCTTGTCGAACATAATATTCCCTACCGGGTTGCAGGAGGGCCATCTTTCTATCAACGCAGGGAGATAAAGGACATTATCGCCTACCTCAAAGCAGCGGCGAATCCCGATGATGATGTCTCTGTGCTCCGGGTTTTAAATGTACCGCGCCGAGGAATCGGCAGGGCAACAGTCGAATATCTTTCGAATATTGCAAAGGCACATTCCACTTCTTTGCATCATGCGGCGGAAGCAGCGCGTCAGGCTGTTTTCGCGCCCAAAGAAAGCCACATGCAGAAAGCGCTGGCCGAGGTATTTTCTTTTTTTGATTATCTTGGAGAACTGAGAAGCGCCCTGCTCGAAAAAGGAATTTTAGTGTCAAGAGCAATTCGCACAATCGTAGAAGATGTAGGGTACTGGCAATACCTCCTGGACGAGCATAAAAAGAATGATAAAGCGGCTGTCTGGAAATTCCGCAACATTGAATTGCTCGCTGCATCTGCCGAGCGATGGGAAAAGGATCCTGACACTTTCGAAAAAGGCATTTTTGCATACCTTGCCCGCATTTCCCTTACTGTGCGCGACGATGCGAACGAGGAGGAGGGGCGCCTCAGCTTGCTTACCATACATGCAGCAAAAGGGCTCGAATTTGACTATGTTTTCATTCCGGGCTGTGAAAACGGCATTCTTCCGCATGCTCGCTCTCTTGAAGAAGGAGGAGGGGATATCGAAGAAGAGCGCCGGCTATTTTATGTAGCAGTCACCCGCGCGAAAAAGCAATTGTTTCTGAGCCGTGCTCTGCATCGAAAGAAAAACGGCTCATTGCAGGAGACACTGCCTTCCCCTTTCCTGAGCGAGCTTCCGCAGAATCTGATGGTGATGGCTGACGCACAAAAGCCGGCGGTCAGCGAAGAAGATCTTAAAAAAGAATTTTTCAGCCGTCTGAAATCGAGGCTTGGCGCCTAAGCTTGCTGTGTGGCTGAAAGCTCTGTCTGTGTGCGCGCTGCATCAAGCTTTATCCATGTGAGCTCGTGCTTGTTGTGCCAAAGGTGCACAACTCGCGAGCCAGGAACAGATGCGAATTTGAGGGTTGTCGCCCGATCATAGGTATCGCCCTGCATTTTGATAGTGCAGATATAGTTTTTTGCCAAGCCCGAGGCAAGCCATTTCGAAATCCATTGCCACAATGCTTCGGGATAGCAGATGACATCCGAACAGAGCCAATCCACGCGGCCGATATCTTCTGGCTTGAGCGTGAATGCATCGTGTTTCATCCATTCGACATTGGGCATTTGAGCGATCCGCGGCTCCAGAGGCGCCCTGTCGACAGAGAGCACATGTGCTCCGAGCGAGGCCAGCACCCATGTCCAACCACCGGGACTTGCGCCCGCATCGAGGCAGCGCTCGCCCGGACGAGGCATTTTGCCGGCGAGGATAAGGGCTTCCCATAATTTCCGGTACGCACGCGAGGGAGGATCGTTTTTGTTTTCTTCGAATTCGAAGGCTCCGCCGGGGAAAGGATTTGAGCATTTTGCTGAACCCAGGAGCAGATGCTCGTCGAGAAGCGTAAACGCGCCCATAGGCGCGCTCGGCAGTTCAAAAGGAAAGCGTCGGGGCTTTGTCGGAATATGCGGTAATTGCTCGGAAATGAGCACGGTGCGGCGCGCAAACCGAACAGGGACAGAGCTCCAGTTCCGCTGGATAGCCTTCAGCGTTCGCGCGGCCTCGGAAATCGAACCGAACTCGAGAAGAAAAGGCTCAAGCCATACATTCCGTGTCCAGAAAACCGGGTGCGATGCCAGATCGAATGGCGCTTTTCCGTTTTTGTTCCACGAGCTCACAAGCTCGCCGTCGACGCGGGTCACTGCAGGCACTTCTTCAAGAAGATGGCCCAAGAAACCGTCCGCTGCGTGAAAGACATAGCCGCTGACAAAATCCACGTGCTCATAATCGCTGAAATCGAGCCTTGAGGTCAACACAAGGCGCTGATATGATAAATCTATCCAGAATTTTTTCAAAGGTTGGTGCGGAACATGTCGGAAATTTCGCTTTTGAATGCGCTGGTGCATCGTTTTGATGTCGTAGTGCGCGATCCTGTATGGGGTGATGTGCATATGGATGCGCCGCTGCACGCGCTTTTCCAGTCAAAAAGCTTTATGGTGCTCGATCGCATCCGCCAGCTAGGACCTGTTGCTCTTGTGTATCCCGGGGCAACGCATACGCGCAAAGCCCACAGTCTCGGGGTGTACTATATTGCGCGCCGCATGGCGCTCGCTCTTGTAGAAAAAGGCGAGATCGATTTTGTCAGCAAGACGGGCCTGCGATCTTTTCTGGTCGCTGCGCTGTGCCATGATATCGGGCATTTCCCTTATGCGCACTCATTGAAAGATTTGCCACTTTCTCGGCATGAAGCGCTTGCAGGCGAGATGATTGTTTCCGAACCTTTGCGCCAGTATGTATCCTCATGCGGCGCGGATCCCGAACAGACTGCAGCCATAATAGACCCCGACCGCTCTGCAGGCGAAAGCCGCGAAACCCTTCTTTTCAGGTCATTTCTGTCCGGCGTTCTCGACCCGGATAAAATCGATTATCTCACGCGCGATGCATTCTATTGCGGTGTACCCTATGGCATTCAGGACGCCGACTATATCATGCGCCGCCTTGTCGTTCACGATGATCGGCTCGCAATCGATCTCAAGGGAGAGATGAGCATCGAGGCTCTAATTTTTGCGAAATACCAGATGTATCGTGCAGTCTACTGGCATCCTACAGTGCGAGCGGCCACTGCCATGGTAAGAAAAGCGGTGTATCTGGGGCTTGCGGAGGGAGTGCTCCAGCCAAACAGCCTGTATGGCCTTGATGACACAAGTTTCGGCCGTCTGATGAACCATAGCAAATTTGCGCCTTTCAAGCTTGCCCGCGAAGCTGAGGAGAAGCACATTTTCAGGCTTGCTGACGAACATGCTTTCGACGAAGAAAACCCTGTCCATGCGGATCTTCTGGATATCGGCAAACGGATCGATGCTGAGAGCACGCTCGCGCAGGCTGCTGAGCTGCCAGAAACCGATGTGGTGATCGACATCCCCGAGCGTATCAAGCTGGAAACCGATCTGATGGTGAAAATAGATGATCACTTTGAAGCTTTTGACCAGCGTTCGACCTTGTTCCAGCCCGAAACTGTAGCGAAGGTTGCGGGAGCCTTGCGCACGATCAGAGTGTACTTGAGGCCGCAGAGCAACCCCGATCTGAAAAAGATTCAAGCGCTTGTGCAGGCACTTCTGGGATGAATGCGATCCTTGCGGGAAAGCGCGAGCCGTGGTTTGAGCGGCTTTTGCTGCGCATGCAGGCAGCAATTACTCAATATTCGATGATTGGACGCGAAGATGGCATTCTTGTTGGGCTATCCGGAGGAAAAGATTCGCTTGCGTTGCTTGCATTGCTTGCAGTGTGGAACAGGGGAGTGCGGCCATTGCGCGCATGCTATGTAGAAAACCGTCAATTTCCTCAGAACAAGGGAAGCCTTGAAGCGCTTGGCACTTTTTGTGCGCTTTTGCGTGTGCCTTTCTCCATTCGCGAAATCGAGACTGACGTGCGCCTCGGCTGCTTCCCTTGTTCGCATGCGCGAAGAAAAGCTCTGGCGGAAGAAGCAGTTGAACGAGGCTGCACGCGCATCGCGATCGGACATACGAGAACGGATCTCGCACAGACCGCCATTCTGAATCTTGCTCATCATGGCACACTCCAGGGACTTTTGCCGATCCGCCAGTATTTCGAAAATGCATTCGCCGTGGTCCGCCCACTCATATTTCTCGATGAAACAGATATATGGCGTATCGTCCGCAGGCTCGATCTGCCAGTCCAGAAATCTTCCTGTCCGCTTGCAGATAACAGCGAACGCGCCAAAGCAGCTGCCATACTCAAGGCTCTGGAATCCATGCATCCAGGCGCCGCTGCCAATATTGCCCGCGCTGCCCTCGATTATGGGTTCTTCAATACTGCTCTCAACCTTGTGTAAAGAATTGAAGCAAAGAGGGTAGAATTGCGCGAATACCTCTATGACCGCTACTGCGGTCAAGGAGGGTATTCGTGCACTGGTTTGCCTTTTGTCCCAATCCGAACTGTTCCTACCATTACGAGGCACCCGCCTCGCCCTGGGCTTATGCGACTGGCTGGTATACTACCAAGGCCTTCGGGAAGGTGCGCCGGTTCCGTTGTACGCGCTGCGGAAAAAGCTTTTCCACCCAGACCTTCTCTACGCACTACTACCTGAAGCGCATTGTCTCGTACCGGGATGTGCTCTATAGGCTGGCCGGTGGGGAGAGCCTAAGGGGGATGAGTCGCGCGCTCGGGTGCTCGCTTTCGCTCCTCACAACCCGTATCGACCGACTGGCTCGCCAGGGTATTGCGCTCCACGCCCGGATGCTGCGCTCACGGCGGAGCAAGGAAGACATCTGTATCGACGGCTTTGTCTCCTTCGACTGCTCGCAGTACTTCCCGAGCGAAATCCCCATTGCGGTGGGACGGACAAGCGGCTTCGTGCTCGATGTCAGTCACTGCACACGAAAACGCTCAGGGA
>Ga0228535_1002456_pt1 | contig 17750 bp, 13 predicted proteins | sample SJ1metagenome_FD_168457 | JGI IMG/M metagenome (GOLD analysis project Ga0228535, IMG submission 168457) | Enriched culture of PCE-dechlorinating microbial communities from Ithaca, New York, USA - SJ1 | ecosystem: Engineered > Modeled > Simulated communities (microbial... > Unclassified | place... | reverse complement strand
AATCACCTCCTGTCCTTGGTATATTATACCAAGGACAGGAGAGAACTGCAACCTGAAAACAAGGTCAAATCAGGCAATACCAACGTCTTTCAAGGTTCATTGGTATAATAATACGGGAATGCAGGTTTTAGAGGAAAAACAAAAGCGAGATTCTTCGCTGGCGCTCAGAATGACAAAGCAGAACCAGGCCCTCACTGCGTTCAGGACTACAAAGCCAAAACAAGCCCAGATCCTTCCTCGCTTCGCTCCTCAGGATGACAAGCACTTTCGCTGCCGCTCAGGACGACAAGAGGAAAGTCATCCTGAGGCAGCTTCATCGCCGAAGGATCCGGGTTGGTTTTGGGGATTGAAAAGAGCGGGACCAGATCCTTCGTCGCCTGGGCTCCTCAGGATGACAGATCTTGCGCTGCGCTCAAGGACTAGAAAAACCAGATCCTTCCTCGCTTCGCTCCTCAGGATGACAATCAAACTCAGGTACTTCTTTGCTCAGGACGGCGTAGAGAACCTCGGTTTCCGCTTCGACCGGTAAATACAACCCTTATCCTGCACGCCGTGGAGTGGCTGTGATCTCCATATTCATTGCCTGCATTACAGCCAGAAGGGTTTTCAGTGTCGGGTTCCCCTGATTGCTGAACGATCTGTAGAGCTGCTCTCTGGAGAGTCCGGTCTTTTCTGCAATACAGGCCATTCCTTGAGCACGTGCCGCTACACCGATGGCTTTGGCAATATAACCGGCATCTCCTGTCTCAAAAGCATCTTCGAGAAACACCTGGATGCTCTCCGGGCTGTCCAGGGAATCGGCAGGATCGTATGCACAGATTTTTTCGGTCATTCTTTATCACCTCCAGAGAGATTTGCTGCTAAAAGTATGGCTTTTTTTATGTCCCTTTTTTGACTTGTTTTATTGCCCCCGCAAAGAAGTATTATTATTGCGTCCCCTTTTTGCCTGAAATATATACGGTACCCCGGACCATAATGGATGCGCAATTCGCTGATCCCATCGCAGATCGAAACAACATCTCCGGTAAGACCATGAGCCAGGCGAAAAATTCTGGAGGCTATCAGGGCTTTCGCTCTATTGTCCCGAAGTCTTGTTTCCCATTTCTGGTAGGTTTCGGTCTGGAGTATCCGCATCATGCCACTATTGTAATTTATAAACTACAGAAAATCAAGGTGCCTCGTTATTTTATGGGATTTTTAAGGTCTCGAAACCGAATACTTCCTGCGATAAGCATATGAGGAAACACAGGTTTTTCCTGCTGCACTCAGGACTACAAAGCCAAAACAAGCCCAGATCCTTCCTCGCTTCGCTCCTCAGGATGACAAAGCAGAACCAGGCCCTCAATGTGTTCAGGACAAAAATTGAGAAGTCATCCTGAGGCCGGTTTTATCGCAGAAGGATCTGGGGGTGGTTTTTAGAGGAAAAACAAAAGCAAGGTCCTTCGCTGCCGCTCAGGACGACAGAGAACCAGATCCTTCGCTGTCTCTCAGGATGACATAGGAGCCAGGTCTTTACTGCGTTAAGGACTTCAAAGCCAAAACAAGCCCAGATCCTTCCTCGCTTCGCTCCTCAGGATGACAACCACTTTCGCTGCCGCTCAGGACGACAAAAAACAGATCCTTCCTCCGGGGCTTTCCGTCCTTGGGAAAAACAATTTACCGTCCAGGCGAAACCCACCTCTTTCTGAGATTCTCCAAAAGTATGATAAAATGCTATACGTTTATAGCAAAAGAAGGAGATGAGAAGAGATGCTTGCAATCAGACTTCCTGAAGACTTGGAGAATCGCCTTGAAGCCCTTGCGAAACGAACAGGCCGAACAAAAACATTTTATGCCAGACAGGCGATAGAAAGGCATCTTGAGGACCTGGAAGACATTTATGATGCTGAGCAGAGACTGATCGATCTCCGGGTCGGAAGTTCCCGTACTGTTTCGCTTGATGAATTGACAGATCGTTATGGCCTGGAGGATTGAGTTTGAAGAGAGGGCGGCAAAAGACCTGGAAAAACTCGATCCGCCTGTTGTGCGCCGAATTTTGGGATTCCAACAAGCAAAACCAGATCCTTCGCTGCCGCTCAGGATGACAAAGCAGAACCAGGCCCTCACTACGTTCAGGACTACAAAGCCAAAATAAGCCCAGATCCTTCCTCGCTTCGCTCCTCAGGATGACAAGCAAAACCAGATCCTTCGCACTGCTCAGGATGACCAAGCAGAACCAGGCCCTCACTGCATTCAGGACTACAAAGCCAAACTAAGCCCAGATCCTTCCTCGCTTCGCTCCTCAGGATGACAAGCACTTTCGCTGCCGCTCAGGACGACAACATAAAAGTCATCCTGAGGGTTGTTCCATCACCCGAAGGATCCGGGGTGGTTTTTTAGAGGAAAAACAAAAGCAAGGTCCTTCGCTGCCGCTCAGGGCGATAAGCCCAGATCCTTCCTCGCTTCGCTCCTCAGGATGACAAGACTTCAGGATGGCACATCTTACCGGCTGAGGGCTTCCTCCATGCGATCCATGGCTTTTTTGAGGTCGTCCATACCGAGGGTGCATGCGATGCGGACGTGGCCTGCGCCGCTGGCCCCGAAGGCCGTTCCGGGGATGACAGCGACCTTTGCCTTTTCGAGGAGCCACCAGGCGAATTCTTCATCGTTCCTGCCGGTACCGGAGATGTCGGGGAAGAGGTAGAACGCCCCCCGTGGTTCGGGGCAGGTGACGCCGGGCATTGTGTTGAGCCGTCCGGCGCAGTAGCGGACCCGTTTTTCATATTCTACGGTGCGTGCCTTTACCTTTTCGTCCTGGGTGGCGAGGGCGAAGGCGGCGCCCTTCTGGGCGAGGGTGTTGACGCCGTAGGTCTGGGAGACCGACAGGGTGATCATGACCTTGAGCAGTTCGGCGGGGGCCATGGCGTATCCGATGCGCCAGCCGGTCATGCAGTGGCTCTTGGAAAAGCCGCTCACGGTCATTGTGCGTTCCTTCATGCCGGGAAGGGATGCGAGGGGGACGTGTTTCCCGGCGTAGATGAAGGCCTCGTAGATCTCATCGGATAGGACGAAGAGGTCGTGGCGCTTCGCCACATCTGCGATGCCCCCGGCCTGTTCTCTGGTCAGCACGCCGCCGGTGGGGTTGCAGGGTGAGTTGATGACCAGGATCTTCGTCCTGGGGGTGACTGCCTTCTCAAAGTCTTCGGCGGTGGGGAAGAATCCGTTCTCCTCCCTGGACGGCACGGGGACCACCACGCCGCCGTTGTTCTCCACCTGCTGGAAGTATGCGGTGAAACAGGGCTCAGCGATCACCACCTCGTCGCCGGGGTTGAGCATTGCCTGGAAGCAGAGATGGGCTGCCTGAAGCCCTCCCACGGTGAGCAGGATGCTTTCCGGTTCGGTCTCAAGGCCGTGATGGCGCTTCCAGTAGGCGCAGATCTCCTTCCTCAGGTCCTCGAATCCCTGGAGCGGGGGATAGTGGGTGCACCCTTCAAGGGCGGCTTTTGCAGCCGCGTTGACGATCCCGGGCTCGGTGTGAAAGTCCGGCTCTCCGATGCTCAGGTTGCTCAGGTCCTCCACGGCCGCTGCGGCCTGGAATATTTTGATCATTGACGACGGCTGGAGCGATGAAAAACGGTCTGCTATCTTCACTGCGGGCATAGTATGTCCTCCTTGTGGAAATTCCATTCTCAAATACCTTTCCGTAACTGCTGATATAATAACCCCGACCTCGGGAATGTCAAAAGGAAATCAAAACTATTTTCGTGAAACAGGGGAGAATGTAAATGCAGGCTGACGCATCCTACCGGAAAACGTTCCTCATCTCAATGCTGGTGGTCTTTCTGACCCAGGCATACATGGCCATCTTCATGCTCTATCCGTCGGTGCTGCGGAGCCAGGGGTTTTCCCTGGGAATTTCCGGGTGGCTCATGAGTACGTTCAACCTGTGTTCCACCCTGGGCCGGCCCCTGGGGGCGAGGGCGACGGAGCGGATCGGGATCCGGAAGACCCTGATATGGACCTCGGGACTCGTGGCCGTTTTCACCGTGCCCCTGGCTTTTACGGAAAATCCCCTGCTGCTCCTTGCCCTTAGGGGTATCTCCGGCGCTTTCTGGGGAATTTCCGTGGTGGCCATTTCATCGTACCAGGGGCTGTCCATTCCAGCTGACAGGCGGGGGAGCGCTTTCGCATGGGCCTCCATCGCCTACGTTTTTCCCCAGGTGACACTTTTTCCGCTGGCGGACTGGTTCGCATCCTCGGGAATGCTCCTGGCATTCTTCGCCCTGGGAGCCGCCGTTGAGGCCGCTATCGTTCCCGCGGGTCTTCCCCTGCCCCCGGTGAGGCGTGAGGGAGGAAGCGGAGAGCCCAGGCCGTGGGGTGCGTGGCGGGAGCTGCCCTCCCTGCCCGGGTTCTGGGCAGTTCTAGCGTCCATGTTTCTGTTCGCTTTCGTGAACTCGTCCACCCTCCAGTATCTGCCCACCTTCCTCACCATGAAGGGGTACGCGGCGAGCGTATTCGTCGTGCCCAACGCATTCATGGCCGTTGCGCTCCGTCTTACGGCATTCAGGGTAATGGACAAAATCGACCGGAAAACGGCCATCGGCCCGGTCATTTCGGCCCTCGGCATAGTCCTGGTTTTTCTTCCCCTTGCCTCGTCCCGGGGCTGGTTCATCCTGGGCGGGTTGGTGTACGGAGTGGCCATGGGAATGGCCTTTCCCATCATCCTCGCCCTCATGCCGGATATTTTTCCTGACCACCTTCGGCCCAAGGGGATCTCCCTCTGTTTCTTCGCCATCGACCTGGGGTTTATCCTGTCCCCCTTCGTGATGGGGTACGGCGGGCAGGTTCTCGGCCTCGGAAAGATCCTCTCCTTCATGGGAGTCTTCGGCGTTCTGGGGGGCATGGCCCTCCTCGCGGCTTGGAGGAAAAACCGGCAATAATTCCCTGCAACAGCCCCGCAAGGCGTTCCTCCTCCACTTTTCACTTTCCTTTCTGACTGAAAAGACTTTTTCGCATACGGTATTTCTTGCAAAATATGCAAAACTATCCTAAGATTCAGAATGAGTTTCAGGTGCGGATACCGGGGAACGGAAATGAGATCGTGCAGGAAAGTCGGAAGGGGTGGAACAGGAATGGGGCGCAGGAAATTTTACTCTGCAGTGCTGTTGTCGGTGCTTTTTTGTTTTTTTGTGTCTTTCGGCAGTTCGTCAGCTGATATAGTGACTCCCCCGGGCGGCGGTGCGGGAAGTTATTCAACGTCGGTTCCCGGGCAGGGAACGAAGCCGGACGGGGTGACGGTGGTGAAAGCAGTTCCTCCCGCTGTTGGGCCGAACGTGCTGCCCGGGGAGACAAGAAAGGTGCCCACGAGCGACTGGTGGACCCCCCTGGCCTGGGTGAACCCGTCGGATCTTCCCGATCCCTCGACCACGCCGGCCATGAACGCCCTTTCCTGGCAGGTATTCAGCGAGCCCTTCGTCTTTCAGCCCCAGAAGGGGGGGCTGGCGGCCGGATTGAACGTTCCCGACAGCCGCAGGGCAGCCATGAAGGACGGCACCATCATCGCCGGGGAAGGCTTCATGCTCGAGGTGGTTGGCGCTGAAACACAGGGAGGAAAGGGAATATCCCCCTACTTCAACGCCTTCTTCGACCAGGACCTGTACCTCGGCTCCACGGCGGCAGGCTGGAACGAGGCTGCGTACACAGGCGTGAAGGTCACGGGGTGGAGCGACTGGTTCGTCAATTTCTCCGTGTCCTCGCCCGGCGAGGTCCTGGATGTCACGGCAGGGGCCGGTTCTCCCTTCCTGCTGATAAAGACGAAGTCCGGGCGTCCGCAGGCGACGGTGAGGACGTGGAACATAGGAAAAGTCATTCCCCTGGAGGGAGCGGGATTTTCCCTGAACGCCGGCATGGCGAAGGGTCAGGATATTCCCTCCAGCGCTTTCGCGGTGATCAACCATGTGCCTTTCGGCCCCGCTGCCGGAGGGTCGGAGTATTCCGCCTACACTGTCTACGCCTTCTTCGGGCCTTCCGGCTCCACGTGGAAGCTCACGGATGTGCAGAAGGACGAGGGACGGGTGCTCAACACCGCGGTGTGCTCGAGCGGAAACTATTATGCGGTAGCCCTGCTGCCCTATGCGTGGGGGAAGAGTATCTACGACGAGCCGGACGAGGCGAAGGTGAAGGATCTGCTGGCCTTTTTCTCCCGGTACGCCTTTGCGGAGGTAACGGATACCCGGGTGACGCCGGGATATGCTCCCCAGGCAGACGGACACGACATCAGCGTGACCTATGCCTGCACCACGGTGCCCGTGGGCACGGAGACTCCTGCCGCAGGGGCGCCCCTTCGGGCCATGTATCCCCACCAGTACCTGGGGCAGCCCCAGGTGTACATTATCGACCAGCTGCTGAAGCAGGTTTCCTCAGATTCCCGGGACCAGGGGTGGTACTGGCCGTCGCTGAAGGGGCCTCTGCTTCTGGCATCGGGGAACTCCTTCGTGAATGTGCTCGAAATCCCGCCGTGTCTTCCCGCGCCGGTTGACGCTCCGGAGAAGGCCAAGGCCGACCGGATGGCCGGGTACATCCGGCAGGCCTACGATTCGAGGAACCCACACTTCCTGAACCAGGGAAGCTACTTCGGGGCCCAGGAGATGCACCGGCTTGCCATGCTGCTTCCCGTCGCCGAGATGATCAAAAGCACGGTATCGGACCCGGCTGCCGTGGAAAAGGCGGCAGAGGATATTTACACGTATCTCGCCGAACAGATGGGGATCTGGCTGAGGGCATCCCGGGACGGCGGAACAACACCGAAAAACGCGGCGGAGCGGCTTTTCTACTACGATTCCCGGTGGGGGACCCTGATCCCCACCCCCGAGGACGGGTTTCGCGCCGACGATCTTCTCAACGACCATCATTTCCATTACGGCTACTTCCTGAAGATCGCGGCGGAGCTGGCAAGGTGGGAGAAGACCCATCCAGATCACTCCGCGAACAAAAAATGGGCTGAAGCCTATGCCCCCATGATCCGCCTGCTCATAAAGGACATTGCAAACATCGAGCGCGCGGGGAACGGCAAGGATCCGGATTTCCCCTTCCTCCGCCATTTCAGCCCCTATGCGGGGCACTCGTGGGCGAGCGGTTCCTCGAGGGGCAACCAGGGAGGGCAGCAGGAGTCAACGCCCGAGGCGATCCAGGCCTGGGCGGCGATCCTGCTGTGGTCCCAGCTGAACTTCCCCGAGTACGGAGAAAACGCCGATCTCGAGCGGTGGGCCGCCTACATGTTTGCCTCGGAGGCGAGGGCGGCGGAACTCTACTGGTTCGGTTTGACGGATGTGAAGGAATTCAAGCCCCACCTGAGTTTCAGGCAGTATTCACTGAAGTCGGACGCCGTTCCCAAGACCTATGTGCCGTCCATGGTCTCACAGGTGAACCAGAACGATATGACTTACCAGACGGACTTCGGAAACCCTCCGGCGCTGAAGCTGGGGATCCAGGTGCTGCCGTTCACGGGGGCTTCCTTCTACCTGGGGTCGGTGAAAGGAAACGCCGATGCCATTGTGTCGGGCTTTCTCGACAACGACCTGCCGAAGCTCGCCGACGGGGGAACGTCCCCCAGCAACAAGGACAAGATCCTGATGCTCCAGGCACTGACGGAAAACCATACCGCCGAGCCGCGGGCCCTCATTACCCCGGCGGGAGGAACGTCGCCTCTCGACTCGTGGCGGATGCAGTGGGAGATCCCGACGCCCACATACGATAACCTGATCCTCCAGGACACCTCCAGGGGCGCCATGTACTGGTGGATCGACACGCTGCTGGCTCACGGCGTTCCCCACCACGGGGAGAATGACGCGAACTCCACGTCTGCCGCGAGTTTTCGAAACGATCGGGGGGATACGGTGTACACGGCCTATAACCCGGGAACGTCGCCCCTGCTGGTGACATTCGCGGACGGAAATACCCTTGAGGTGCCGTCCCTGGAGTATGCCCATGAAAAAACAGACGCGTCCTCAGGGTCAGGGGGAGGGTGCTCTGCAGGCCCAATAACGCGGTGGATGCCGCTGCTCCTGCTGCCGGTGCTGTTCCTGCTGCGCAGGTAAAGGGGAAATTGTCTGTCCCGGGGCAAATCAGTAATAAAGCCGGGTTCTAACGACGGAATGCCCTTTCTTTCTGATTGATTTGTTTTGCTTGACAGGAAAATCAGCCCGTTCTAAGATTAACCGCATCTTTTGCGCTTCGGGACGAGCCCGGTGGATTTGCAGAATAGTCCGAATGCACCGGGTTTCTGAAAAATAAATATACCACAAAATGTGTGCTTCAGCGCAGAAGTGCGGATTTGAGGGCAGTGCAGATGACGCGGGAGTTTTCCCGGGAGAAGCGGATACACATTCGAAAAGGAGGGGTTTGGTATGGAGAGCGGGAACAAAGGAGGGCCACTGAGTTTTTTCATGAACTACGGCTGGTACAAGAAGTACCTTCTGCCGGGATTCATCGCCCAGTCGGTGTTGGTGGCCGGAGGATACGGAACCGGGCGCGAGCTGGTGGAGTATTTCGGCCAGTATGGTCCCACGGGAGGCCTCATGGGGATGGGGCTGACCTTCGTCCTCTGGGCGGCCCTCTTTGCCCTGAGCTTTGAGTTCGCAAGGGTGTTCAAGGCTTATGATTACCGTACATTCTTTGAAAAACTCATCGGCCCGGGGTGGGTCATTTACGAAATCGCGTTCATCGTGCTGCTCTGCCTCATCATGGGAGTGGTGGGCGCTGCCTCGGGAAGCATCCTGAGGGATTCTTTCGGCCTTCCCCCGATGATGGGCTCGGCCATTTTCCTCGTTTTCGTGGCCTATCTTACCTACAGCGGCAGCAAGACCATTGAAGTGGCCCTCTCCTGGTGGTCCTACGTCTTGTATGCTGTCTTCGCCGTGTTCCTCTACTTTGGATACACCCATTTCGGCGACGCGATCTCCGCAAACTTCGCCGCTGACACTGTGAAGCCCGGCTGGCAGATGGGCGGCTTCAAGTACGCCTTCTACAACATAGCCGTCACGTCCACGGTGCTGTTCTCGCTGAACTACCTGGAGAGCAGGAAAGAGGCCATTCTTTCGGGGATAATGGCGGCCTTGATCTCCATTCTCCCGGGAGTTTTCTTCTACGTAGTCATGGTCGGCTTCTATCCCGACGTGCTGTCCATGGAGATCCCCTCCAACGGGATCATTGCCCAGCTCGGGGTGAAGTTCCTTCTGCCCGCCTGGCTCATCGTTCTCTTCGGCACCATGATCGAGACGGGGGTGGGATTCTTCCACTCCATCAACGAGCGGATAAACTCGACCCTCATCCGGAAAAGAGGAACGGGGATGAGCAACCTCGCAAGGGGTGCCGTGGGCGCTTTTCTGGCCCTCATGGGGCTTGTCATCTCCAACTTCGGCCTGATCGGCCTGATCGCCCAGGGATACGGCACCATCAGCTGGGTGTTCTTTATCCTCCAGGGCGTGGGTATGTTTACCATAGGCCTGTATAAGCTTTCAAAAGCGGAAAAGTAGGTCCGCCGTTTCCGGACAGAAGAGAGAGGCCCCTCCGTTTTTTCTCCGGAGGGGCCTCTCTCTTCTGTTAAATTGCCGAGATCCTGCTGAGGAATTCGTCGAACCGCTCCGGGGAAGGAACTCTGAGCCGCACCGACCGTTCATCCAGGTCGAAGAACCCGGGACCCGGTTCGCAGGAAATGCCGGCACCGGCGAGCCGTGCCGCAAGATCGCCTGCTTCCTGGCTCAGAAGTGCGATGGGGACGCGGAGGTCTGTTTCCGCCACGGTGAATCCTTTCTTGCTTTTCAGCGCCTCAATCATTTTCTCTTTCGCGGTCCGAACGTATTTCCTGGTCTCGTCGAGGTACGATTCGTCCCGGAGGATGGCCTCCGCGAGAAGGGAGTCAAGGGTCCCTACGGCGAATGGCGGCTGGAGCGTCCTGAACGCCGATGCGAGTTCGGGGCTTCTCGTGACGGCGTAGCCGACCCGCAATCCCGCAGCCCCCAGGCCTTTGGAGAAAGAACGGCAGGTAACGATATTGGGCAGGTCGATGGATGCCGCAGATTCTTCGTCGGGAAGAAAGTCGCCGTAGGCCTCGTCAATGATGACCCATATCCCTTTTTTCATGGCCTCCCGTGCCAGTTTTTCCGCCGTTTCCAGCGGGATCACCTGCCCCGTGGGGTTGTGGGGACGGTCGAGGTAGATCAGGGAGGAGCCGTCATTTGTAAGCTGTTCAAGGAGGGCCGGTTCCATGGAAAACCGCGGGCCACCGAGGCGCAGGGGCTGGTAGGAAGCGCCCGTGTAGAGCATCTGCAGGACGGCGTCAGTAAACTGGGGGGAAATCCCGGCGAAAGATGTGCCCGGGCTGAGCATGAGACGGGCCAGGGTGATAAGCACGCCCATGGATCCTCCGCTGACGAGGATCTGTTCCGGCAGGATGCGCCACGACCTGTATTTCGACGCTATGGCCCCTTTGAGATTTTCAGGTTCCGGCCGGGGATAGCCGCAGACGGGAACGTCTTTCAGGCCGTCAAGGAAGCGGCACACTGCCGGGGGCGTGCCCAGAGGGTTTGTCCCCAGGGCGCAGTCGATCACCTCTATTCCTTCAGGGTAGACTACAGGCGCGGCAGACGCGTATCCCTGCTGTCCCGTGGCCAGATACTGGTGGTGCAGTTTTCCTTTCCACACTTCAGATTCCTCCATTCAGTTCAGATCGTTGGGAGCCCGGATCCCTCCGCCGGCGTCGGTTTGCCGAGCCTCGGAAGGGCCGCCACCAGGGCCCGGGTGTAGGGGTGCTTCGGGGCGGCGAGGAAATCCCTGCAAAGCCCCTCTTCCACGAGCACTCCCCGGTGGAGGACGATGCCCCGGAGCGCCGCTTTCCGGGCGAGAAAGAGGTCGTGGGTGACGAATATCATGGACATGCCCGCCTGCTGGCGGCGCTGGAGGATACGGATTATCTCACCTCTGGTGGAGGCGTCCTGCATGCTGGTGGGCTCGTCGCAGAGGAGCAGTTCGGGTCCGAGGATGAGGGCCCTGGCGATGGCCACCCTCTGGCGCTGCCCGCCCGAGAGTGAAAGCCTGACCCGGGAGGAGAGGATGTCTTTGTCGCCGAGACCGAGCTCTTCAAGCAGCTCCCGCGCCCGTTTTTCCGCCTCTTTCCTCGTGTCCCGGCCCCGGACGATGAGCCACGGCTCCAGAACGGCGTCCAGGACGGTGAGGGTGGGGGGAAGGGATCCGTAGGGGTCCTGGGAGACCATGGCGCACCGGCGCCTCAGGTCGGTCATTTCGTCGTCCGACGCGAGAGTGACGTCGGTGCCGAAGAGGCGGAGCGAACCTCCCGAAGGCTGTACGTGGCCGAGGATGGCCCGTATCAGGGTGGTCTTTCCGCTGCCCGATTCCCCTATGATGGAGAGGCTTTCCCCTTTCTCCAGGGAGAGGGAGAGGGACGAGAGGGCCGTGACGGACTCCTGCCGCCGCCTTCCGGGGAATGTGACCGTGAGGTCACGAATGTCGAGCAGTGCCGTCATGACGGATCTTCCTCCAGTTCGAGCAGCGCGTTTACCAGAGCCTTCGTGTGGGGGTTCCGGGGATGTGCCGCTATGGTCCGGGGATCCCCCTCTTCCACGAGGGCCCCATCCTTCATGATATAGAGTTTCGATGCCGCTGACGCCGCCAGGGGAAGATCGTGGGATACGAGAAGAATGCCCACTCCTTTTTCATCCGAAAGGCGCTTCAGGGTGGTGATGATCCCCTGCTGGGTGATCACGTCGAGGGCCGTGGTGGGCTCGTCGCAGAGGAGATAGCCCGGTTCGCAGGCCAGGGCCAGGGCTATGGCGGCCCGCTGTTTCTGGCCTCCCGAGAGCTCGTGGGGATACCGGGATGCGAGGGCCCCGTCGAGGCCCGCCAGGGCAAAGAGCGACAGGATGCGTCCGGCCGAATCCCTTTTCGACAGTCCGAGGTGCACCGAGAGGACCTCCTCCACGTGGCGTCCCACGGTGATCACCGGAGTGAAGGAGTTCATGGCCCCCTGGGGAACGAGGGCGACGCGGCGCCAGCGGATCCGGTTCAGCTCGTCCTCCTTCATGGAGAGCAGGTCTTTTCCGTCGAGGAGGATCTGCCCGGATATCTTCGTTCCCCGGGGGAGAAGCCCTGGAATGGCCATGAGGACGGTGCTCTTTCCGCTTCCCGATTCCCCGGCAAGGGCAAAGAGCCGTCCCTTTTCGATCGCGAGGGAGACGTCCCGAACGGCATCGGCGGAGGCGTTCCCGCCCTCCCCGGTCATCCGGGAATAGGTCACCGAGAGGTTCCGGATCTCGATCATGACGGGCCGCCCCCTCTCAGCCGGGGATCGACCCGCTCCTCAAGATACTTGCCGAGGTCGAGAAATACGAGGCAGAGCAGGGCGATGCCGAAGCCCGGAGGAAGGAGCATCCACCATGCGCCGGCGGTGAAGGCGCCGAAGGACTGGGCCTCATGGAGCATGCGGCCCCAGGAGATGACCCTGGGGTCCGACAGCCCGAGGAAGGAGAGTCCAGCCTCGGAGAGGATGGCCCCCGGCACGCCGAGGGTCATGGTGGCCAGGAGCACGGGCAGCGTCTCGGGCAGCAGGTGCCTGCGGAGGATGTATCCCGTTCGGGCGCCCAGCCCCCGGAGCCCCTCGATGTAGGGGGCGTCCCGGAGGGTGAGGGCAAGGGCCCGGATGGTCCGCGCGGTGCCCATCCAGGAGAATACGGACAGGATCAGGATGAGCTGCCAGAGCCCCTTTCCCCAGAGGGCCGCCAGGGCCATGAGGATGGGCAGCAGGGGAATGGAGAGAAGGAGGTCCACCACCCTCATGATGATGCTGTCCGCCCATCCTCCGGCGTACCCCGCTGCAAGGCCTAGGGATGTCCCCAGGATTGTGGCGAGGAGGGTGGCGAAGATTCCCACGAGGAGGGAGACCCGGATCCCTGCTGTGAAGAGGGCAGCGATGTCCCGGCCCCGCTGGTCGGTTCCGAGGAGCCCCCACCGTCCGCCCTCGAGGCGGATGGTAACTGACCCCTGCCAGTCACCTTCTCCTGACACGGAGAGGGAGTAGGCTCCCCTGGCCGGAAAGAGGGCCGACGAGGCGTCCCCGAATGGAGGCAGCCCCAGGGAGCGCTTGAAGGAGATGTCCCGGCCGTCGAGCTCCGTTCCGGTGCGGAGGGGCGTCAGGCGGAAGGGTTCTTCCCTGTCGGGGATGCGCCATTCAACGAAGCGGTCCGGGGCGCTGTGTGCCGTTTCGACCCGAAGGGAAAACCTGGACGGGGACCCGTAGGTCCAGTCCAGCTCCAGGGAAGGTTTTTCGGGGGTAAGGGCCAGCTCCAGGGTGGGGGGGAGGGTCCTGTCAAGCCACAGGGGTTTGGAGAATGCCGCGGCTACCTCGGCGCCGGGAGGGGCATCGAAGAGCCTGTTCCCGAAGAGGGCAGCGAGTACAAGGATCATGAGGCACCAGAAGCTCCACCGTTTCAGCAGGCCTCTCATCGCTGTGCCCCCCGATCGAGCCGGACGCGGGGGTCCGTGATCCCGTAGAGGACGTCTGAGAGGAGATTGCACGCCACGGTGAGCAGGGCCAGCAGGAAGAATGAGGCTCCGGCGGCGGGGTAGTCGTGCCCGGTCACCGCCTCGAGGAGGAAGCGTCCCACCCCGTGGAGTGAGAAGACCGTCTCGGTGATCACGGCACCGGAAACCACCCCCGGAAGGGAGAGGAGAAATATGGTGAGCAGCGGCGGCAGAAGGGTCCGGAAGGCGTGTCCCCGGATGATGTTCTTCCGGGGAAGGCCCCGGGCGCGGGCAAGGAGGATAAAGTCCTCGCCGAGTATTTTCACCATGAGGTTCCGGACGTAGAGTGCCCAGCCCCCGAAACCGAGAAGCACAAGGGAGAAGATGGGGAGGGCCATGTGCCAGAGGTAGTCACGGACAAGGGCGAAGCCGCCCGGAGGAGGCGGCACGGAGAGGGTCCCCCGGAGGGGGAAAAGGGGCAGGGTGGCTGCGAAGGCCATGAGGAGCACGAGCTGGACGAAGAATGACGGAAAAGAGAATGAGAGTGCTCCGCTCCAGAGCACGCATTTTTCCAGCAGGCTCCCCCGTTTCAGCGCTGCCTTCATGCCGAGCCATGTCCCCAGGAAGGAGGAGAGAAGCAGGCTGGTCCCCAGGAGGGCCACGGTGTTGGGCACCCGGGACCTCAGCTCCTCCATCACCGGCCGCCCGGTAAGGAACGAGATGCCGAAGTCGAAGGAGAGGGTGGACTTCACGTACAGCAGGAACTGTACCGGCAGAGGTTTGTCAAGCCCGTAAAGAGCACTCAGCTGAGCCTTCGCGTCCGGTGAGAAGTTGGGGTCGATGATGGACGCCACGGGGTCGCCCGGCATCATGCGGAAGAGCACGAAGTTGAGCACCAGCACGAGCCCGAGGACGAGGAGCGCGCTTCCCGTCCTGCGCGCCCAGTATCCGCTCACCGTTTCCTCACCTCTTCTTTCCCAGCCAGAAGGTTTCGCTGCCGGTCATGCGCACATACTCGCCGGGCCGGTACTCCCGGAAGACGAAGGGGCCTGACCCCACGAGCAGCGTGAGATCGGGGTCGCCGGGGTGTCTCTCCGAGGCGGGGAGCCAGCTGCGCCAGTCTTTGACGTTCTCCAGAATGTGGCGGGGGAAGATGGACAGTCCCCCCACCCGGTGGAGGTGCCAGAAGCTCACGTTTTTCATTTTCACCACGAGGGTGGAGTCGTCGGGTGTTTCTATGGATTCGATGTTGTCCACGCTGTCGAAATACCGGGGGACGGCGTTCTTTTTCAGGATCTCGTAGGTGAAGGCCGCGTCCCGTGAGGTCAACGGCTTTCCGTCGTGCCACAGGACCCCGTCCCTCAGCCTGAAGGTGAGCACCGTGCGGGGACCGTCCGGTCCTTCCTCCGTGCGGATGTCCCATTCCTTCGCGAGCCACGGGATGGTCTCGAGAGTGTAGGGGTGCACGGCAATAAGGGAGTCGTAGATGAGCCCCAGGATCTGCCAGTCGTAGGCGGAGCTGGAGGTGAAGGGGTTCAATGACCGGGGCTCGTCGGCCTGGACGAGATAGAGGGGGCGCATGGGGCCGGAAGCGGGCTCCATGGCCAGCAGGCTCCATGTGTTGTCGGCGGTCACCCTGTCAGTGACCAGGGTGCCCTTCCACTGCTTCGACACGGCGGAGATGGTGTACCGGCTGTAGACGGGGACCACCGGCACAAGATCCGACAGGAGCTTCTGGGCCCCGGATGCGGCCTTTCGTGCGGCAGGCTCGTCGGGGGCGAAGCGGAGCCTGTCGAGGACTTCATCGAGCTTCGGGTCGGATATGCCGGGCATGTTGTACCCTCCGCGGATATCCATTTTGGACGAATAGAAGGCGTAGAGTGAATCGGGGTCGCGGGTCATCTGCCAGGCAAGGACGTACATCTGGAAATCCCGCTCGTCGAGGCGGGATATCATGGTTGAAAAGTCCATGGGTTCCGCTTCCACGGGGATGCCGATGGACGACAGGGCCTCAGCCATGCGAACGGCGATCTCGGCAGTTGTAGGGGCGCTGGATGCAGTAGGGGAGAGTATCTTCTGCGGAGGGATCTTCTTCCCCTCGGGCGATACAAGGATGCCGTCGGGGCCCCGGGTCCATCCCGCGTCCGCAAGCCGTTTTTTCGCAGCCTCCGGGTCATGGGGGTATGCGGTCACGTCCGGCTCGAAGTAGGGCGAGACGGGGGGCAGGAAGGTGGAGAGGGGCTCGGCGTACCCGGCGAAGAGGTCACGGACCATCCGTTCCCGGGGGATGGCCTGCCAGGCGCTGCGGCGGAGTTCCAGGCTGTTCCACGGGAAGGTCCGCACGTTGAACCCGAGAAAGAAGCCGTGGAATCCCGACGCCAGGGAGAGGTCCACTGCGGGGTTTTTGGCGAGGGCATCCACGTCTACGGGGCGGTGAAGGTCTCCCAGGATGTCCACCCGTCCCCGGTTGAGGGCGAGGAGCTGGGCGTCCGGATCGCGGATGATGACAAGATAGAGGTCCTTCACTTTCGGGCCGGCGAAGGACTCGGCATTAAAGGCCCCGTCATCCGCGGAAAGGGGCGAGCCGGCGGCGAAGCAGGCGAAGGCCAGGAAAAACAGCACTGCGGCGAAAAGGTTTCTCTTCATTCTATTCTCATCCTTTCCGTATCGGAGGGGGTATGGTTTGCCGCTTATTCTAGCAGAAGCTGGCCGGTTTTTTCTCGGCGAAATGCCGTATTTCGGGAAACAGGAGACGGGTTCTGGTCCCTGTCGCTGATCGTTCATGCCATGGCAGCCTGCCGGAGGGGAAATCCGGGGGATGAAAAAAGGGAAACGACCATTTCCCGGTTTTTTGACGCCGGAAATTTTTTAAATTATAAAACTCCAGATATGCAGTCACAGACGACCCTTTTCTTTGCCAATATAAAGCTAAAAGGAATAATACAATAAATACTACGTAATATTGACTATTTTTCCTCCCCGATCTTTGATATAATTTGTAAAAATCAGCCATCAAGAGGAGGAGTGTACCATGATAAAGATATTTGCAGTCGCAGTGGTTTCCATTTTCCTGGGGGGCGTGTTGTTCCCGGGCGCCGCAGAGGCGTCGGCCTTCGAGGAGGACGTTTTCGCGACCTCCGCGGGAGAGGTGAAGATCGCCTTCATCGGCCACGGGACGCTCATGTTCACCTTCGGGGGAAAGGTGCTCCATGTGGACCCCTACAGCAAGCTCACCGACTATTCGGCCCTTCCGAAGGCCGACGGGGTGCTGATCACCCATGAGCACCAGGACCACCTGGATAAAGAGGCGCTGAAGCACATCGTCACCGATACCACGGATATTGTCCTGAACGGGAACAGCGCGGAGATCCTCGGAAAAGGCCGTGTGATGAAGAACGGCGATTCCACGGATCTGCTTGGAATCGATGTGGAGGCTGTCCCGGCCTATAATATCGTCCACAAGAGGGACAACGGCCAGCCATTCCATCCGAAGCATCAGCACAACGGCTACATCCTCACCTTCGGGGACACCCGGATCTACGTTGCGGGGGATACTGAGAACACGCCCGAGATGAAGGCACTGAAGGATATAGACGTGGCCTTCCTCCCCATGAACCTTCCCTACACCATGACTCCTGAGATGGCCGCCGACGGCGCCCTGGGTTTCCGGCCGAAGATCCTCTATCCCTATCACTACGGGCAGACGGATCCGGGAAAGCTCGTGGACCTGCTGAAGGACAGCGGCATCGAGGTGCGTGTACGGAAGTTGAGCTAGGAAGAGCAAAATGGGCTGTGCCTCGTGTCAACAGGGGGTTGAGGTTTTTGTCATCCTGAGGAGCACAGCGACGAAGGATCTGGGGCGGGTTCTGAAGACCTGAATCGAGTAGGAGGGGGCGCCTAGCCCCCGTCCTCTCACACCACCGTACGTACCGTTCGGTATACGGCGGTTCACGAAGATTGACCGAAGTGTTACCCTGACGCCAGACTGACCAAGCCAAGGGTCTTGAAGTATCGGTTCCCCATAGCTATGTGGAGTTGGGGCGTTTCGGCAAGTCGCCAGTAGCCCTTCCGGGAGGAGGCTATCTTCATGGCGTCGTCGTGAGACAGGCCAAGAGATACCAGTTTCCTCCTCTTCGTCCGGATGTTCTTCCACTGTTTCAGTATGCACATGCGGAGCCTTTTTCGTATCCATCTGTCCAGTTTCTGGAACACGCTGGGGGTTTGGGCCAGCCTGAAGT
>Ga0228535_1002455_pt1 | contig 17761 bp, 12 predicted proteins | sample SJ1metagenome_FD_168457 | JGI IMG/M metagenome (GOLD analysis project Ga0228535, IMG submission 168457) | Enriched culture of PCE-dechlorinating microbial communities from Ithaca, New York, USA - SJ1 | ecosystem: Engineered > Modeled > Simulated communities (microbial... > Unclassified | place... | reverse complement strand
TTCTCGACCACCCGAGGGACGGGCAGGAAGCGGGCCAGGTCTTTGCGGACGGCCACCGGCCCTGCGCCGGGGCCGCCCCCGCCGTGGGGCGTGGAGAAGGTCTTGTGAAGATTCAGGTGGAGGATGTCGACGCCGATCTGTCCCGGCTTCACCACGCCCATGACGGCGTTCATGTTGGCCCCGTCGCCGTAGAGAAGGCCGCCCTTGTCGTGGACGATCCGGGCGATTTCGCGGATGTTTTCCTCGAAGAGCCCCAGGGTGTTGGGGTTGGTAATCATGATCCCCGCCGTATCCTCGTCCATGAGGCCGGCTACGACGGACGGATCCAGGACGCCCCTCCCGTCGGAGGGGACCGGGACCGGGGCGTAGCCGCACAGGGCCGCGCTCGCCGGGTTGGTCCCGTGGGCCGTGTCCGGGATGAGGATCTTGGTCCGTTGCCTCCCCCGGCTCCGGTGCCAGGCGTGCAGGACCAGCATCCCAGTGAGCTCCCCCTGGGCCCCGGCAGCCGGCTGGAGCGTCACGGCATCGAGCCCCGTGATCTCGGCCAGGTCCCGCTCCAGTTCGGCCATGAGCCGCAGGGCCCCCTGGCAGAGGGAAGCGGGCAGGAGGGGATGGGCCGCGCTGAAGCCCGGGAGGGCTGCCTGACGCTCGTTCGTCTTGGGGTTGTACTTCATCGTGCAGGACCCCAGGGGATAGAGGCCCGTGTCCACGCCGAAGTTCCAGGTGGAAAGCCGCGTGTAGTGGCGGACCACCTCCACCTCGCTGAGGTCCGGGAAGTCCGGCCCCCCGCCCGTCAGCTCCGCCGGCAGGGGGGCTTCCGGGACATCGCCCGGGGGCATGGAGTATCCGCACCTCCCTTTCTTCCCCCGCTCCCAGAGGAGCGGTTCGTTGAGGATCAGTCCCGAGGTTCCCAGTGTCTCTGTCATGACCGCACCTCCCTCACCAGGGCGTCTATCTGCTCCCGGCCCGCCGTCTCGGTGACGCAGATCAGGTAATGGCCGGCAAGCTCCGGGTAGTGGGCCGCCAGCGGGAGGCCCGCTACGATCCGCTTCTCGAGGAGCCGCCGGTAGAGGGGGTCGAACCCGCCCGGGGCCGTGACGACGAACTCGTTGAAGGTGGGGGCGGAAAAGGGAACGAGGCAGCCCGCCTCCCGGAGGGCCCCCTTGAGATACTCGGCCTTGTCGTGGTTGAGGCTGGCGAGCCTCCGGATCCCCGTCCCGCCCAGGGAAGCCATGTAGGCCGCCGCCGTAAGGGCGCAAAGGCTGTTGTTGGAGCAGATGTTCGACGTCGCCTTTTCCCGGCGGATGTGCTGCTCCCGCGTGGCAAGCGTCAGGACGAAGCCTCTTTTGCCGTCGCGGTCCTTGGTGAGCCCCACGAGGCGGCCCGGCAGGTTCCGCATGTGGGCCTTGCGGCTCGCCAGGACCCCCAGGCCCGGTCCCCCGAAAGAACGGGGGATGCCCAGGCTCTGGCCTTCGCCCGCCACGACGTCCGCCCCCTGGCTCCCGGGGCTCTTCAGGAGGCCGTAGGCCAGGGCCTCGGTGAAGCCCGCGACCATCAGGCCCCCCGAGGCGTGGATCCGCTCGGCGGCCACGCCGAGATCCTCGATGCAGCCGAAGAAGTTCGGCGACTGGATGGCCAGGGCGGCCAGATCCTTCTGCCCCTCCAGGGAAGCGAGGTCGGTCAGGCCCGTGGGAAGACAGGGCAATTCCAGAATCTCGTAGCCCGTGGGCGCAAAGTAAGACCGGACCACCTGCCGGTAGTGGGGGTGGATCGCCCGGGAGACGGCGACCCTTTTGCGCCTGGTGATCCGCACCGCCATGAGGAGGGACTCGGCCAGGGCCGTGGCCCCGTCGTAGTGGGAGGCCGTGGCCACCTCCATCCCGGTCAGGCGCGCCGCCAGGGTCTGGTACTCATAGATCCCCTGGAGGGTCCCCTGGAGCATTTCAGGCTGGTAAGGCGTGTAGGAGGTGAGGAACTCGGAGCGGCCGATCAGGGAGGTCACCGCGACCGGGATGTGGTGGTCGTAGCTCCCGGCGCCGAGGAAGAGACTGTACCGGGGCGAAACGGCCGTTTCAGCGGCCATCCCGTCCATTCGCCGGTCGAGCTCCCATTCTGTCAAGGCCGCGGGCAGGTTCAGATCCCCTTTCATCCGGCAGTCGGCCGGAACGGCTTCGAAGAGTGAATCGAGGTCCTTGAGGCCCAGGACGCCCAGCATGGCCGCGATGTCCTCGGCGGTATGGGGCAGATAACGCATCGTCAGGCTCCTTTCAGGGTGGCCCGATAGCCCTCGGCGGTCATGAGCGACTCCACCTCGGCAAGGTCGTCCGGCTTGATCCGGACCATCCACCCCTGGCCGTAGGGGCTCTGGTTCAGGATCGACGGATCGTCCGCCAGAGGGGTGTTGATCTCCACGATTTCCCCGGCGATCGGAAGGAAGCACTCGGAGACGGACTTCACCGACTCCACCGTGGCAAAGACCGCCCCCTTGGCCAGGCGGGCGCCGACTGCCGGCAGTTCCACATAGACGACATCCCCGAGTTGGTCCTGGGCGTAATCGGTGAGCCCCACCCTGGCTATTCCATCCTCCATCCGGGCCCACTCGTGGTCGGCACTGTACCGGAGTTCCGCGGGCAACTGCACATCCTCGATCTTCTTCATCGTTCCTCCTCCCTTTTATAAGACTTTATTCGAATCGCCTTTACGAAACCGCTTCATGCAGCGCTTGAAAGATTTCTTGGGACGAAAAAATTAAGAACGCCAATAATGCTCTTTCAGAAATCTCCCCCCTCCGGTCACATTGGAGATCGGATCCCGGAGGCATCGCTTCGGAGATTTTTCGGGGCCCCTGCCGCACCCTCTCTTAGATCATCCGGTGCAGCTCCTCCATCTGATCGGCAAAATCCCTCTCCTCGAAGCAGTAGCACATCTTAAGGAAGCGCTGCCTGAGGGCGACGATCTCCTGCCTCACGGTCCGGCCGCCGACAACGCAATCCCGGATCATCTGGGCCAACTCCGCAAAGTCCGCCGGCTTCATCCCGAACCGGGTCATCTCCTGGACCCCGAGCCTGAGGGCTCCTGAGGCGGTGAACCCCTCCTCGTCCGGGGCCGCCTGGTAGTTGCAGATGATGTTGTTCTCCTCGAGGCGCCTGGCCGCCTCCACGCCTTTGGCATAGGCCACCTTGAGGACGACCTGATGGGTCTCGGTGAAGCCGATCCCTGGATCGCCGGCCACGTCCAGGCCCGCATCGGACAGGGCCCTGGCAAAGGCCTTGGCGTTTCCGAGGACCGCCTCCTGGTAGGGGTCTCGGAAGCGGTTCATCTCGTAGGCCGCCATCAGGAGGCCGAGCAAGGTTCCCAGGTGGTGGTTGCTGACGCTCCCCGGGAAGGTCCGGCTCTGGATCGTCTCCCAGAGGACCCATTCCTTCTGGCCCTCCTGCCAGTTCCCCCCGACGACGCCCCGCTGGGTGCCGAAGAAAGTCTTGTGGGTCGAGCCGGTGACCAGGTCCGCGCCCTCGGCAAAGGGTTCCTGGAAGCGTGGCCCGATGAGGCCCAAGACATGGGCCATGTCGTACATCACGACCGTTTCGAACCTCTGCTCCTTGAGAAAAGCGCGGATTTCAGCGACGGGCTCCTTGTGAAGGACCATGCTCTTGCCGAAGATGATCAACTCCGGCCGATATTCGTCGATCACCTTCTTGGTCGCCTCGACGTCGATCCGGTAGGGATTCTCTTGCAGGACCGGGAAGTTCACGACCGCGGGCTTCTCCTGGCGGGGGTCGGTCCGGATGAAGTCGCGCAGGGCCCCCATGGGCTGGGCGCTCAGGTGGCCGCCCCGGATGATGTGGTTGTTCAGGACCGAACGGATCCGCCGGGGCTCGCTCTTTCGGTCTTCCCGGTTCAGGTAGTCCAGAAGGGCGCTGAAGACGGCGGTGTTGGCCATCTGGCCGCTGACCGGCCGGACCTCCACCTCCCGGCAGCCCAGGAAGCGGGCCATCTCCTCTTTCAAAAGGGCCTCCACGGACTGGATGAAATCGGTCCCCTGGTAGTAGAAGACCTCGGCGTCGTAGAAGGGGCGCAGGGCGCGGTGCTCGGCGTAGCGGCCGGCAGGGTCCAGGATCGAGAGGCGCCGGACCATGGGCGAGGCGCTCTGCTCGGACGGGATGAGGTTGATGCACTCCTGCTGCCGCCAATGGTGGTTCTCCAGGGCCCGGCCCAGGAGCGAGCGGACCTTTGCCGGCCAGTCCTCTGCGGCCTTTTGCGGGACAGGCCCGGCATGGTCGCGGACAATGGGCCTCGCGTATGGCGGGGCGTCGGAGCGCAGGTGGTAGGGGACGACCACGGCCGGGACCCGGCTCCCGCGGATCTCGATCTCCACCCCGTCGTCCTTCTTCAGCCGGGCATCGACCAGCATCAGGCCGATCGACCGCATCTGGCGCTCTTCGGTGAAGCGGCTGGCAAGGCCCTCCCCCTCGGTCTTCAGGCAGGGGACCATGGTCCCGCTCGTCACAAAGCCGGCCTCTTGATCTGCCCTGAAGACCTTGAAGCCCGCCCGGGCGATCCCCTTGCCCGTCAGGGCGAAGGGCATGACGATCCGCGGCAGGTCTGCGAGGCTGGAGTAGTCCTCCTCCCGGATCTTCCGGTAGGCGGCGAACTGACGGGCCAGGGCCTCCCGGCCCACGAAGTCCCCCTTGAGGGGCGAAAAGCTCACGGCGAAGCGGGCCAACGGACAGGCGTAGATCGGGATCTCCCGGCCGGCCGGGTCTTTCCCCAACTCGTGGCCATAGAGGGGAAGGCCCGCCTCGAGCCGCAGGGTGTCCCGGGCGCCGAGCCCCACCGGCACCGCCCCCTTCTCCAGGAAGAGGTCCCAGAGCGCAGGCGCCGCCTCGGCCGGGAGGAAGCACTCGAAGCCAAGAGGCTCGCCGGTATAGCCGGTCCGCGCGGACAGGACCTCTTTGCCTGCGATGGAAACCCGGGAGAGGGCGTTCTTGAGGGGCTCCGGGAGCGGCCCGGCGCTGATCACCCCTTGGAGGATGGCCCTGGAGGCCGGCCCCTGGAGGGAGAGCATCGCGATCCGCTCCGAGAGGTCCTCCATCTGCACTCCCGGAAAGCGGGAAAGGGTCTCCTGGAAGTAGCGCCAGTCGGCCTCGCGGTTGGCAGCGTTGACCACGAGCAGGTATTCGTCCGCAACGAAGCGGTAGAGGTAGGCGTCGTCCAGGGCGCCGCCCCGTTCGTTGGGAATCATGGTGTACTGGGCGAATCCCGGGTCGAGGGCCGCGGCGTTGTTGGTCAGGACATGTTGGAGAAAGGCCAGGGCCCCGGCGCCGCGGACGGCGAAGCGGCCCATGTGGGAGACGTCGAAGAGGCCGGCCGCCCGGCGGGTGGCCAGATGCTCCTCCACGATCCCGGCCGGGTACTGGATCGGCATGTGCCAGCCGCCAAAGTCGACCATGGTCGCCCCAAGGGCGACGTGTTTATCATGCAGAACGGTTTTCTGGAGCTCACCCATGACTCTCTCCTTGAGACTTTTTCGGGCAGTGCGCCCGTGATCCCGCTGTCTGTCTCGCCTCTGCGGCCCGCTTTGGGGGTGTCCCTTACAGGACGTAGGGCACCTTCAGGTTGTAGCTCTTGTAGGCCACGAAGGTCTCGGCGGACTGCACATCCTTGATCTTGGAGACCTCTTCGGTGAAAAATTGAAGGAGGTCGTGCTCGTCGTTCAGCAGGACCGTCAGGATCAGGTCGTAGCGGCCCGTCACCACGCAGACCGAAACCACGTTCTTCAGGCGGCTGAACTCCGCCCCCTTGTTGACCAAGTCCATGGTGTTGAGCTTGATCCCTACCAGAGCCACCCGGTGGCCCTGGAGCGCCTCGGGGTCCACCAGTCCTGTGATCTCCAGGACCCCCTCCTCTATGAGCTTGTTGACCCGGGCCCGGACCGTGTTTTCCGTGATGGCGAGCTCTTCGGCGATCTGCTTGAAGGACCGGCGCCCTTCCCGCAGGCGCTTGATGATGGCCAGGTTCGTCTCGTCGATCTTCATATCAACCCCCGAGCCTTTTCTACATCCGATTTATCGATATGTCAATTCGTTGCAGATATTTTTTTGTTTTCATAAAAAATCGTTTATAATATTTCGCATATGCTATATTATTATAAACAATCTCTATAAAGGAGGTTTCCCATGGCGGAGCGATTCGACATCCTGGTGATCGGGGGGGGACCGGGCGGCCATGCCGCGGCCCTGGAGGCGGCCCGTCTGGGCAGCCGGACGGCCATCATCGAGAGGCAGGGGTGGGGCGGCACCTGCACCCATCGGGGATGTATCCCGACCAAGGCCCTGCTGGCCTGCAGCGGTCCGCTCAGCGGGCTCAAGAAGCTCAAGCGCCTGGGAATCCAGGTCGGTGAGGCCGCAATCGACTTCGCGGCCATGAAGCGCCACCAGGAGCAGATCGTGAAGGTCTCTGCCCTGGGGGTCCAGAAATCCCTCCAGGAGGCCGGCGTGGAAATGATCGCCGGCGAAGCGAGGATCACCGCCCCGGGTGAGGTGGCCTGCACGGCCCCCGACGGCACGGCAAGGACGCTCCAGGCCCGGGACCTGGTCGTGGCCTGGGGGTCGGAGCCGGCCCTGCCGCCCGGGGTGCAGACCTCCGGCCGGATACTCACCTCGGACGGCCTTCTGGCCCTCAAGGCCCTTCCGCAGAGCCTACTCATCGTGGGGGGAAGCGTGATCGGCGTCGAGTTCGCTACGCTCTACGCCGAGCTCGGGGTCAAGGTCACCCTGATCGAGCTCCTGGAGCGGCTCCTCTCGGCTGAAGAACAGGAGGCCTCGGCCCTCCTGACCCAGGAGCTGACCAAGATCGGCATCAGCGTCCATACTGGGGTGCGGATGGAGGCGATCCGCGAGGGGGCCGCAGGGGTGGAGCTACGGGCCGTCCCGGTAAAAGCCGATCCTGCAACCCCTCTGGAGCTCTCCGCCGAATACGCCCTCATCGCCACGGGCCGCAAGCCCTGTCTGCACGTCGATCAACTCGACAGCCTGGGAATCCGCTACGACAGGCGCGGCATCAGCGTCGATGCCGAACAGCGGACGAGCGTGCCGGGGATCTATGCAGTCGGCGACGTCACCGGCGGGATGATGTTGGCCCACCGAGCCATCCAGCAGGGCAAGGCCCTGGCCGGCCGCCTCTGCGGGGCCCCGGAAGTCCGCTGCATCGAGGAGGCGGTGCCCGCCGTGGTCTACACCCATCCCCCCATCGCCCGCGTCGGCCTGACCGAAGCCGCGGCCCGCGAACAGGGCCTAGACGTCCAGGTCCACCGGGCCGATTTCGGGGCGAACATCATCGCCCGCGCCCACCTGATGGGCCCGGGATTCGTCAAGCTGCTCTTTGATGGTGAGAGGTTTCTGGGGGCTACCGTGGCGGGGGAACTGGCCGGGGAGCTGATCGCGCCGCTCGGCCTGGCACTGGCATCAGGCCTGAATCGAAGGCAACTCCGGGAGTGGATCATCCCCCACCCGACCCTGAGCGAGGTTCTGGTCCTCTAAAACACAATGCCTAAAAGAAGGGGGCAACCGGCTATGGCGCCTTCGTGGCCCAGATGCCGAGCAACCATATCGGGATCATCGTCCGTTCGAACGAATGGCTGCCCAACAGGGCAGGTCGCTTCGGCTGCCATCAGGTTATCCGGGAGCTAAAAACGCAGGGAATCGAAGGCTCCTTTGCCGCACGCGGCCGGAAAGCCTTGGACAGGCTGGTCGTCAATGAGGGTCCGAAGACCCTCAAGCCCGAACTGTAGGACGAGACTTTAATTTTCACACCTTAAATAACCACGTTTTTTCTTGACATGCTTGTAAGTTACAGTTTATATTAAATAACACTATTACTTGTACATCTGAATCCCTCAACACTTACGTCTATTACTCCCTCTCCACAGCAGAGGGAGTGCCCTTAGTCTTTATAAACAGAATTTACAGAACCAATAACGATAATCCAAGAAGCAATAATAAGCTCAGGAGTGAATAAATATGCAAGGAGCGATTACCGCGATTGTAAAACCAACTTTAGATTGTAATATGAAATGCTCATATTGTTATGAAGGCAATAACCCCTATAAGAACATGACAATGGATGATGGAACTCTTAAGAGTATAATCAAGAAAATTGGTTCCTACAATGGAGAACAAAAGGAAACAACTTTTATCTGGCACGGTGGTGAACCGTTGTTAATGGGCATGGGATTCTTTAATAAAATCGTAACAATCCAAGATGAACTTAAAAATTATAGGTTTCGTAACTGCCTTCAAACAAATGGGACATTAGTTAACCGACCGTTAATCCAGTTTTTCAGAAGCCAACATTTCTCCGTTGGTATGAGTTTAGATGGCCCCGAGCAGCTGAATAATCTTCAGCGCAGATATGGAAATGGGAATAAAACCTTCAATAGGGTACTTGACGTCATAAAAATGTTCGATGACGAGAAGTTATGTAAAAAAGATAGATCTGTTCTTAATGGTGTTGTTGCCGTTCTCACAAAAAACACCCTGGATATGTTGGATGAGTTTTATAAGTTCTTTGTTTCAAGGGGGATCAGTGTGAGAATTAATCCTATATTTTACGAAGGGAACGGGAAAACTGTACGAGATCATTTAGGAGTTACTGCGGAAGATTTTGCGGATGTAATGATTTACATATTTGACAAATGGTTCTTCAACTCAAATGAGGTTGTCAGAATTGAACCGCTTTTTGAGATGCTTGGCAATCTCATGTATGGGAGCCCTAGGAGTTGTGTATTTACCATGAATTGTTATGCCGAGTTTCTCGAAGTTACGCCTAATGGCGACGTTTATCCTTGTACAGGAGCAGCAACAAAATCTTTTTGTCTAGGCAATATTAATCAGCAGGAGATGTCAGATATGTTACGTTCACCTGTTTTAAAATATTTCAGGGCAAAAAGACGGTCTGCTCTCAGGAATTGTCAATCCTGTGATTATTTTAGTATTTGTAATGCTGGTTGCGTAAGGAAATCTTACATGAGAAGGCGTCGACTCAATGATCGTGACTTTTTTTGTATTGCATATAAAAGATTATATAAACACATGGACAGTGTATTAAAAAATGAATTAGGAGAAAATTATAGGGGGACATATCTGAGTGTCTCCGAGAAAATCCAAAATCATATTCTACGTGAAATAATATCTTGTAGAGCAAAGGGTTCAAGAAAGAAAGAACATCTTTGGTCGGATACAACTTGGTCGCAGTGGCGTGGGGATTATAGCGAATGGAGCGGTCAGTACCACGACACAACCGGCTGTTACTAATCCTAGCGCAATCACTTGAATCTTTCCCCATCGGGATCGGCTGCATCTATTTTACCGAAACATAGCGATATTAAGAAGGGGCCTCATGAAATAACTCGCCTCTATTGCAATGTTCCTGCTATTCCCCACTATCACACTGGCCGCAAATGCAAAGGCTATTGGCGTGACTCAGATCACGACGGTTTCAAAGATACCTATCTATAGCCATTCAGCGGACCAATCCAAACAGCTGCCGAACTGAAAATTACAATCCGAACACCGGAACCGTGACACCACGGAGCAATAGCTCCCAGCAAACTTATCCGACAAACCCGAGCCCTTATAATAAGCGTTCATGGTAAGGCAATTTCACCCTGCCTTGTTCTCAATCATTGGGAGGCCGAAGGGCTCAGTCGTTGCTGCGGAAACACATGAGGCCGCGTAAGCTGCCCTTGCTGCATCCGAAGGGGATGTGAGGATTCGTTTTTGCAGACAGATCCTTGGCCCTTGGCTTTCTACTATTGCTGTGATAATGAGCGTTGTCAATCCTATATAGTTAATTAGCTAGACAGTCTTTTCATATCAAGTTCTGTTTCGTTTAGTAAACCGAGTTTCTTTAGCCTTATTTTAACGACGCTCCTCGACACCCTGTATTTACTTCTCAGCCCGCCGGTAATGTTATAGAAAGCAGCAATGTTGCATGCCTGTTTATCGAGATAAAGCAATCCAAAACCTCGATCTCTTATGCCAAACATCGTACTAAGTCGCATGAAGTCATGAACGAACCGATCTCTTGGGAGTAACAGGCATGATGCAAGGTAGTTTGCTTGCCACTCCATTCTAGCTATGTCTTTAATACCAAGATTTGGCAAGATTTCTAGCTCAAAGTCAGATTTTTGATAGTATTCGGAAGTCATATATTTTCCATGACCTAGCAGTAGGTGACCTAGCTCATGAGCCAACGTGAACTTCTTGTGTGTAGCGTTTTTATGAATGTTTTCAAGTATCTCGATCTCCAAAGGTTCAAAATTAATTCTGCCTAGTATTTCAGTGTCTGTGTAATCATCGTCATGTGACTTGTCAAAAGTCACACGAAGCCCCTTTTCAGCCGCCTGCCACTTACAGACATCTTCAAGTTGAACTTCACCGTCTTGATAATCTATTATTGACAGTACCTTCTTGCTGAGGTCTTCGATTTCTGTCTCATCCCGATAAGCAACAATCGCGCTACTTTCCACTATAGGATTCACAATGGCATTTAATAAATCACCACCATCATCTGCCGCATTGATATTGGATAGGCTCGAAAAGAATAATTTGAGAGAGTTCGTATAGTTGTTGTTGATGCAACAATAACAATCGAAATATATGCTTCGATGTGACTCATTGGTTATGCCGCGGTAGGCATTCTTCCATTCACTTAGAGCATAGTTATTGGAAATTAGCGAAGAGGGAGACCTATTTAAGACCCACTTGAAATCCGAGCTGTCATAGTATCTCAATAGCCCGATGCCTTTCGATCTTGCATAGTTGAGAGTACCTTCCTGAAAAGAATTTGTAGAGGCAATCACTCCTTTGATATTCGCACCGGAGATTTGTTGGATCTTTGAATAGAACTCCTCGGCGTCATCGACAGGGACTGGGTGGTTATAACTCTTGCATTCCACTAGGAACAACAAAGAATAGAAATCCTGCCCAGGCAAGAAGATCTCAATTGAAAGATCAAAAATTATATGCTTCTCTCTGTCCTTGGAATAGTAGCCTTTCTTTCTAAATAGCTTACAGCAATCCTTCTTTAAGAAGAATCTGTCTTGATGTATCTCTTCTTGGAACAGCCTGAATATTCTTGCCTCCAGTTCATCGCCCTTTTTAGTAGAGTTCAGTGCCATCTCTTTATTTTTAAGCCCAGGTTTCTGCATCAATAAAATGTATGGAGTTTAAAACTGCGTCCCTAAAATCCGCCAGCTCTGTCTCCTCGACAATGGCCTTTTTGTCGCCGGGCGTCCAAGGCCGTCGCCGCTGTATAGATGTAATGATTCCAACGGGTCCCATCGACACCTGCTCTATCGTGGTAGTTCTATGACTATATCTGTTCCTACAACTTATTGCCACTTGCAAGCTGTCCGGTTAAAATGGGGCTACTCCAGGTGTAAGATCAATTTAAAAACCAGACTCTTCACTTCACATGCCAGTGTGGTTGATTGGCCATGTCAGCCTTCCTTACGTTTTCTCGTTCCGTAAGTCTCAAGATGATCTCCACAGTGTCCGATGACAAGTCGCTGTCTCTCTCGGTCAACAGCATAGTGAATTCGAAGGTCTAAATTCCGAGAATAGAGTTTTACATGCGGTGTGATATCATACTCCTTACCCTCGTGAGATACACGACGAAGGCTCATCAGTCGAGTATCAGACTTCGTTTGCTTACCTTCTGTCATCACAAGGTCAGTGCCTGTCTGCTCCTTAAACCGTCGCACTATCTCGCCAGTATTGAGTTCTTCTCTGAAGTGAAGGTCGTATAAGGTTGTTCCCATCCTCCATAGACAAGTCCAACAGACATTAACGTCGGAGAAACGCGTTACCCTCACTGATTTATTGGCTTCCCTGGTGAACACCATCCTGTCCGCCAGCAACCGCCCGATCAACTCTACAACTTCATTGATGGAAGATGGCAGGTTTGGGATGTCTCTGATTGCCGCAAGGCTTGCTTCCGCATCTCTGGCCCTCTCCCGGGCCTCCGTGGCACCAGTTCTTGCCTGTCGTTCACGGAATTGGGCTCCTTCGAGTTTCTCATCATACTCCTCAATGAAAAGCTCAAGATCATCTATCCTATTTCTGAGACCATCTCGTTCTGTTGTCAGTTGCTTATTCTCTTCCTCATACAGTCCCAATATTTCCTTGGTCTGGCTGTCCTCCTTTGCATCCAACAGTCTGGCCAGTCGATTTCGGCGCACCTCTGAATCAACGTCCTCAATGCTTTCGCATCCGTACCCTATCCATTTTCGGGAACGCCGATTCAGGGCAGTCGCGATCTGATCATAGACTGCATTCTCACCAGTGGCTATGATGTGCTCCCGCAGGAAGAATCGATGACGCCTGGAATCACTTGTACCGAAATTGACTTTTGGTTGGTATATCCGAACCATACCATTCCAGCAGCGAAATTCATCTTCCAGGAAATAATCTAATTCATCCCTCACCTCTGCCATTGTGTATAAATAGACAACGGCATTGCCGATAAGTCTCCGCGCGAGTTCCATCGGATCAACTAATAGCTGTTCCGTGTCATTCACTGGTGAAAGCAATATAATCGGTGCAAGTCGGTTCTCAGCCCGCAGGAGATCATAGAAGCGTTTCCCTTCTCCGATCGAAAGAATCACAGGCTTATCAGTCAATTCAAGACACCCGGCTATGGGAGTAAACTTCCGGGACCGGATGAGAGATGAGACAACCCCTGGCGCAGTCGGAACAGGATGAGAAGGCTCTGGGCCTATATAGGATGAGCTCAGCCGGTGGTAAAGGTGGAGCAGAAACCGATAGCTTCCACCGTCAAGTCTAGTCACACCAATATCTGTGATCCAACGACGGTGAGATACTTCCTTGCACTGGTGTTCAAAACGGAGAGCCCAATATACTGGGTCTGATTCACCGGATTTGTAAATGCCTGCGCGGACATGAATGTGGGTTGATTTTATATTTGGGTGTTTCCAGTCTGCACCCGTGAAAAACCACTTCCTGCCAATATCTACAGCTTCAGGATAGAGTTTAGATATCCAATCCCGAACAGCCCTGATAACATCACCCCAAGAAACGGCAACACCTTCTTTCGGTTTCAGATCAAATCCGCAACGATAATGAGTCTGAGCGATTGAGGGCATAGATCTTACGACCTCCTGACCTCCTCTGTAAATAGATCACGTTTTTCGTCTGCCGGTACCCGATGATGCGGCCCTCATGGTACCAGTAGGCTTTTCCTGTTGGAGGCTCATGGGCTTCCGATTTCGGACCCGGTTCATTATTCCAGAATCCCCGTTGAGAGCTTCTCTTCAGGGACGAACACGGCTTTCAAGCGGTACGGTAAGAATAGCAGAAGAAGACGAGGTGCGGGAAGGATCTAAGCTGTCCTTCCCGCCCTCAAAAAAGCAGCCCCGGAATCCGTATGGTCAGATCCAGGGTTTGTTGTCTGGCGGAGAGAGGGGGATTCGAACCCCCGTGAGGGCTTTTGGCCCCCAAATCGATTTCGAGTCGATCCCGTTACGACCACTTCGGTATCTCTCCGCTGATCGACTTTACGGCCGCGATGTTAGCCTTTTTCCCCGAAAAAATCCACTCAATATTTCGGCGCAGGCCTCCCGAAGGGCCCCCTCCCGGACCGTCACGACGTGATTGAACCGACCGTCGTCCAGAATCCGGCAGAGGGAGACGGCGGCGCCGGCCTTGGGGTCCCGGGTCCCGAACACGACCCGCTCGATCCGGGCCTGAAGGATCGCCCCGGCGCACATGGGGCATGGCTCGACGGTCACGTAGAGGGTCGTCCCGGTGAGGCGGTAGTTGCCCGCCGCCGCCGCAGCCTGCCGGATGGCCAGGATCTCCGCATGGGCGGTCGGGTCGTTCAAGCCGATGGGGCGGTTGTGGGCCCGGGCAATCAAGGCCTCCCCCCGGACAAGCACCGCCCCGACCGGCACCTCCCCGGCCTCACGGGCGAGGGCAGCCTCCTCCAGGGCGAGCCGCATCCACCGCTCGTCGGTTTCCCCGATGCCCCCTAGATCCTCACTGGCATCCATCATCCCACCTCAAGGCCCCTGCTGGAAAAAGGCCTGATTTGACTTTTCCAAAAAATTCCGCCATCATCCGTTTCAGAGACGGAGGAAACCTATTCGATGAAGGCCAAACGGTTTCTCATCCCCTTTGTCCTGGCGTCGCTCGCGGGCCACGCACTCCTGCTGGTCCTGACGACCCATCTGGAGTGGACCGACATCCCGTTCAGGGACAAGGCGATCAAGGTCGATCTGGAGGCCCCCTCCAAGGAAAAGGCTAGCGAACCGGCACCCGCAACGCCCGCCGCAGGACCACCGGCCCGATCGGCAGGCGGAGGCGCCGTCCGGGAGGATTCGGTCGCCCTGCAGAACCCGGGCGGTCCCTACGACACCTATCTCCTGCCGATCCGCCGCAAGATCGAACGCCTCTGGCGCTACCCGCCCGAGGCCCTGGCCCGGGGTCAGGAGGGGGTCGCCCTGATCCGTTTCACGATCGACGCCAACGGCACCCTCTCAGGATACCACGTCGTGACCACGTCCGGCTCCGTACTTCTGGATGAGGGGGCGCTGGCCGTGGTCCGGGCTGCGGCACCCTACGACCCCATCCCGGCGAATCTCTGCCTTTCGAGGCTCCACGTCACGGCCGCCTTCGAGTACCGGATGGACCACTGAGCCCCCGCGCCTCCTTCGGGATCAGAGCTCCGAAATGATCTCCACCAGACCCCGGTTCGCCTCAAGCAGGCGGTCCCGAAGCTCGGTCTGCTCGACCCAGGCTTTGGTCTCGAGCTGGGTCTTGCGCTGGCGGATCTGGGCGAAACGGGCCTCCATGTCGGCGAAGAGAAAGTCCCAATCGATCTGCGGCGCGGCCTGCTCGGGATGCGCCTCGCGGGCCGGCTCCCGGCCCACCTTCAGGGTGATCTCCTCAAGGTAATCGGGGATCGTCACCTCCAGACCGAAACGGTCCTTGATCAGACGGGCGAGCTCCTGCTGGCCGCCGTATTCGCCGTGGATCAGGTAGATCTGGAGGCCCTTCATCCGGAAATGGCCCAGCCAGTCGAGGATCTGGTCCTGCCCGGCATGGCCGGAAAAGCCGTTGATCGTGAAGATCTTAGCCTTGACGGCGATATCCTCGTTGAAGATCCGGACCTTCTGGGCACCGTCCACGATCTTCCGGCCCGTGGTCCCCTGAGCCTGGAAGCCGACAAAGACGACGCTCGCCCCCTCGCGCCAGAGGTTGTGGCGGAGGTGGTGCTTGATTCGGCCGGCGTCGGCCATCCCGCTGGCCGAGATGACGACGGCGGAGCCCGGGACGCCGTTGATCTCCATGGACTCCTGGGTCGACGGGGTGTAGCGGAGCTGGGGCAGGGTCAAGGGGTCCTCGCCTTGGGCCAGGAGTTGCTTGGTGTCCCTATCCAGGTACTTCCTGGATTTCCGGAAGATCTCCGTTGCCTGGATGGCCAGCGGGCTGTCCACGAAGACGGGCATGTCCGCGGGCAAGCGGCCGTCCTTGGCCAAGAGGTGGAGGCAGTAGATCATCTCCTGGGTCCGCTCCACGGCAAAGGCCGGGATGATCACCTTCTCACCACGGCCGTAGCTGTAGGCCACGGCCTCGGCCAGCTCGTCGAGGCTGTCCTTGTCGTCCTTGTGGTTCCGGTTCCCGTAAGTCGACTCGATGAAGAGAAAGTCGGTCTCGCTGATCACGGTCGGGTCCTCCATGAGGAGCTGCTCCGGACGGCCGAGGTCCCCGGAAAAGACGATCCGGCTTGTCTTCCCCTCTTCCGTAACGGCCAGCTCCAGCATGGCCGAGCCGAGGATGTGGCCCGCGTCCCGGTAGGTCACCGTGATCCCCCCCGCGGGGGTGAAGGGCTTCCCGTAGGTCACGGGTGCGAAGCGGGGGAAGACCTCCATGGCGTCCTTCTGGGTGTAGAGGGGAACGGCGGCCCTGTCTCCGCGGCGCAGGTGCTTGCGGCCCCGCCACTGGGCCTCCATCTCCTGGATGTGGGCGCTGTCCAGGAGCATGATCTTGAGGAGATCTGCCGTCGGCTCCGTGAGGAATATCTTGCCCCGGAACCCCTTCTGGACCAGGCGGGGCAGGAGCCCCGAGTGGTCCATGTGGGCATGGGTAATGAGGACGAACTCGATTTTTGCCGGATCGTAGCTCTCGATGTCCCAGTTGCGCTTGTCGATCTCGGCGTTCCCCTGATGCATTCCGCAGTCGATCGCGAACCGATGCCCGGCGGCCTCCATGATGAAGCAAGAGCCCGTGACGGTCCTGGCCGCTCCCATGAATCGGACTTTCATAGACACCTCAATACGTTTTAAAGATCCCGATCCCCCGCGCCACACTCCAGGCTGCGAAAAATCCCGCTTCATCCTGGAACGGTCCCGTGCCATCCGGGACCGAAGGGGTTTCGCGGGGGCATCCCAGTTGGCCGATGCAGGCCAGCATGGGTGTCCATAACGCAATGGTCCTCAAATTGCAACGGCGATTCGCCCTGGGTGATAGAGCTGCGGCCGGAGTTTGCCACCGCCGGATATAAGATGGTTCAAAAGCAATGGACCATCCGCCGGCCGAATCCATCTTGACAGGGCTTTCCCGTCCGAGTAAATTCCTGGTGTTCCCACCCAAATTCGAAACCCGGGACAGACACGGAGGCTACCATGGATTCCGAGACCCAGCGCACGCTCCAAGAGATCGACACTGCAGATTGGAAACCCATCCCCGTCGAATACGGGCAGGAAACCCTCTCAGTCCGGGTCCCACCGGGCTGCACGATCCTTTCTATGAAGGAGATTCCCCCCCTGGCCGATCCACGAGCGGCCGTGGAAGAGGCCCTCTCGCATCCCATCGGGAGCCCGACGATCGAGGCGATCATCGCCAAGAAGGGAAAACCGGCTGAGGAGATCCGGGCGGCCGTGACCGTGTCGGACATCACCCGCCCCGTCCCCTACAAAAGGGAAAAGGGTATCCTCCGCCCGCTCCTGAACCGCCTGGAGGCGGCGGGGATCCCCCGCAGCGGCATCACGATCGTGGTCGGCAACGGCATGCACCGGCCCAGCACCCGCGAGGAGCACGTCGAGATGTTCGGCGACGACATTCTCCGGGACTACCGGATCGTCGACCACAACTGCGAGGACCTGCCCTCGCTCACCTTCGTCGGCAAGAGCCAGACCGGTGGGGATGTCTTCGTCAACAGCGTCTTTTACGGGGCGGATCTCCGGATCGCCACTGGGCTCGTGGAGAGTCATTACATGGCGGGCCTGTCCGGCGGGCGCAAGTCGATCTGCCCGGGGCTCGTCGACAAAAGGACCATCGAGAAGTTCCACAGTCCCGCCTTCCTCGAATCCCCGAAGGCCCAGAATCTCGTGCTTGAGGGGAACCCCTGCCACGAGGAGTCCCTGGCCATCGCCCGGACCGTGGGCGTGGATTTCATCGTGAACGCGACCCTGGACAAGGACCTCCGCACGACCGGGATCTTCGCAGGGGACCTGGTGGCAGCGCACAAGGCGGCGGGCGATCTCGTGCGGGATTATGTCCTGGTCCCTGTGGAGCGGGAGTACGACATCGTCCTGACCCACGGCGGTTACGTGGGCCGGAACCACTACCAGGCCGTGAAGGCCGCCCACAACGCCCTGCCGGCGATCCGCAAAGGGGGGACCCTGATCGTTGCCGCCGACAACCGCGACCGGGAGCCGATCGGCGGGCCCGAATACCGG
>Ga0228535_1002452_pt1 | contig 17793 bp, 14 predicted proteins | sample SJ1metagenome_FD_168457 | JGI IMG/M metagenome (GOLD analysis project Ga0228535, IMG submission 168457) | Enriched culture of PCE-dechlorinating microbial communities from Ithaca, New York, USA - SJ1 | ecosystem: Engineered > Modeled > Simulated communities (microbial... > Unclassified | place... | reverse complement strand
CGCGCCAGCAGACTCTTTTCCTCTCGGGCCCGCGAGGCCCGCGTCGCGCGCGGAGAACCAGGATCGGGCAGGGGTGTTCCCTGCCCACGTTCGACACAACTTTTTTCTCACGAGGTTCTTTGCATGACGACGGACACGGATCAGACGGGACAGGACCAGCCCCAGCAGCCCCAGCAGACCAAGCAGATTCAGCACTACCAGCAGGAGGAACAGGCCGCGCAGGCGGAATGGAGCCTGTCCCAGCCGGAATGGGCGCCCGAGGCGGCGGCCCCCGAGGCGCGGCCGGACGCGGCCGTTGCGGAGGCGGGCGGCGAGGCTGCCCAGCCGGAGCAGAAGGAGAAGCGCAAGCGCAGCCGCTCCAGCCGGGGACGCGGCCGGGGCCGGGGAGCCAAGGCCAAGGAGGCCGGAGCCGCCCAGGACGCGGCCGAGAAGACCGGCGAATCCGCCGGTGAGCCCGCGCCGGAACAGGCCGAGACGACGGAGCCGGGCGCGGAGGCCGCGAAGCCCGAACCCGCGAAGGCGGCGGAGAAGGCCGTGAAGGCGGCCAAGCCCGCCAAGGCCGCGAAGGCCGAGCCCGAGGAAGCCGAGGAGAAGGGCGACCGGAAGAAGAAGCGCCAGAAGATGTTCATCAGCGTCCTGCCGGGCGAGCAGATGGAAGTGGTGGTGGCCGAGGAAGGCAAGGTCCTCGAATACTACGTGGAGATGCACCACCTGGCCCGGACCAAGGGCAACATCTACAAGGGCGTGATCCACAACGTGGACCCCAACCTCCAGGCCGCGTTCATCAACTACGGCGCGGAGCGCAACGGCTTCCTCCAGATCGACGAGATCCACCCCGAATACTTCCAGTACCAGACCGGCTACGCCCTGAAGAAGGGCCAGCGCTACCCGCTGATCCAGAAGGTGCTCAAGCCCGGCCAGGAAATGCTCGTGCAGGTGGTCAAGGAACCCACGGGCAAGAAGGGCGCGTTCCTCTCCACCTATCTTTCCCTGCCTGGGCGGCACTTCGTCTTCTCCATCGGCAACGATCAGTCCGGGGTTTCGCGCAAGATCGAGGACGAGAAGGAACGCGCGCGGCTCAAGGAGGTCATCGACGGCCTGAACCTGCCCGAGGGCGTGGGGCTCATCGCCCGCACCGCCGGGGTGGGCCAGAGCAAGACCGAGCTGACCCGCGACTACAAGTACCTGGGCCGCCTCTGGGCCGATATCCGCAAGAAGGCCCAGGAGGCCCCCACGCCCAGCCTGGTCTACGCCGAGCTGGATTTGGCCTCGCGGGCCGTGCGCGACTACCTGACCGCCGACGTGTCCGAGGTCTGGGTGGACGACGCCGAGACCGCCGAGCACATCAAGGAATACGCCGGACTGGCCTTCCCGCGCAGCGCGGGCATGGTCAAGCTCTACTCCGACGCCGAACGCTCGCTCTGGGAGCGCTTCAACCTCTCGCGCCAGATCGACCAGATCTACTCCCGCGAGGTGGTCCTGCCCTCGGGCGGGCGCATCGTCATCGACCCCACCGAGGCGCTCACGGCCGTGGACATCAACTCCGGCAAGATCGGCGGGGCCGGAACCTTCCAGAAGATGGCCCTGACCACGAACATGGAGGCCGCCGAGGCCGTGGCCCAGCAGTTGCGGCTGCGCGACATCGGCGGGCAGATCGTCATCGACTTCATCGAGATGAAGGACCCCAAGCACTGCCGCGAGGTCGAGAAGGTCATGAAGAACGCCCTGAAGACCGACCGCGCGCGCACGGACGTGGGGCGCATCTCGGCCTTCGGGCTCATGGAGGTGGTGCGCCAGCGCCTGGGCTCCTCGGCCCTCTCGGTGTCCACCGAGCCCTGCCCCTGCTGCGAGGGTTCGGGCCTGCGCCGCAACATGGAGTGGCAGTCGCTTTCGGCCATCAAGGAAATCTACCGCCTGCTGCGCCGCCCCAACTGCCCGGACCCGCTCCTTTACGCCTGCACCAAGGAGCTGGCCCTGTACCTGCTGAACCACAAGCGCGAGAAGCTGGCCGAACTGGGCAAGCGCTTCGACACCGACGTGCACGTGGAAGTCCTGGAGTAGCGGGGGAGGGGGCGTGCGCTGCTTCCTGGGCCTGCCCCTGCCCGGAGCCTGGCGCGACGGCCTCCGGGAGCTGACCGCCGAACTGCGGCCGGGACTGCGTTCGCGCCTGTCCTGGACCCGGCCGGAGAACTGGCATCTGACCCTCAAGTTCCTGGGCGAGGTGGAGCCGGACCGGCTGCCGGACCTGAAGGCGGCCCTCGGCGGCGTCTCCTTCGCCCCCTTCCCCCTGCGCGCGGGCGACCCCGGGTTCTTCCCGGACGCCCGGCGGCCCCGGGTGTTCTGGCTCGGGCTCGCGGCGGGCGCGACCGAGGCGGCCTCCCTGGCCCGGAGCGTGGACGCGGCCCTGACGCCGCTCGGCTTCGAGCCAGAGGCCCGGCCCTTTTCCGCCCACCTGACCATCTTCCGCGTCAAGGAACCCGGCCCGGACGACTGGGCGGCCCTGGCGGAACGCGCAAAAAAGCGGTCCTTCCCGGATGCCCGGGCGGACCGCTTCGTGCTCTGGCAAAGCGCCCTGGGAGCGCAGGGACCGACCTACCGCGCGCTGTGGCAGGTGGCGGCCTCCGGCGTCGACTCTACGCCGTAGCCTGGACCTCCGGCTCCGGGGCGAGGGGCTGCCGGTGGAGGGAATGGACGTGCAGGGTGATCCCCCTGCCTGGGTGTCTGCGGGCGGTGCAGGAAGGTGTACCTTTTAGATCACATTCAATGCTTCACAATTAGGCTGTCCCTGATGCTTTTGCCTTGCTCTGTGAATTGCTTCCAGGAAACAATCTCATTCCCGTTCTGATCTCGCTCTATTTTGAAATCACTGACAGGGCGGGCAATTAGAAAGGGGTTGTGACCGCAATGAATCTCCTCACCCCAGACTTTCGCCGGATATGGATTGAAGCTTTTGTTGTTTGCATATTTCATCAGTTCAAAAACCCAATATTCTGATTTCGCATAGATTATCTCCACCAATTCTTTGACCCTGTCCTTCCCCCATCTTGGATTGAAGAGACCGGCAAAGCGTTGCTCAACAACAATGCTTGGATTTGATGATTCCCAGGTTACAAGCCAGAACTTCACGTTGGACTCCTTTGCAGATGACTTATACATAATCGTATGGGAAGTTCCAAGCGATTATGACGCCAGGAGGGGCGGTATGGGGGAAGCTGGGCATAAAACAAGGTCGATATATGCCTCCTCACATTTTCGCTGCAAAACTCGCTGGGGAACCGAACCCGCGTCCTTGGGAGGGAACCGAACCGGAGGGCTTGACCCCGGCCCGTGAGGCCGGATAGCTGCCCTACGGGGCTGCTGCGCACGGACCCTGGAGAAGACCAGCGCAAGCTAACGAATCCAGACAGTTAAATCGTCGCCGGGCGATCCCCCCCCAAGTCCTCACTAACCCCCTCTTCCCACGACCTTAAATCGCATCTGTCGTTTGCTTGATGTCAACGGTTCAGCGCACCGGCCAGAAGAGGAAGGACACTGTTGATCGAAGCAGTGCGCCCCGAAAACGAGTCTGATCCCGGTTCCCTCAGGGCAGGGAGCCGAGTCAAGGAATGGCGGCGGGTTCAGGCGTGGAGAGGGGAGGGCGGGGGGACCACTCTCTGATTGCGCTTCTATCCTGTTGGACTTACATGAAATCCTTGTAGCTGACTGGCTTCCAGGCTTCCCACTGGTACACTTCGGTGGTACACCGGGGGCATGGAGAAGATGCCGAGATGTCCGGGAGTCCAGCCACGGCCAGAGTCCAGAAACTACCGCCTGCGGGTCAAGGTGCCCACTGACCTGTTACACCACTACCACCCCAGGAAAGAAATAACCAAGTCCCTCAAGACCAGCGACTACCGCACAGCCTGCGACAGGGCCAGGGTAGAGCGGGTGAAGCTGGATCAGGAGTTTGCCGAGGTCCGGGCCAAGCTGGCCGCCCAGGCACACCCCCGCACCAGCTTGACCCCGACCGAGGTTGACCGCCTCGCCGCTCTCTGGCTCCATCGGACCTTGGCCGATGATGACGCCCAGCGGTTGCAGGGCTTCGACCCCGACCGCGTGGCCGAGGTGTTGGCCTTCACCGGGGAAGACTTGCAAGCCGCCCTGGCCGCTGGAGACCTCCGCCCGGTGCGGCAGTGGGTGGATGATCTCCTGGAAGAGCATGGCCTGGCCCTGCCCCCCGAAGGGGAGACCTACAAGCGCCTTTGCCTCGCCATTCTCAAGGCCGAGGTCCGGGGCCACCAGCTCATGGCCGACCGCCTGCGGGGCATGGTGGTGGACACCCCGTCCGCCCCCGCACCGCTCCCAGGCCCTGCCCCTGTCCAGACCACGGCCGAGGGCGAGTTGACCCTTTCCGGTCTGTTCGAGAAGTGGAAGGACGAGAAGGGCACCTTGGTCGCTCCCCGAACCCTCCGGGACTACACGGCCACGATCCGCCGCTTCACCGAGCTTCACGGGGACTTGCCCCTGTCCCGTATCACCAAGGCCCACGTCCGCGACTTCAAGGATGCCTTGCTCAAGTGCCCCGTCTCCATCCGCCTTCCTCGGAAGCAACAGGGCAAGCCTATGCCGGAGCTTGTCGCCCTGGCCGAGAAGGACCGGACCTTGCCCAGGCTGGCCCCCCGCACGATCAACGACAAGTGGCTTGCCTACCTGGCGGCCGCGTTGTCCTGGGGCGAGGACAACGGCTACCTGGAGGGCAATCCCGCATCGGGCGTCAAGGCGTCCATGCCCAAGGTGCGAGACAAGGCCGTCCTGCCCCTGTCCACCGATGACTTGAATCTCATCTTTCACTTCCCGATCTTCACCGAGGGAGAACGCCCCCAGGGCGGTTGCGGCGAGGCGGCAAAGTGGCTCCCGCTCCTGGCTCTGTTCACCGGGGCGCGGCTGGGTGAACTCGGCAAGCTCCAGGTGGAGGACGTGCGCCATGAGCGGGATGTCTGGTACCTGGACCTCATGAACACCGGCACCAAGACCCAAGGCTCGAAACGACAGGTGCCGATCCATCCCGAGCTGATCCGCCTGGGCTTCCTGGAATACGTCGAGGCCCGCCGGAAGGCCGGGGGTGGCGGTGCCTTGTTCCCTGGCCGTGACGGACGGCCCTTCAACTCTGACGCATGGTCCGACTGGTGGCGGCGCTACCGCCATGCCCATGGCCTCGCAGACCCCAGGAAGCGGTTCCACTCCTTCCGGCACACGGCAAAGGACGGCTTCCGCAACTCCAGGGTCAGCAAGGAACATCGGGACTTGCTCCAGGGACACACCATCCCCGGCACGGGCGAGGATTACGGCGAGGGCACCGGCCTCCAGGTGCTGGCCGAGGCTATGGCGAAGCTCCAGTATCCGGGCCTGGACCTCTCGCATCTCCTGCCGAGGGAGTTTCTTCCGATGGCGGCGAAAGTATAGGGTAACTCTTTTAATCCATACGAAGATTGTATACCAACCAGAAAGCGCTTTGCCCCAACGTGGGGCAGTAATGGAAAGGTGAAGCCGACATGGCCCTCAAGAAGTCCGAACTCTACTCCTCTCTCTGGAAGTCCTGCGACGAACTGCGCGGCGGCATGGATGCCAGCCAGTACAAGGACTATGTGCTGGTCCTGATGTTCATCAAATACGTGTCCGACAAGTACGCGAACGATCCCAACGCCGTCATCACCATCCCGCCCGGCGGAGGGTTTGCCGACATGACGGCCGCCAAGAATGACCCGGAAATCGGCGACCGCCTCAACAAGATCATCGGCAGGCTGGCCGACGCCAACGAACAGCTTAAGGGCGCGATCAACGTCGCCGACTTCAACGACGAAGACAAGCTGGGCAAAGGCAAGGAGATGGTCGACCGGCTCACCAAGCTGGTGGCTATCTTCGAAGGACTGGATTTCGGCCGCAACCGGGCCGACGGCGACGACCTGCTGGGGGATGCCTACGAGTACCTCATGCGCCATTTCGCCACGGAGTCGGGCAAGAGCAAGGGCCAGTTCTACACTCCGGCGGAAGTTTCCCGCGTTATGTCCCGGGTCATCGAGCTTGGCAAGGCCACGGATAACCGCCAGAGCATCTACGACCCCACCTGCGGTTCCGGTTCGCTGCTGCTCAAGGCCCACGACGAGGCCCTGAGTCGTACCGGCCTCAACCTCGCCCTCTACGGCCAGGAAATGGACAACGCCACGTCCGCCATGGCCCGCATGAACATGGTGCTGCATGGCTGCGACACGGCGGAAATCTGGAAGGACAACTCCATTGCTGCGCCGCACTTCAAGAACCCGGAAGGCGGCCTCAAGACCTTTGATTTCGTGGTGGCCAATCCGCCGTTTTCGAACAAAAACTGGACCAGCGGCCTGAACCCGGCCCACGACCCGTTCGACCGCTTCGAGTACGGCACCCCACCCGCCAAGAATGGCGACTACGCCTTCCTGCTGCACATCCTCAAGAGCATGAAAAGCAGCGGCAAGGCGGCGATGATCCTGCCCCATGGGGTGCTGTTCCGGGGCAACAGTGAGGCCGAAATCCGCAAGCGCCTCATCCAGCAGGGAGTCATCAAGGCCATCATCGGCTTGCCCGCGAACCTGTTCTACGGCACGGGCATCCCGGCCTGCATACTCGTTCTGGACAAGGAGAACGCCGCCGCCCGCAAAGGCATCTTCATGATCGACGCCAGCAAGGGCTTCCGCAAGGACGGCAACAAGAACCGCCTGCGCGCCCAGGACATTCACAAGATCGTGGACGCCTTCACCCGGCTGGCCGAGCTGCCCAAGTACTCGCGCATGGTGCCGCTGGCCGAGATCGAGGGCCACGACTTCAACCTCAACCTGCCGCGCTACATCGACAGCACCGACCCGGAAGACTTGCAGGACATCGAGGCTCACCTCAGGGGCGGCATCCCCAACAGGGACATCGACGCCCTGGCCGCCTACTGGAAGGTCTTCCCCTCCGTCCGCAAAGAGCTGTTCGTCGATGCCGGTCGCCCCGGCTACAGCCAGCTCAAGGTCGAGGCCAGCGCCATCAAGGCCGCCATCTTCGAGAATGCCGAGTTCACCGCCTTCAACCAACTGGTGACCAAACAGTTCGAGGCATGGCAACAGCCTTCCAAGCCGTTGCTCGTAGGCATCAAGGTCGGAGACAAGCCCAAGGCGCTCATCGTCGAACTCTCCGAGCGGCTGCTGGCCGACTTCCAGGCCGTGCCGCTCATCGACGCTTATAACGTGTACCAGCACCTGATGGACTACTGGGAAGCCACCATGCAGGACGACGTATACATCCTTGCGGCCGAGGGCTGGGACGCGGCCAAGGTGGTCCGGGAGCTGATCCCCACCAAGGGCAAAAACAGCAAGGACGGCAAAAGCGGCAAGGACGACAAGCCCAAGTTCAACGAGCCGCATGACTTCATCTTCAGCAAACGACGCTTCAAGTCGGACATCATCCCGCCCGCGCTCATGATCGCTCGCTACTTCTCCGCCGAGTTGGCCGCCATTGAGGCGCTGGAGGCCCAGGCCGCCGCGCTGGAGCAGCAGATGGATGAGATGCGGGAGGAGCATGGCGGCGAGGACGGCCTGCTCTCGGAAGTTGTGGAGGACGGCAAGATCGCCAAGGGCAGCGTGGCCGCCCGGCTTAAGGAGATCAAGCGCGACAAGGACCTGGCGGACGAGCGCGCCCAGCTGGAGGCCTACCAGGCTCTGCTGGAGCAGGAGGCTGCCGCCAGCAAGCAGGCCAAGGACGCCCGCAAGGCGCTGGACGAGAAGGTTTTCGCCAAATACTCGAAGCTCAGTGAGGTCGAGGTGAAGGCGTTGGTGGTGGATGACAAGTGGCTGGCCAGCCTCTCCGCCGCAGTGGAGGGAGAACTGGACCGCGTGAGCCAGGCGCTCACCGGACGCATCCGCCAGTTGGCTGAACGCTATGCTACTTCCCTGCCTCGGCTGGCCGAGGAAGTAGAGGTACTTTCCGCCCGGGTTGGCGAACACCTCAAGAAGATGGGATTCGCATGGAACTGAAGCCGGGATATAAGCGCACCGAGGTCGGGGTTATCCCGGAGGAGTGGGAAGTCCATTCTGTTCGTGAAATCGGGGAGATCAAGACTGGCCCCTTCGGCACCTTACTGAAGGCGGAGGAATATTCAGGAAGCGAGGGCGTGCCTTTGATCTCGGTCGGCGAGATTGGTGTTGGGACATTCCGTATCACCGAACGCACCCCCCTTGTACCGGCTTCCGTCGTTCAAAGGCTTCCGCAATATGTCCTCCGCACGGGCGACATAGTCTTTGGAAGAAAGGGCGCGGTTGATCGTTCCGCTATGGTTGAGGAATCTGGGAACGGATGGTTTCTAGGCTCTGACGGCATGAGCATACGCCCCTCTAGCCAATGCCACCCTCCATATCTAGCATGTCAGTTTCAGCGTCATGAAGTGCAATCGTGGTTGCTCCAGAATGCCACTGGCACAACGATGGCTTCTCTCAATCAAGAAATCCTTGGCCGGGTTTCAATCCCGTATGCCCCCCTCCCCGAACAACGCGCCATCGCCGCCGCGCTCTCGGACGTGGACGCCCTGCTCGCCAAGCTCGACCATCTCATCGCCAAGAAGCGCGACCTCAAGCAGGCCGCCATGCAGCAGCTTCTCACGGGCAAACGCCGTTTGCCGGGGTTCAGCGGTGAGTGGGAACTTAAAAGGATTGGCGAATTTACCGACTGCACAGCAGGCGGTACCCCCAGTACACTTATCTCCCAATACTGGGGAGGTTCAATCCGCTGGATGAACTCTGGTGAGCTTAACTTAAAGCACGTTTATGATGTTTCTGGAAGAATAACAGAAGCAGGGTTAGCAAATTCAAGCACAAATATTATCCCTAAGAAATGTGTCCTCATTGGCCTTGCTGGGCAAGGCAAAACACGCGGAACCGTCGCAATGAACCATGTCGAGCTCTGCACCAATCAATCTATAGCCGCAATCTTCCCAAATTCAAAATTTTCAGCCGACTATCTGTATTATAACCTTGACGCGCGCTATGATGAATTGCGTGAGATGTCGGCCGGAGATGGAGGGCGTGGGGGGTTAAATATAACGATCATCAGAGCTATTCTAGTTCCATTTCCAACACTCTTAGAGCAAACCGCCATCGCCACCGTCCTCTCCGACATGGACGCCGAGATTGCAGCGTTGGAGGCCAGGCGCGACAAGACCCGCGCCTTGAAGCAAGGCATGATGCAGGAGCTGCTCACCGGGCGCATACGCCTCGTGTAAGCAGCCAGGGAGTCCCGACCACCGTCCACCCCCCGACGCAAGGGAGAGCCACGTGAAGAACTACTACCGGGTCATGTTGGGCAAGCAGAGCGCGCACGCCGCAGAGGCCTTCAGTGGCAACTATATCGGCGCGGACTTCGGCATCACCGAGGACCTGACCGGGCAGCTCCCCGACGAGTGGCGCGCCTTCAACAAGGTGTTCATCCCAAAGTATCTGGCCCTGTTCCCCGACAAGTCCAAGATCGCCGCCGGACTGGCCTGTGGAATGCTCTGGACCGTTGCCAAGGGCATCAACAAGGGCGACATCGTGCTCTGCCCGGATGGAACCGGCACCTACCACGTGGCCGAGGTGACCGGCGACTACTTCCACGCCTCCGGCCAGAATCTGCCCCATCGCCGCCCAGTGCGTTGGCTGGACTCCGCCATCGAACGCGCCGCCATGAGCGACGGCCTGCGCAACTCAACTGGGGCCATCGGCACCGTGAGCGCCATCTCCGGTCACAGGGATGAAATCGAGCGCTTCCTGGACGCCCAGGCCGCGCCGAGGCTCATCTCCACCGACGAAACCGTGGACGACCCGGCGGCCTTCGCCATGGAGAAGCACCTGGAGGACTTCCTGGTGCGGAACTGGGAACAGACCGCGCTGGGCAAGGCCTTCGACATTTTCCAGGACAACGGCGAGTGCGTGGGCCAACAGTACCCTACGGACACCGGTTCCATCGATATCCTGGCCATCAGCAAGGACAAGAAACGACTACTCGTGGTGGAGCTGAAGAAAGGCCGCGCAAGCGACGTGGTGGTGGGCCAGACCCTGCGCTACATGGGCTTCGTGGCCCAGGAGCTGGCCGAACCCGGGCAGGAGACCCGGGGCGTCATCATTGCCCTGGACGACGACCAGCGCATCCGCCGCGCGCTGGCCGTGACCCCGAACATCGACTTCTACCGGTATCAGGTGAGCTTCAAGCTGCTGAAGGGGTGAGCCATGGGCAACGTCGGCCAGCACGAAACGGAGACTCAAGAGCGCGTCATCAAGCTGTTCCAACAGCGCCTGGGCTACGAGTATCTCGGCGACTGGGAGTACCGGCAGGGTAACGCCAACATCGAACCGAAGTTACTCACGGCTTGGCTGGCTCGACAGGGAGTCGACCGTACGCTCATCAAGCCCGCGCTACGCGAGTTCCGCAAGGAAGCAGGCGATGCCAGCAATCACCTCTACGACCGCAACAAGGCCGTCTACCGATTGTTGCGCTACGGCGTGAAAGTCCAGCCCGGCGCGGGTGAGAACAGGGAAACCGTCTGGCTCATTGACTGGAAGCAGCCCCAGAACAACCACTTCGCCATTGCCGAAGAGGTGACTGTGGCGGGCGCAGATCCCAAGGCCAACACCAAGCGGCCGGACATCGTGCTCTACGTCAACGGCATCGCCTTGGGCGTGCTGGAGCTGAAACGCTCCACCGTTTCCGTGGCCGCAGGCATCCGCCAGAACCTGGACAACCAACAGAAGCATTTCATCCAGCCCTTTTTCTCCACCATACAGTGGATCATGGCGGGCAATGATTCCGAAGGCCTGCGCTACGGCACCATCGAAACCCCGGAGAAGTATTACCGGACCTGGGTGGAAGACACCGGCCCGTATGCCAGCGAGACGAACCTGCTGGACCGGCATCTTTTGCAGGTGTGCGAGAAGGAGCGCTTCCTGGAGCTGATCCACGGCTTCGTGGTGTTCGACGCTGGAACCAAGAAGATCTGCCGTCAGAACCAGTACTTCGGCGTGAAGGCTGCCCAGGACGCGCTACGCGAGCGCGAGGGCGGCATCATCTGGCACACGCAGGGCAGCGGCAAGTCGCTGACCATGGTCTGGCTGGCCAAGTGGATACGCGAGAACAACCCGGCCGCCCGGGTGCTCATCATCACCGACCGCACTGAGCTGGACGAGCAGATCGAAAAGGTCTTCCAGGGCGTCAACGAGGTCATCACCCGCACCTCAAGCGGCGCGGACCTGGTGGCCCAGCTCGGCACCCTGGAAAACTCCCTGCTCTGCTCCCTGATCCACAAGTTCGGCACTCAACAAAACGGGAGCGAAGAGGACGACGAAGGCACCAAGGACTTCATCAAGGCCATCCAGGCCCTGCCGCCTGATTTCAAGGCCAAGGGCGACATTCATGTGTTCGTGGACGAATGCCACCGCACGCAGTCGGGCGATCTGCACAAAGCCATGAAGGCCATGCTCCCGAACGCGATCTTCATCGGGTTCACCGGCACGCCGTTGCTGAAAAAAGACAAGCGCACAAGTATCGAGACCTTCGGACGTTACCTGCACACCTACAAGTACGATCAAGCTGTGCGGGAAGGCGTGGTGCTGGACCTGCGTTACGAGGCGCGGGACATCGATCAGTCGCTTTCCAGCCCGGCCAAAATCGACCAGTGGTTCGAGGCCAAGACCCAAGGGCTGACCGACTACGCCAAGGCCCAACTCAAGGCAAAATGGGGGACCATGCAGCGCCTGCTGTCCTCTCGGGACCGGCTGGGGAAGATCGTTGCCGACATCCTGATGGACATGAACGAAAAGCCTCGTCTCATGGACGGGCACGGCAACGCCATGCTGGTGGCCGGCAGCATCTACGAGGGATGCAAGTTCTACGAACTGTTCGCCAAGAGTGAACTGAAGGGCAAATGCGCCATCATCACCAGCTATGCCCCCGCCGTGGCTGACACAAAGGGCGAGACCACGGGCGAAGGCGATACTGAAAACCTGCAGAAGTACGAGATATACACCCAGATGCTGGCGGATTGGTTCAACGAACCAGTTAAACAGGCCAGCCGCAAGGTGGACCGGTTCGAGCAGGAGGTAAAGAAAAAGTTCATCAACGAGCCGGGGCAGATGAAACTCCTGATCGTGGTGGACAAGCTGCTCACTGGTTTTGACGCACCCTCAGCCACCTACCTCTACATCGACAAAACTATGCGCGATCATGGCCTTTTCCAGGCCATTTGCCGGGTGAACCGCCTGGACGACGAGTCCAAGGATTACGGCTACATCATCGACTACAAGGACCTGTTCAAGTGCCTGGAAGGGGCGGTGCGTGACTACACAGGCGGCGCGTTGGACGGTTACGACAAGGACGACGTGAAGGGATTACTGAAAGACCGCATGGAAAAGGCCCGTGAGGACCTGGAAGAGGCCCGCGAGGCGGTGAAAGCCCTGTGCGAGCCGGTGGCGGCTCCGCAAGACGAGATCGACTATCTCCACTATTTCTGCGCCAAGGACTCTGGGGACGCTCAGCAGTTGAAGGACAACGAACCACAACGGCTGAAACTGTACAAATTCGTGGGCACACTGCTGAGGGCTTACGCAAACATCGCAAACGAGTTGGCCGAGGCAGGATATAGCCCGGCCGAAATTCATAAGATCAAGGGCGAGGTTGACCACTACTGCAATATCCGGAACGTGGTGCGCCTGGGCAGCAAGGACCACATCGACCTTAAGGCCTACGAACCGGCCATGCGCCACCTGCTCGACACCTACATCCGAGCCGAAGAGAGCGAGAAGATCTCCGCGTTCGACGATCTGAGTCTGATTCAGCTCATTGTGGAACGAGGGCCGGAAGCAATCGAGCAACTGCCCAAGGGCATCCGGCAGAGCCAGGAGGCGGTCGCTGAGACCATCGAGAACAACGTCCGCAAGCTCATCATCAACGAGGCCCCGGTTGATCCGGCCTATTACGACCAGATGTCGCAACTGCTAGACGCCTTGATCGCCCAACGCAGGGCGGGTGCATTGAACTACAAGCAATACCTTGCGAAAATCGTCGAATTGACCAAGAAAGCCAAGACCCCGGGCGGAGGGCCGGAAGGCTATCCCCCGGCCATCAAGACCGCAGCCTTGCGCTCACTGTACAACAACCTCGGAGCAAAGAAGGACCTTGCCCTGGATGTCAACGCTGCCATACTGAAAGCGGCACAAGATGATTGGTGGACTCACTCGGGAAAGACCAAAATAGTGCGCAAAGCGATTTTGGCCATACTTGGCGAGGAAGCCCTGACTGACCAGATTCTCGAATTGGCGAAGCTGCAGAATGACTACCGCACTATCAACTAAGCCCAGGCACATCATGGTCGGAGGTGTCAGGGTCGAAATTATTCGCAAAGACATCAAGAACCTGCACCTGGGGGTTTATCCGCCCAGCGGAAGGGTGAGGGTCGCAGCGCCCCTGGTGCTGGATGATGAAGCCGTGCGCTTGGCAGTGGTTGAGAAGCTGGCCTGGATCAAGAGACACAAGACCAAGTTTGAGAACCAGCCAAGGCAATCCCAGCGTGAAATGATCAACGGCGAGAGCCATTACTACCTGGGCCGGAGATACCGCCTTCGCGTTCATGAGCGTCCGGGCTTCTCCAAGGTGAGCATACGCGGGGTCTCGGTCCTTGAGCTTCATGTCCGCCCGGAGGCTTCACCTGCCCAGCGGGAAATGGTTCTGCTCAACTGGTATCGAAAGCAGCTCAAACTTCTCATCCCTCCCCTGCTGGACAAATGGCACGGCATCATCGACGTGGCGGTTCCCTGGTGGGGCATCAAGAAGATGAGGACCAAATGGGGCAGTTGCTCACCCCAGGCCGGTCGCATCTGGCTCAACCTGGAATTGGCCAAGCGCCCCCCCATGTGCCTGGAGTACGTCCTGGTTCACGAACTCGTCCATCTGCATGAGCGACTCCACAACGAACGCTTCATGACGTTGATGGATCAGTTCATGCCGCAGTGGCGGCAGTATCGGGACCTGCTGAATGAGGTGCCATTAGGGCATGAGCACTGGAACTACTAACTCTTGGTAGACGTTTGCATACAATCAAACCCGTAATGGGGGAGGGGAACATCCACTGCGCTCCCCTCCCCTCGTTTTTGCTACTTGTTGAAGTTGCCCCGAATGGCTCTTTTAAAACGTGCCGCCTGTTTAGTCCCTGCGATATCGCACAACCTCAGGACCGCCTCTATGGAAAGCATCTCATGAGGTTCGCCATCAAGCATCATGACAGGAATTTCGTAGCCTTCCTTCCTCAACGTCGCCATTGCATTGGTCTGATCCATGGTCATTTCGCATCTCCTATCGGTAGGGGTTAATAAACACGAAGGCGGCCAGCATAATGCCGACCGCCCTCGCATGCCCGAATTGGGCGTATGCCTCTGCGTTGCGAATTGCAGGCACCCTAGCACCATGCAATCTGCAATTTCAGCCTGGACATAAAGATCAGGGGAGACCTGTGGTCTTCACCTGGGTTTGCTTGTGATTGCTAGAAGTCCTCCTTGGTCACACAAGAACGGGCATCCTTGGCCCGACCAAAAGCCAGACCCCAATCCTTGAGGGTGATCGCTCCGGTGGCGATGGCCTTTTCCTTGGTTCTGGTGACCTTGGACGGGTCCCACTTGAGAGCCTCGGCCAGTTCCTTCTGGTTCAGATACTTGCCACTCCTGAGGGCTTCGAGGAGAATATCGACCTCTTCACTGGCTGCCGCCTCGAACTCCCAACGGTCCGCATCAAGCCAGACCTCCCAGGACTTGATCCGCTCATCGGGCTTGGCTCTGAGCTTGTCCCACTTGATCTGGAACGCTGTCCCGTGCGCGGCCTTCAACCCCGTGAGCTTCTCCAGGCCCAGGATCACCTCGAAGGTGGTCGCCAGCATGGATGACCCACGATAGGTCGAGGCCCGCTTGCCCGAATGGTGGATGAGGATGCAGGCCTGTCCGAGCTGCTTCATGCGCATGAGGAAGCCTACGATGGGCTGGAAGGCCTTGGACGCGTTCTCGTCCTCCACGTTGGCGAGAGTGGACAGGTTGTCTAGGATCACAAGATCGAACCCGTCAGCCTGACTCTCCAGTTCGTTCTGCCCCTCGATGGTGGCCAAGTTGGGGAAGATCACCGAGGCGTCTTGGTATTGCCGAGCGAAGACGTGCAGATTCTGCCGGATCAGCTCCTGGTCGATGCCGGGCAGGGCCTTGAGCAGAAGTTCCGTGCGCTCCTTGATGGTGTCCATAGGCATCTCACCGTCCACGAACAGCACCCGGTAAGGTCTGGGAGCCTCCCAGTCCAGGTACTTTCCTCCACCGGCAACAGCCAAAGCCAGCGAAAGCGCGAACATGGACTTGCCCACGCCTGGGGCGGCGTAGATCAGGGCGCTTTCGCCCTCCTTGAGCCAGGGGGTTACGAGGTCTCCACGGGGCAGGAACTCATGGTCGAGGATTTCGCCGATGCAGGGGATGCGGAAAGTGTAGTTAGTCATTGCCACCACGCTTCTTTATTTCCTCAAGACGTCGCTCTTCGATTTTGATCCTCCGCGACAGCATGCCATGCGAGACCTGAACGGCCGCCAGAAGAACGGCCAGCGGAGCCGCTGTTCCCAATATAGTTTTGCTCATGGTCCGCATCACATCATATAGCGCGTCTTCAACTCGCTGACAGCAAATTGCCTGTGCCTCAAGTCTGTTCTCCGGAATGTAGTACTCATGCTTAGCCATTGTTAACTCCAGTATTTTTCGGCCCGAAGCCGTGTTTGAATGCCCAGTCCACCAACACCGCCAACATGAGGGACCGCGAGGGCATCTGGTTGATGCTCCCATCATGGAATCGCTCACGGATGGCATCGAGGTGACGTTGTTCCTCTGCCGACATGGTGATTGACGAGATCGAGCACCGAATTCTGCCGTGCTTCCTGTGTTTCATGAAATCCTCCACAAGATTTGGTTAAAACAAATGCTCAAGGCAACAAACGCAAAAAGCCTCCTCATGTTGAAACGAGGAGGCTTCTTGGGCGGGCACGATGCCCAATTTGTTACAAACGTCGTATCTTGTTCACCTCCTAATCCATAGCTTCCCCCCCTCATTTCCTGGCTCAACACAGATTCACTAAAAGTTTCTGTGGATCTAGGAGCCACAACTGGCGGACATCCCTGGGGTGTTGCCCTCTTTCAGCCCAGGCCTTGGGGCAGGAGACACTGCTGTATCTCGTCTACTGTCGGATAATTAAAAATTCAGGAATGGCGGGCATTGCGGGGTGCTCTTAAAACCAGGGAGGCCCCCAGACCGCCCCGAGGTGTCCGGCCTGTGTCTTGTGCTGGCCGTGATCCTCGGGAAGCTCTGGAGGCCTCCCTAGCGCCCTGTGGTGGGCGGGTGGTGCTGGTGGTCCTGGCCTACGCTCTGGCCTGGACCTCCTGCCCCTGGGTGATGGGTTGCCGGTTGATGATCCTGTACAGCGTCTGACGGCTGATTCCGTACTCCCGAGCCAGGGCAGACTTATCCGCCCCAGACGTGGCCCTGTCGCGTATCACCCGCTCCATGTCCGGGGCCAGCTTCCTCTCTCTGCCCAGGTGCTTGCCCTCGGCCTTGGCCTTGGCGATGCCCTCCCGCTGCCGCTCCTTTATCAAGGCCCTCTCGAACTCGGCCACTGCCCCGATGATCTGGAAGTGGAGCTTCTGGAACGGGTTGTCCTGGCCGGTGAAGGTCAAGCTCTCCTTGTGGAACTGGACAGCCACGCCCTTGCCCGTGAAGGTCTGGAGCAGGGCCAGGAGGTCTTGAAGGTTCCGGGCCAGTCGGTCAATGGAATGGACGTGCAGGACGTCACCTTCCCGGACGTACTCCATGCAGGCTTGAAGCTGGGGCCTGGCCGTGTCCGCCGCACTGGCCTTCTCCTCAAACACCTTGTCCAGCTTCACACCGTCAAGCTGCCTGTCCGTCTTCTGATCCGTGGTGCTGACTCGGCAATACCCGATGTCCTTCATGGTCTTCCTCCTGGCTGTGGTCTGGTTCGTGGATGTGTCAACCAAGCTCTAGACCATTTGAGAAGACCTGTCAACATGATCGGAATGGACCTTATGGAGCACGGTGAAAGGCCGCTTCCCGGCCCTCCCCAAGGTGTGCCGAAAGGTGTACCTTGTGGACCGCCTCCCAGCCGAGGACCACACCACCCCTGCCCAGGACCACAGAAGGACGTTGTTTGTCCGATCCAGCGCGGCATGACGCACAGCATGACACGCAGTACAGGGCGCATCTGTGGTGTCAGTGCCTCGGCATCATGCAGTGCGTGGAGGATGGCTTGACTTCGCCCCGAGGTTGCAGGCATGGTGCATCGTCAACACCCACACCGACAGGACGCAACGGCACCACCACACAGGGCGCGGCCCCCCGGTACGGGGGAACTGTGGGAAAAAAAGAGGTCGATATTGCCCTTTCACATTTCGGCGGTAAAACTCCCCCAACCCAGCAGGGCGAGACTCAACCCACCAAGCTTGACCACAGGGCAACTTTCGGCCACAGGAGGGGCAGGGGACAGGGCTGATCCTGGTCCCCTAAACTGGTACACCGAGGCATCCAGGGCAGGGAAACAAGCTTAAGGATACCAGTAAGTTACACTAAGGGATAGGGCGGGGGGACCGCCCTCTGACGATCAGAGGTAGTCCCCCCGGTTGAACTTGACCCTTTCCGTGGCGGCCAGGATCTCCAGTTCGTCCGCGATGGGCTTGAGTCCCGGATCGTCCTGGGCCATTT
>Ga0228535_1002451_pt1 | contig 17794 bp, 15 predicted proteins | sample SJ1metagenome_FD_168457 | JGI IMG/M metagenome (GOLD analysis project Ga0228535, IMG submission 168457) | Enriched culture of PCE-dechlorinating microbial communities from Ithaca, New York, USA - SJ1 | ecosystem: Engineered > Modeled > Simulated communities (microbial... > Unclassified | place... | reverse complement strand
GGAGATATCCAAGCTCCGCAAGCCGGTTCGAAATTGCGTCCGGCTCAAAGAGCGCCCCGACTTTGAGGAACAGAGTATGGGCGCGAATGTATTCCGGGGGAGGCACGGGGATCGCCAGGGTGCGCGCCGAAACCACGGCGATTTCGAAATCGCCTTCGGCGAGCCTCGCAAGGGCGGAAGTCCTCTCGGAGAAGGTGCGGGACCGGGAGGGAATTGCCCTGTAGGGCGCCCCCGGCCATGAGGGAAAGTTGAGGATACTGGCATCTGTCAGGGCGAGGTCCTGTCCAAACTCCTCAGTCTCCTGATCCGAGGGGAGGACGACGATACATTTTTTGCCTGTGTGCCGGGCAAGAGGCACCAGGCTAAAGGCAAGAAGGGGGTTCTCCGAATTCTGTATATGAACGGGAAGCGTGCCGCGCTCCAACTGTTCACGGACTGCCCGGAGAGCAGAATTGCGGGATATTTTGTCGAACAATGCTTGCAGACTGTCAGGTTTCATCGTATGCTGTCCCATTGAAAGCGCGTTCAGTATATCTTTATTCACCGTGGATTTCCATGGGAGCTGAGATCGGAATACCATGCTTGTACTACTTTTGATTGAAGAGAATTCCATCGCGGATATTGTTCTCAGGGAGCTGCGCGGGGCCGACGTCAGCGTCGTCCGCTATCGTGACCCGCTGCGTGTATTGGACTATATCTCCGAGTTTGAACCGGACGCCCTCATCGTGCGGCAGAAGGACTTCCCGCTGCACGCGCAGATACTTGCGGCGATGATCCGGTTTTATAAGCCCCTGCAGAACTGCAAAATGATAGTGTTGGGAAAGGACGCCCCCTCATTCCCCTCCTGTACGTTCATCGTGGAAGAATTGTTTACAAAAGACCCGTCCATGATATCCTCCGTACTGTTCGGCCCGAACCATGCCAATGCCCACCGCGGCAGCAGACTTGTTGCACGCGCCCAGCGCATGGTGAGGGACTAAGCTATACAGCACATGCGGAAATCCTCTGCGTGCGCCGCCGTCCCATACAAGCTTTCTCAACTTGCGTTTTTATAAATTTTGCTATATAATAACTAAATTATGGATATGAGCCCCCAACCATGTAATGAAAAGCAGCTGTCTCCCTATGCGCAGAAGTATAAGGCGATCGGTCACCCCATTCGGCTGAAAATTCTCTGCCTCATCGCCCATCAGGAAGTGCCCTGCGTGGGCGATATCTGGCGCTGCCTCGATCAGCCTCAGCCTGTCGTGTCTCAGCATCTGGCCATCTTAAAGCGCAACGGCATTGTATCTTCAGAAGTGAAAAAAACTCGGCGGATTTACTCCATAAGTGACCCTTTCATCAAGAACCTGGTCGACTCCATGATCACGGAAATATGCGCTGATTCAGACGCTACGAATACAAAATAACAGCCATTCTCTATTCCGATTTTTCTCCGATGAGCTTGTCGAGTTCCTCCTGAAATGCTTTGTCCGCATCGCGCGCATCGATCTTTCGTATTATCTCTCCATGCTTGAAGATCAGTACAGAATTTCCGGCCCCCGTTATGCCCAAATCGGCATGCCGCGCCTCGCCCGGCCCGTTCACCACGCAGCCCATGACGGCGACAGAGATGTCGGCCTCTAAGGAATAGAGCCTGTTCATCCATCTCGACGTGAATGCGTGGGTATCGAATGAGGCTCTTCCGCATCGTGGGCAGGATACGATTCTCACTCCATGTGCATTCTTGCCGGCGCAGCCGAGGATCTCCTTGCCGGCGAGCACTTCCTGCTCCATCGAATCGGAGAGGGACACTCGGATAGTGGCGCCTATTCCTTTTTTCAAAAGAGGCACCAGGGCCGCGGTATTCCGGACAACGCCGGCCACGAGCGGACCGGCTTCGGTGACGCCCAGGTGCAGGGGGTAAGGATAGCGCGAAGCGAATGCCTCGTTGGCGCGGACCACCTCGTCGGGCTGATTCATCTTGAGCGAAACGACAATGTCGCCGAACCGCATGGATTCCAGCACTTCGATCTCGCGCTCCGCCGCCGCGAGCGCCGCATCCACAGTATCGTGTTCCTGGACCAGGTCTTTGGGGAGAGAGCCGCCATTGATGCCTATACGGATTGGGATGCCCTTATCCATGGCCTTGGCGGCGACTTCGCGCACCTTCCATTCGGCGCCGATATTGCCAGGGTTGATCCGGATCTTCGCGACGGGAAAATCCATGCAGCGGAGCGCTATGCGCCAATCGAAGTGGATGTCGGCGACTACCGGCACCGGAGAGTGGCCCGCGAGCAGGCCGAGCGACTCCGCAGCGGGAATATCGGGGACCGCAAACCGTATGATGCTGCACCCAAGCCTCTTTAAGCTCGACATCTTTTCGATTACGGGCGGAAGGCGGGGATCATCGGGGCCTAAAAATACGGGAAGCGGATCTTTCCACATAGTCTGGACACTCACGGGCCATTCGCCGCCCATGAGCAGGTCCCCGACTTTTACCGTCTTTGTAAGAGGCATACAGATCCTACTCCCCGATGAACAGTCGACACATCAAACCGCACTGAAAGTAAATGCCAACACGAAAAGAGCGACGGTTTCTACAAGGCCTACGACGATTATATAATTGGCGAAACCTTTTCCGGTCTCTCCATAGGCCTCACAGCCCGCGGCGGCAACCGCACCCTGCGCGGTGGCAGAAATTCCCTCTGCAAGCCCTGCTAGGATTCCCGCCCACATGAGAAGCGTGGGATCCTTGCCTGAGTTGAGTATCTTGGTCATCAATATAAAGCTGTATATGGTCTGGGTAAGGGGAGCCCCCGCAAAGGCCACCAGCAAAAATGAGGCCGGCCTATTGTTCAGATAGGAACGTTTCCACGAGCCTATTGCCGCCATGCCGGCAATATATGCACCAACGGCGGAACCTATGGCCCCCAACCCCAGCACGCATGCAGCGCCAATCAATGCGATGTTCATACTCCTCTCTCCTTATATTGCAGATTTCATAGACGCTGAAAGGTGTTCATCCTCCCTCAGCGGATCATATTTGTAACCAGACCACTCCATGCCGAGATGTCCGGAAAACTCCAACATGTTGAGCCGTATGCCGTGCACGATGACCGAAAGCACGGTCAGCACAAAATTGAGCGAATGTCCAGCGACCAGCATCACGGCGGCGCCGAACAGTTTCAGTATGAAGCCGATCAGGAAACCAAAGGGTCCGCTTAAGAGCCCTGTACCCATATCGTTGATCGTCTGCGCGAACGCAAGCCCCGCGAGGCCCACTGCCCAGAGACGTATGTAGGAGACAATATCGGCAAAGACGCTCACCGTGCCCAGAAAAGTCGGGATAATGCCTTTCAGACTTTCCAGAATGCTTGAACCGAGTTTTCCGTTCCAGTTTCCGAATACAAATACAAGAGTGAAGCCCGCGGCGATGCACACGACGGCCCAGTTGCCGATGGGAAACCGCTGCGCATCGATGACCAGATTCAGCGCTGCGTTGAACATTCCGGCGAGCAGCAGGAGCGAGCCAACCTGGGACAGAAATTTCAAATCGGGGAAATCGCGCTTTATGTTCTTGAGGTGGGCGATTGAGAGCTGGATCAGCCCTATGAGGAAGCAGAGTGCCTTTACATTGCTTTCGGAATCGGGCGACTGGCCATTCAGCATTGGCAGGGAGATATTTTGAAGCACTTTTGGAAGATGGTCAAACGGAATGGCGAACCAGGTCGCAGTCAGAGTACCCCACAGGATAGTGACTCCCCCCAGGAGGAGAAACAGCTTTTGCGCGTCTCCCACGGGGCGCCCTTTTCTCTTCCCCGCGATTATCGAAGCGAGCGAAAAAAGCACGATGATTGTCCCATAGCTGGCGTCGCCGAAGATCATCGCAAAGAATATCGCAAAGAATATGAGGAACCATACTGATATGTCATATTCGCGATAATTGGGAACCGTTCCCAGAAAATCGAATACAGGCTGAATGATGCGCACCGCCGGAGGGTTCTCCACGAGCGTCGGCGGCTGGTCCTCGTCTGAAGGATCATCGAAGGCGATGGCCCACTCGTATTTTACGGTGATTTTCTTGAATTTTTCACATTCCCGCGCAGGGACATAGCCTTTCAAATAAGCAAAGCGCTCATGTTCAGGCATGCCGGACCGCAGCCTTTCGAGCGTAATGTCCGATTCCAGATCGTTTATATATGCCTTCAGATTGGAGCTCTCGCCGGCTTCCTCACTGAGATTCTCAACGATCTCTTTCTTTTTTTGCCCGATCGATGCAAGCTCCTGGCGCATCTGGGACAGAGAACTCTCTGACGGCACAAATTCAAAAAATGAGGATGGCAGCTCCGGCGCCTTTTCGCCTTTGGAGCAAAGAATGGCGATCCTCGACCTGCCCTTGGGAGCAAAAACCTGTACATACTCAAGGTCCTCCGGCACGCCGACGATCGTTTTCTGGAGAGTCTCAAAGAAACGAATGGTGTATCCGGTCCCTTCAAAGGTCCGTGCAAGCACAGAGGCAGACACTTCCCCCCAGCTTTCCACTCTCTCGATTTCGCGCACAAGCTGGTTTTCGCGTTCACTCAGTGAATCCAGTTCATCTTTTAGTTCAGGGACTTCCCGGACAAGAGCCTTGATTGCCGAGACACTCGACGCTTGACCAGCGTTTTTCGCTTTTTTATCCACATATCCCTGAAGGAGATAATAGACAGATTCCCCCTCCGCCTTTTCCTTCTGAAGGCTCTGGTAAGTCTCTCCCCTGCCCTGAAGCTCTTCAATATGGGCAATACCGAGCTTCCGCAGGCGCTCGGGGACTTTCTCTCTATCCTTGTCGAGCACAATGAGGTAGAACTTCTTCATCGGGACGATCATTGCTCGGCTCCTTCGACCTTTCGCTTTGCGATTTTTCCCCTGACCACCTGGGCCGTCTGCTGATCGCCGAGATATATGCGTATTTTACGGATGTCAGCCACCGTCTCGGGTATTTTCACTTTTTCAAAGAGATTGACCCGCTGCGTAGTTATGCGGAGCTCATGGAAGAGCAGCTCCTTCTGTTTTACAAGCACTTCCATCTCCATCTTCGTGCGCACAAGCTGTTCCAAAAGTATGATGGCAGCATCGATCCAGTGCGGCGTCGCGTAGAGGTCGTAGGCCTTGTGTTCAAATTCCACTCCCTGAAATACCGGTATAGTGACCCCGGCGATGTTGCTGGTGTCGATAATGAGCGACACGACTTTCAGAAGCGGCTTTCCTTCCGGAGTACGGGCCGCCCCCTCTTCGGAGAATACTGCGACCCATCCGGCCGATTCTTGTTCGAGCGTCGATATCCGGGCCTCAAGCTCATCCATACGGGTCTGGACACTGCGCACCTCTATCTGAAGCTGCTGTTTCTTAAGCTGAAGCGTCGGAAGATAGCGCTCGTACATCTTGAGCGCATCTTTTCTCTTTTTCAGCTCATTCTTTGTCAGCTTGATCTTTGCCATGCTCTGTCGCCTTTTCTATCCAACCCAGAATTTTTGGATCAGGTCCGAACGCAGGCCCGTCTCGCGGGGCTCAAAGCACTCGGCGAGCGTCTCCCAGCACTGGTCCAGAGCCTTTTCGAGAGGGATGTTGACCGAAAGGTCCATCATCCGCTGCTCGAACAGTTCACCGTATTTGAGCAGCTTCCGGTCCCAGACACTCATCTGGAACCCCATCGATTTCTTTTCCAGGGTATCCCTGTACGCCGCGAAGAGCTTGATCATGGCATCCATGATGGAGCGGTGATCGTCCCTGGTCTTTCCGTTCACCATCTGCTTCAGGCGCGAAAGAGAACCGAAGGGCTCGATATGTCCGCCTCTCAGATAGAACTGGCCTTCGGTGATGTAGCCGGTATTGTCCGGAACGGGGTGAGTGACATCGTCGCCAGGCATCGTGGTGACGGCCAGGATTGTGATGGAGCCTGCATCCGAGAAATCGACCGCCTTTTCGTAGCGGGCCGCAAGCTGGGAATAGAGATCGCCAGGGTAGCCGCGGTTCGAAGGGACCTGCTCCTGGGTTATCGCGATCTCCTTGAGGGCGTCGGCAAAGTTCGTCATGTCGGTCAGAAGGACGAGCACGTTTTTGCCCTTGAGGGCAAAGCGCTCCGCGACCGCGAGCGAAATGTCCGGCACCATGAGGCACTCGACGATCGGGTCGGCTGCGGTGTGTACGAACATGATCGTCTTCGAGAGCGCACCGCCCTGCTCCAGCGTGTCGCGGAAAAAGAGGTAGTCGTCGTACTTGAGCCCCATGCCGCCCAGGACGATGAGGTCGACCTCAGCCTGCATCGCAATGCGCGCGAGAAGCTGGTTGTAAGGCTCGCCGGATACCGAGAAGATGGGCAGTTTCTGGCTCTTCACCAGAGAATTGAAGACATCGATCATCGGGATGCCGGTGCGTATCATCTCGCGCGGGATGATGCGCTTGTACGGGTTTACCGAAGGACCTGCGATCGTGATGAGATTGTCGGTGAGCATGGGCCCTCCGTCGCGCGGCTCCCCGGCGCCGTCGAAGATGCGCCCCAAGAGATTGTCCGAAAAGCTCACCTGCATCGGGTGGCCCAAAAAACGGACCTCATCGCCCGTGGAGACGCCCCGGCTGCCTGCAAAGACCTGGAGATAGACTAACTGGCCATCGAGGCGGATCGTTTCCGCAAGAGAGACGCCGTAGCGCGTCTTCACCTGCGCGAGCTCGCCGTAGGCGACATCCTGCGCCTTAACGGCAATCACATTGCCGACTATTGACTCGATTCTTGAATATATCTTGTTCATGCCTCACTCCAGCGTGCTGATCATTTTTAACCCGCGATTTTCGAATTCAGGCTTTTTGTCGGACAGTGTCTGCTCCACTTTGCCGTATAACGAATCGAACATGCCGCTCTCTTCCGGGGTGCCATTCAGGTCGAGCATGGTCTGGCGAAGCTCGTAGAAGAAATTGCGCGCGTCCTCCTTGTTGGAAAACAGGATACTGGCCGCGAGTATTCTCAATATCAACCCGAACATACGCTTCTGACGCGACGGCGAGACCGCGGCATCGACGGGATCGAAGGAGTTCTGCTGGAGATATACGGCGTCGAGGAATTCGCTCTTGAGATACACGACATAGTCTTCGAGGCTTGTACCCTCTTCCCCGACTACCTTCATCATCGCGCCGACTTCGGCTCCGCGCTCGAGGAAGGAATGGGCATACTCGACGGTCTGTTTTGGCATTATCCCGTCATATTTTGACCAGGAATCAAGAGGGTGGATTGCAGGGTACTTGCGCGCGTCCGATCGTTCGCGGGAGAGACCGTGGAAAGCGCCGACGACTTTCAGCGTCGCCTGCGTGACGGGCTCCTCGAAGTTGCCGCCTGCCGGAGAAACGGTGCCGCCGATCGTGACGGAGCCGGTCTTCCCGTCATAGAGTCTGACTATTCCCGCGCGCTCGTAGAAGGCAGCGATGACCGATTCGAGATAGGCCGGGAAGGCCTCTTCTCCGGGGATCTCCTCGAGACGGCCGGACATCTCGCGCATCGCCTGGGCCCAGCGGCTCGTGGAGTCGGCAAGCAGGAGCACGTCGAGGCCCATCTGACGATAATATTCCGCAATCGTCACCGCCGTGTACACGGAGGCCTCGCGCGCGGCGACCGGCATGGAGGAAGTGTTGCAGATAATCACCGTCCGCTCCATGAGCGACCGGCCCGTCTTCGGATCGATGATCTGGGGGAATTCCTTGAGCGTCTCCACAACCTCGCCTGCGCGCTCGCCGCAGGCTGCAATGAGCACAATATCCACTTCGGCGTGGCGGCTCGTCACCTGCTGCAGCACCGTCTTCCCCGCGCCGAACGGACCGGGGATACAATAGGTCCCGCCTTTCGCGACAGGAAAGAACGTGTCGATGATTCTCGTCTTAGTGACAAGAGGATCCGTCGGTCTGAGCCGTTCTGCATAGCAGTCCACCGCACGCTTCACCGGCCAGGAAAACCACATGCGGACCTGCTTCTTGTTTCCCTTTCCATCCACGACTTCCGCAACCATGTCGTCGATCGTGTAATCGCCTTCAGGCAGGATCGTGGTGATGGTCCACTCCCCATAAAAGTCGAAGGGCAGCATGATCGTGTGCTTAAAATGCAACTCGGGGACCCAGCCAAGGACCATGCTCCTCTGTAGGTGGTCGCCCTCCTTCGCGAGTGGTGTAAAATGCCACTTCGCGTCGCGCGGAAGTGCCTTCACATAGAGCCCCGGCTCGAGGAAGTAACCGATCCTCTCGGCGATCTCGGGAAGAGGGTTCTGGAGTCCGTCATATATCTGCCCCAGGAGGCCCGGACCGAGCTCGACCGACAGCAGATCGTCGGTGAATCGTACTTTATCCCCTACCCGTATCCCTTTGGTAATCTCGTACACCTGAACCTGGACCGAGGTTCCACGTATGCGGATCACCTCGCTCTTCAGGCTCCTGCCTCCCGTCTCGATATAGGCGACTTCGTTCATGGTCACTATTCCATCGGCGTTGACGGAAACCATATTGCCGTTTACTGCGGTCACAAATCCTTCTGTCATGTTGCCACTCCGGTCTCTAAGGCACTGCTCGCTGCCTCCGCAGCGGCATCGACGATCTCCTGGTATACCTTCTTCAACCCTTCCATACCTCGATCTTTATCGAAGGAGACACAGCGGGTTGCAATGAGCAATTTCATTTTATATGCAAGGACCGAGTCCATCTCGAAGAATGAAAACGCGGTGAGTCTCTCAACCGTTTTCCACCTTTCATGCTCAAGGGTAAGTTCTGCCTGCAGCGGATCCGCTGCCGCCTGCACTGCCTGCGCGGCCCGCAGGGCCTCGGGGCTGATATTGCCCGGCTTCGTCCATTGGGCTGCATCCATTTTGACAGCCTTCGCCCTCAACCCCACCAAGGCGTTGCGCATTCCCCGTTCAAACTCGAAATACGCCTTTAGAAAAGCGGATTTTTTCATTTTTCTCGAGTATTCACCTTTTCTCGCCTCTTCCGCACAGGCCAGAAGCCCCAGATCGCTCTTCTCTATAAACCTCGAACAGAGCACATCGAACTCTTCAACTGAAACAGGCGGGGGCGTTCCAAAGGGAAAAGATGTCAGCGTCGAGACAAAATACCAATAACGCTTCATGTCAATCGAGACTCCCTGAAGCTTCCTTCAGATAACTCAAAAGGAGACTGTTGATGCGGACCGAAAATATCTGAGCGAGACTTTCTGCCGAAAAGTCGCACTGTACCGCAGAACCAGCCACCGACACACGGAATCCGGCATCGACGGAAGCATAGGGTTTGAAGGTCACTCCTCTCGAGAGCTCTTTCGCGAGCCTTGCAGAGAGAGAAGCGTCGATTTTCAATACAAGGTCGGGAGGAAGCAGGACTTCCAGATCATCGGACGAATTGACAGCCATGGCCTTCAGAACTTCAGGGATAACACGGGCTGCCATTTTTTCGTCGAAAGCATTGCCGATGTCCGTGTCGATCGCTGATTCGAGAAAGCGCTGTACGCTTTGCTTGAACGCGATGATGGTATCGCGGGAGGCCAGAAGAAGATTATCGCGTAACGCCGCTTCCATTGCCCCGATGCGGCGCGAGGCTTCTTCCTGTGCCTCTTCGGCTTCCTTCTTTGCATGGTCCACTATCTGCGCAGCCTCGGAATGAGCCTTCTGAATAATCTCTTCGGCCTGCTGCTGCGCGGTCTCTATCCCTTCGCTCCGGATTCTCTCAAGAAGCTCCTGTACCTGAATCTCCATGACTGTTTCCCCTGGTTGAACTCGATGCTGGGCAGGGGCGTCATCGTCCAAAAAGCGTCGCCGTAACGAAACCTTATCGACGTGCGCCAGTATTTTCGCCGCCACCTAATATCGAATATTGTATAAAATATTATCAATAAGCACTTGTATAACGCAATAATAGTGTATACTGGAAATGCTTTTAAGGCAAGCGAGAATTTGGACGCTTTCGCCCTCTTGACAGGATGATCTCCGTGCGATTAAATCGCCTTCGTCCATTGAGATATGTCCCCGAGTCGCGGGAAGCGACGAAGTTTAGAACGCGACCGTCGTACCGCGAGGGCGCACCAGCAAAGGCCCGCGCGCCCGCACAAGGCAATAGCCGGAGCGGCACGAGGGTTCCCTTGTGAAAATGTCGCGGGAAGCGACGAAGTTTAGAACGCGACCGTCGTATAACGGCTATTACCCCAGCCTTCCAAGCTGGAGACGTGGGTTCGACTCCCATCGGTCGCTTAGTTCCCTTTCGAAGATTCCAATGTAAAAAAGCAAGAAGGCGAAAGGACCTCCCATCCTGACCTGCCGGCCGTTTTCATCTTCCCGGAGACTCAGCGATATCTTGACAGCAGGCCTCTTTTTCATCTAGTTTACAACGCTGAAATCGGGACGTAGCCTAGGGGCTAAGGCGTCTGCTTTGGGAGCAGAAGATCGGAGGTTCAAATCCTCTCGTCCCGAAATTATGTATGGGATCGTAGCTCAACTGGATAGAGCAACTGCCTTCTAAGCAGTAGGTCGGGCGTTCGAGCCGCCCCGGTCCCATTATAAAATAATGAATTACAAAAAATGGCCTTTTCCAGTATGGGTTCGCTTTATCTCTAATTTCTTCGCGCCTGGTGGTGTCAGCGAGGATCATTGATCTAATCTCATGGCTTCGAGATCACCTTTCCGCTTGACTATGACCATTTTTTAATACATAGTAGAGGCGGTTCGAAATGTTCCATAAATCCAGCAAAAAGGAGGATGCGTCATGAACGACTCGGATGGCAGTCATAGTTATTGCATCTGTACCGAGCCCGAAGATCCATTCCCGCGACCATCTAGCCTGACAGCTGGTAACGATACGGTGGAATACCGCCTCTAGATTTAGGCCATTCACCTCCTGCTGTCATGGGACGCGGCAGTAATTTGAGGTGAACTATGACTAAATTTCATCTACTATTACCTTTCCTCAAAAAAAAGAGCGAGAAGCGCAATGGCAATGCCTTCAGCGAAGAAGAAAGCAGACTGATCTCCCTCTGCACATCTTCGATACAGAGCGCATTTGCCGAGCTCGACACAAGCCCCCGCGGGCTCTCCGAAAAAGAGGCGGACAGGCGGCTCTCGGAATTCGGCAGGAACGAAATCTCCCAGCTGAAGGAGCTCAGTTTCTGGGAGGACATGCTGGCACGGGTCAAAAGTCCTCTCGTCATTCAGCTTCTCATCATCGCGGCGGTATCGGCTCTCATTGGACAGGCGACGTCCGCAATCATCGTCGGCCTGATGATTCTCCTCAGCGTCGGCCTATCCTACATTCTGGACAGCCGTTCGAACAGAGAGGTCGAATCTCTGGGAAAGCGTGTGCAGTCGCGCACCTATGTCCTTCGCGACGGGACAGAGACTGAGATCAGAATGTCCGAAGTTGTACCCGGCGATGTGGTATTGCTCCAGGCGGGAGCCATTGTCCCCGCCGATGTGCGGATAATCTCTGCAAAAGACTTCTTTCTCAGCGAGTCGGCACTCACAGGCGAATCGATGCCGGTGGAGAAATCCGCCAATCCCCCCTCTGCCCCGCTGAGATCAGTCCTCGAGATGCCCAATGCCTGTTTCATGGGGACAAGCGTCACGAGCGGGACGGCGCGGGCGGTCGTTGTGACGACCGGCACGCATACGCTCTTCGGCGCCATTTCGAAAAAACTCAGCGAGCGCCGCGAAGAGACAAGTTTTGACAAGGGCATTCGCTCCTTCACCTGGCTCATGATCCGGATCATGCTGGTCATGGTGAGCCTCGTGTTTCTGATCGTGGGCCTCACCAAGGGCAACTGGCTCGAGGCCCTGCTCTTTGCCCTGTCGGTCGCGGTGGGGCTCACGCCCGAGATGCTCCCGATGATCGTCACGGTGAACCTCGCCAAGGGCGCGCTGGCCATGGCCAAAAAGAAAGTGATCGTCAAGAAATTGCCGTCGATCCAGAACCTGGGAGCCATCGACATACTCTGCACGGACAAGACGGGAACCCTCACCCAGGACCGCGTGGTGCTCGAACACCACGTGGATATCATCGGCAACAAAAACGACGAAGTCCTCAACTATGCCTATCTCAACAGCTATTTCCAGACAGGTCTCAAGAACCTGCTCGACAGGGCGGTCATCGAACATGTCGATCTCAACGTCGATCAATGCCGGCTCGTCGACGAGCTGCCCTTCGACTTTCAGCGCCGCCGCATGTCGGTCGTCGTCGAATATGAGGGCGACAACGTGCTCATCTGCAAGGGAGCGGTCGAAGAGATCTACAGCTGCTGCACGCACTACCAGATCGATGAAGAGATATACCCCCTCATCGACATGATCCGCGCAGACCTCTTCGAGGAAGTCCAGAAGCTCAACGAAGAGGGATTCCGGGTCCTCGGCATAGCATACCGCGAGTTCAGTCGCGACAAGACGACCTTCACGATGCAGGACGAGAGCCAGATGATCCTTCTGGGATACATCGCCTTCATCGATCCACCCAAGGAGTCGGCCACAGAGGCCATAGGGCTGCTCACAAAGGCGGGCGTCGAGGTGAAGGTCCTCACGGGAGACAACGGCCTCGTCACCGAAAAAGTCTGCAGGGACGTAGGTATCCCCTTTAGCTCATCGATCACGGGCGCAGAGCTGGCTTCGCTCGACAAAGCGGCATTCTCGGCGAAAGTCAAGGAGTGCGAGGTCTTTGTCAAGCTGACGCCGAGCCAAAAGGAAGAGATTGTCCAGGAACTGCGGAGGCAGGGGCACGTGGTCGGATATATGGGCGACGGCATCAACGACGCGACGGCGCTCAAGGCTGCCGATGTCGGCATTTCGGTGGACTCGGCCGTCGACGTCGCCAAAGAGGCGGCGGACATCGTCCTTTTAGAGAAGAGCCTTCTCGTCCTCGAGGAAGGCATCATGGAAGGCAGGCGGATCTTCGCCAACATCATCAAGTATATCCGCATGGGGGCGAGCTCGAATTTCGGCAACATGTTCAGCGTGCTCGGGGCGAGCTGTATTTTGCCCTTCCTCCCCATGAAGCCTCTGCAGATACTCACCAACAACCTCCTCTATGACTTTTCGCAGACGGGCATACCCATGGACAATGTCGACCCGGAACTCGTCGCGAAGCCGGTCAAATGGGACATCAACAACATCAAGCGCTTCATGGTGTGCATCGGGCCGATCAGCTCAATCTTCGATTACGCGACATTCGCCCTCATGTGGTTCTTCTTCGGTGCAAGCGGCTATCTTGTTCCGGCCTTCTCGGCCGCGCAGAAAGATGCTCTGGCCCGGCTCTTCCAGACCGGCTGGTTTGTCGAGTCGCTGCTCACGCAGACGCTCATTGTCCATATAATCCGGACCCGGCGTATTCCCTTCTTCCAGAGCCGGGCCTCCGCACCGATGATACTCATGACGCTGGCCGTGATGGCAATCGGGGTATGGCTGCCCTACTCCCCGCTCGCGCCCCTCTTGGGCCTCGTGCCTCTTCCGGGAATCTACTGGCTGTGGATCACAGGTTTTCTTGTCTTTTACTCGATAATTACACACAGGGTAAAACGCTGGTTTCTCAGGCGTTTTGAAGGAGTATAACGATGGATTCCATACTCGATGCTCTCCAGGAAGGACGGCTTTTTGAACTGCCGGAAAACGATAAAAACCATGCGCTTCAATTTCTGGCGCACATAATCGAAGCCTTTCCCCAGATTCCGACGGGAACCGACATTGTCGGCAACGTGATGGCCCGCGAGAAGTCGATGAACACCGCACTCGGCAGAGGCTGGGCATGCCCCCACGCCCGTGTCGAGTTTGAGGAAGACCTCATGTGCGTGGTGGGATGGAGCCCGACGGGCATCGATTACGGGGCTCCGGACGGTATTCCCGTATCGATCATCATCATGTACTTCGTGCCTTCAAACCAGCGCAACCACTATCTGCGGGAAGTCTCCATCATGGCGAAGGTGCTCAAGTCTCTGCCCGCGATAGACAAGCTGTCTTCGATAAAAGAATTGAACGATGTGCGGAACTATCTTCTGGATTTGATCGCCGCAAGCAAAGAGACCGTCGGGCCCGACGCGCGCGCGCGAATGATACGCCTGCAGTCCAAGGCTGTCATGGCCACCCAGCCGGTCTCGGACCTGTCCAGCCTCATCATCGAACCGGTCTCCATCATCGCCGGCTCCGGCATGAGGCCGCTCGCGCTCACGCAAAACCTGGAACTCATGAACTTTATCGAGAGCACGGCGGGGCTCGCGGAACGGCTCGACACCGATGGTTCGTACCAGAATGGACTGTGGCGGATCGTGCGCAGGAGCGCCACCGCCTATCAGGGGGGCCGGACAGTTCTCGACTGCATTGCCCTCATGCCCACGAAGGCCGCGCAGAAATAATTCAGACTATTTGGAGAGAACTGCTGTTGACACCTGCAATTTTTGAATTATAATAGCTCGGCTTCCTTATAACAAAGGGACAGTTGAATCCATCCCACCCTGTGAGGAGTAAGTATGTCCTATACGACTGAACAGATTCGCAACATTGCAATCATTGGACACGGAGGCACCGGCAAAACTACTTTGCTTGAACACATTCTCTTTCAGGGCGGAATGATATCGAAACCGGAAACGGTGGATTCGGGCAAAACCGTCAGCGATTACGGAGACGACGAGATTGCGCGCAAGATATCAGTTCGCTCGAGCCTCACGCATGTCAACACCGATGACTGCAAGATCAATCTCCTCGATGCGCCCGGCGCCGGCGATTTTGTCGGCGAAGCCATACTCGCGATACGGGCAGCCGAGACCGCACTGCTCGTGATCGACGGCAAATCGGGCGTGCAGATCGAGACCGTCAAGCTCTGGAGACTTTTAGAGCGCCACCAGAAACCGAGGATGGTGTTCGTGAGCCGCCTCGACGAAGAGAGAGCCAATTATGCCGCCGCCCTAGCGGATATAAAAGAGAAATTCAGGGTTGCCCCGGTTCCCCTCACCATTCCGATGGGAGAAGGCCCCTCGTTCAAAGGCGTCATCGACGTGCTCAACAAAAAGGCCTATATGCGCCCTTCTTCCCACGATCAGAAAGAGCAGATCGGAGAAGTCCCGCCAGAATTCGCCGATGCGGTGGAATCTGCCCGCAGCCAGCTCTTTGAAGCCGCCGCCGAGGGCACCGACGAACTCATGGAGAAGTATCTCATCGAAGGCGAACTGACACAGGAAGACACCTTGTCCGGTCTTCAGAAGGCTCTCGCCGCAGGCAAGATTATTCCGGCCTTTGCCGGCTCCGGCCTCGCCAACAGCGGAACTTCCGCCTTCATCGACTTCGCGGCGCACAGCGCGCCCCCGCCTCTCCTCCGCGCCCCTGAAAAGGCCCAGGATCAGGAGGGCAATCAGGTGGACATCGCCATCGATCCGGCGAAACCCGCCTCGGCCTTCATCTTCAAGACGCAGATCGATCAGTTCTCCGGTCGCCTCTGCTACATCAAAGTTATGACAGGCACTGTCCTGCCCGACATGGACATGCTCATCACCCGCGACGCGCACAAGGAGCGCATCGGGAAACTCTACACCATGCAGGGCAAGAAACTCGAAGACCTGTCGTCGCTCCCCGCCGGCGACATCGGCATCCTCGCCAAGATCATGACGCTCAAGACAAACGACACCATCAGCCAGTTCGACAAACTCTTCTCCTATGTCCCGCTGCGGCTGCCTTCCCCAGTACACATGCTCGCCATATCGGCGGTCAACAAAAAGGAAGAGGACAAGCTCAACGAACTCCTCTACAAGGCCGCCGAAGAAGACCTCACCTTCAGCGTCAACTACAATCCGGAGACCAAGGAGACGGTCATCGCCGGCATGGGCGAACAGCAGATCAACATGATCCTCGACAAGATCAAGGCCCAGTCCAAGATCGCCGCCGAAACGAGGGTGCCCCGCGTGGCGTACCGCGAAACCATCACCAAGAAGGCGACGGCCGAGTATACGCACAAAAAGCAGACGGGCGGCCACGGACAGTATGGCCGCGTCGTGTTCGAAATCGAACCGCTCGAGCGTGGAAAGGGCTATGAGTTTGAAAACAGGATTTTCGGCGGCGCGGTGTCCAGAGGTTTCATGCCGGGCATCGAAAAAGGCATCCATCAGGCGATGGAGGCTGGCGTCCTCGCCGGCTACCCCGTGGTCGATGCCAAAACCGCCATCATCGACGGCAAGGAGCATCCCGTAGACTCATCGGAAATGGCATTCAAGATCGCGGCGCGCGGGGCATTCCGCGAGGCTATGAGACAGGCGAATCCCGTGCTGCTCGAACCGGTCATGAATCTCTCGGTCTTTGTCGAAGAGAAGTACCTCGGCGATGTCATGTCCGACCTCTCCGGACGCCGCGGCAAGATCTCCGGCCAGAACCCCATAGGCGGCGGCATCGTACAGATCGACGCCCAGGTTCCGCAGGCAGAGCTCCTGCGCTATGCGATCGATCTCCGCTCCATGACATCGGGCACCGGCTCCTTTGAGATTGAGTTCTCCCACTACGCGCCGATCTCAGGCAAGATCGCGGAGGATGTCATCAAAGCTGCACAGGCGTTCAAGACTCAGGAAGCGGAAGAAGAATAACGCTCCAGCCGCATCGCTCTTGGCGAACATTGTATAAATATTGGCGCGGGCCGCTGATCACAGCGGCCCGCGCCTTTTTATGGTGCTCCGTTGCAGCGTACGGCCGCTATAGTGTGAGGGGCCGCCTATGGCGGCGCCGCGGCACATGCGGCCTAGGCGCCCTGCCCCTTCTCCAGGCGTTCGATCTCGCGGATGAATTCGTCGAGGGTGTCATATTTTCTATATACAGAGGCGAAGCGGATGTATGCGACTTTGTCCAGCGAGTAGAGCTTCTGCAGCACCATGCGCCCCAGATCTTCGCTGGAGATCTCGTTGGAGGCCTTGGCGTGCTCCGCGGCCTCGTCCTCTATCTCGTTGATGAGATTCTCGATGGACATCTGGGATACGGGCCGTTTTTCAAGGGCACGGACAAGGCCGCGTTCGATCTTCTGCCGCTCAAAGGGTTCGCGGCGGCCGTCGCGTTTGATCACCAAAAGCGGCTTTTCCTCAATGCGCTCGTAACTCGTAAACCTGAGACTGCAGGAGAGACATTCCCTGCGGCGCCGTATGGCTTCTCCATTGGCCAGGGTCCGCGAATCGATGACCTTGTCTTCAAGGCTTCCGCAATAGGGGCATTTCATTCGGCATCCTTTCCCGCGAGTTTTGAGACTACCTTTAAAAATTCCATGGGCAGGGGAAATATGATTGTCGAATTCTTCTCGACGGCAATTTCTGTCAGCGTCTGCAAATAGCGAAGCTGCAAACTCGAAGGCGACCTCGACAGCACATCGGCCGCCTGCGCGAGCTTCTCTGAAGCCTGGAGCTCGCCTTCGGCCGCTATGATTTTTGCCCGCCTCTCCCTCTCTGCCTCTGCCTGCCGGGCAATCGCCCGCTTCATGGTCTCCGCAAGCTCGACCGCTTTTATCTCTACGGCCGAAACTTTGATGCCCCAGGGGTCCGTCGCCTCATCGAGCAGTTTTTGGAGCACCTGGCCCAGCTCTGCCCGCTTTGCGAGCATTTCGTCGAGCTCGTGCTGGCCGAGCACCGACCGAAGGATTGTCTGGGCGAGCAGACTCGTGCTCTTGGTATAGTCGGCCACTTTGACGACAGCCAGGATCGGATCGAATACATTAAAATACACGACGGCGTCCACTATGACTGTCACATTGTCGCGGGTGATGACCTCCTGCTTTGAAACGTCTATGGTGAATGTGCGCATGTCGACCTTGCGCATGATGT